>ENA-ORUX01000029-ORUX01000029.1-human-gut-metagenome-genome-assembly--contig:-NODE-29-length-150127-cov-70.492224_pt1 | contig 150127 bp, 117 predicted proteins | sample MGYA00242087_ERZ509225 | MGnify/ENA primary metagenome ERZ509225 (study PRJEB26280, sample SAMEA2338864) | human gut metagenome | biome: human gut; feature: human-associated habitat; material... | reverse complement strand
CCAGGGCGATGCCCTGGGCTAAGAGCTTCTGCCCCTTCAGGGCGTGCTGCTTGTGGGCGATGCCCTGGTATAGGAGCTTTTGGGCCTTCAGCCCGTACTTAAGCCACATGCGAAAGTTCAAGTGTGATTATTACTTCATGACGTTGATAAGTGTGAGACCGCCATTCCTTCCTGCAACAAAGGCTGCGGTTCGTTTGCCTTTTCTTTCGATATAAGGCAGATATAGAGGCTGCTCCTTGATAAAGCATCCTGTGACGAACTTGTCGCCTACCTGCAACTTACTGTTTTCAGATGTCAGGACTTCATAGGTGCTTTCACCCAAATAGCGCAATCGCAGTATTCGGTTGGGGCTCCAACCGATGGATATTTCCTTTCCTTCTTGCAGGTCGTTGCTTATCACTTGTTGTGCCATGAAAAAGGATGAGTTATACTTCGTGCTGTTCTTCAGCCATTTTGTAAACTCTGCATAGTTATTGTAACCTATATATTGAGGCAGGGCATCAAGTGTTATATTTCTTGGCTTGTGGTCGTCGTTTACGTAACCGTATAGGCGTTTGAGGGTGGAGGAGGATATGCTCTTGCCCCATTTTTGTTTGAGGTAGATTGAAAACTCCTCGAAGTCTGTAGTGGTACAGAGCATCTTTCCGTATTTTTGCTCGATGAGCGATTTCAATTCTTCTATTTCTGGAGTCGTCATAATCTGTCGTTTTTATAGTCCTTTTTTATCTGTCGTTTTATTACTTGGAAGAGTCACTTTTGATGTTCTTGAATTGTTTCCAAATGGCATCTCCTTTGTAGAATGCAGCTTTTCCTGTTGGCACATGAACGATGCAGGTATTGAGAAAACTGGTGCCTCTTGTGGTGAAGGCATGTGAGCTGCATACAGGTGGAAGAGTTGCCTCTATATAGATGTCGGTGAGAGGGCAGAGGTCGAAGGCATAGTCGGAAATAGCCTCTGTCTTACTGCCTATCCTTACTACTTTCAACTGTTTGCAACCTTGGAAAGTACTTGTCGGGATTCGTTTCAGATTGGCAGGTAACTTTACTTCTTTCACCATGCTGTCCATAAAAGCCCCTTGACCTATTTCCTTCATGTTGTCAGGAAGAATGAATGTCTCGATGCTGCATTCCTTGAAGGCATAGTTACCGATAGAAGTGATGGTGCTTGGCAAGGAATATTCTCCTTGCTTGCCCATTGGAAACCATACGATGTTGGTTTGTTGTGCATTGAGTAACACTCCATTGACGCTGCTGTAGTTGGAGTTGGCTTCTGAAACTTCTATGTCTCTCAGCGCCGTACAACCGCTGGATGGAAGCAGATTGCTTACCGAAGCTGGTATCTCTATCTTGGCGAGTGACTTGCAATTCATAAAGGCATCCTTTTCGATGGTTGTGACATCAGTAGGTAGGATAACTTTTGTGAGATAATCGCAGTTGGCAAAAAGTCCTTGTCCGATGACGTGGTCTTGTACATATCTGCTTGCCCCGTATGGTCCGCCTCCTGCCACAATCTTCACATCCGTCATGTCTATGTAGGCTAATTTGCCAGGAGTATCGGTCTCGTCCAAGTTTCTACCCATCATCTTTCTGAGGCAATTCAGGTCGTCTCCATTCATTGGACCTGCCAAGGTGAGTGATGTATAATCATATAGATTGTTGCCCAAAAGGGACTGCAGTTCACCCGCTTCTTTTAGCATGATGGCATCGCTTGTTGTCGTATAGGTGATACACTCACCGATCGTTTCTCCCATGCGGCTTTTGGCATACGGCCAAATCTTATAGGTCGTATTGAGAGTAAGTTCGCCTATAAGGAGCTTCTGTTGTCCCAAGCCTCCAGAGTAGTTGGTAAGAATTTCTTTCGTGGCATTTTTGCTTGGAAGTTCTTTCTCGATGTTCTCTTTTTCAGACTGTGGACCTGTTGTGTTCTTGGATGCCAATTCGTAGTAGCATCCTGTTTCGGTAATGTTCTCTCCACCATTTTCCAAGATGTCGTAACTGACGAAGGCGCTTGTTGGTCCATGACTTAACAAGGTCGTATTTCCTACCTTTGGTTTCTCGTTGGGTAGTGTTGTAAAGTTCATGATGTTTCCAGATGTGATGGTTCGCCCATTGCTGCCTTGCAACATATAATAATAGGTGTTGCTTGCAATGAGATTTTTCAGACGAACGGAGACGTTGTTTTGGTTTGATATCTTTTCATTTTCTGTTGTGATAGGGACAGTCTGGTCCATATTCTCCGTTGTTCCATATCTGAAATAGAGTTGAGGCATGTCAGCATCTCCTTCTATTTCGGCAATACCGTTCAGGGTCGCTTCATTTCGCGTGATGTCGGTAGCTGCCAAAGTCGATAAGTTTGGCTCTAAGTAAGATGGCTTGTCGCTGCTGCATGAAGCCATGAGTATGATAATCGCAAGATTGATGATAAGATGTTTCATTTCTTTAAAATATTTTGATTCCCAATCCGATACAACCTTCCCATTGTTTTCCTGCAATGGTAATGGTGGAGGCTGTCATAGTAAACCTTTTGAAGGAAGCAAGTACGCCTGCTTCGGCTGATATGCCCTTATGGGTCAATCCTTCGTTGAGTAGATAACCGCCACCTTCGCTTTCACTCCTTTGCCAGGCCGTTGCGCATCGTCCGTATCCTATGCCCTCGAAAAATCGTATGTTACGACTTATATGATGGATGGCTCCAAGGGTCAGTGTGTAATTGCTATGTCGTGTCTCGCCTGTGAAGTAGGGCTTAGTGCCATTGGCGTCGATGCTTCCGTCTTTTTGGCAATTACCTTCTGTATTCCCGATGGTTCGCAAGTCGCTGCTTGCATGGAGGAAGAAGCCATGGCGTTTCATCATGGCAAAGAAAATTCCGTATGATGGACCGTCTTGGTGGAGTGCCACGGTAGCCAAGGTGTAGATGGAGAGTGGCATCTTGGGCTTGGTTCGTGGTATTGTTATCGTGTCGGTCACGGTCTTTACTTCTACGATGGTGTCGTGAACTTCTGAGATAGTAGGTTTGGGGAGGTTGAGTTTCAACTCGTAGGTCATACGACTCTCTAATGGCTTGTCCAACTTGTAGTCTCTGATTACTCCCCATTCCGGGTGTTTCAAGGTTAGCATCTTCGTACCTTTGGGTAGATAAAGCCATATTTCGCCCACTTCGTCCTTGCGTTTCACAATTCCTAATGGGGTGGAGAAAGCAAAGTCGCTTGGAGCCTCTATCTTCATGAGGGCACAAGCCTCGTCATTGAGGTCGCGTACGTTGTCAATGAAAGCACTTACGTCGTTGGGCAACAAGCGGAAACTTGCCACCGAGAAGTCTTGGGCTGAACAGGAGAAGGGCATAAGCAGTAAGGACATGATGGCAATCACGACTCCCGCTTTTCTTTCCTTTATCCTTTTGATGATTTCTTGAAACTTCATACCTTATTATATTATATGTAAGTCTTATTTCTTATATAGAACTTTATTGTAAATTGAAGTCTTGAATGTTGATGATGTCTCCTTTCTCTCCTACCGTAGAGGCAGGTTGCCATGTTCTGACATGGATGAGTGGCATCGATTTGTTTCTGAAATCCCACAACAGAAAGAGATAACCGTCATCACTGTATCGGTCGCTCTTGTATTGTTGTCTCAGAGTTACACCATAAATTCCGTCCATGGTAGGATGTCGCATGATGCGAAAGCCGGAGAACTTGACATCTATCTTTTGGTTTGTCGCAAACACTTTGCCGAGACGGTTGATGTAGTCGTGCTTGGAATGGATGGCGTATGTCACCTTATTCTCAGCTTGTATCTTATTGTCATTTGCTGCAGTCTTTACTACATTGCCCACGATGATAAGTGCTTTGTCGCTAAACACCTGTCTTAGGAAATCAATGTCTTTGGTGGTGTAAGCGGTGCGGAAATGCTCGCAGTAGTTGAGGATAGTGTGGCGTCGGTTGGCGTCGGTCTCATTCAACTTGCCTTGCATGATTTTGGCTGCTTCCTTGTAGAAGGGGTTGTTTTGTGCCATCGTGTGGAGATCCACTTGTGAGAGCGTTTTGCTCCTATGGGACAGTTCGTTCGATCGCATCATAGATGTTCCCTCGTGTACGGTAGTTGCTGTCCCTTGGTAGGTCGTACTTGTATTAGAGGGATCTTCTGACAGTGTGTTGGTGGAAGTTGTCTTCAGGTTCTTAGTGTTCTCATGAATGGAAACAAAGCCCTCATGTGTGAATGTCACCATACCTTGTCGGTCAATGAAACCCTCTCGATGTGTGACTTGTTCCCGAAACCGTAACTGTCCGTTGCGAAAGCGAGTGTCGAGCAGACTGTTGCGCAGGGGTATGACGAACAGCTCCTTGCCGTCGGCATCCTCCACGACATATCGCTTGCCTTCCTTTCCGTTGTCTTGTTCCACCAATTCCAGTCCTTCGTTCAGACCATATCTTGTTTCTTGTCTGTCATCTTCCTGAGGTGTGAATGACGGAAGCCACAAAACTACAAGCCATGTTCCGAGAACAAGAATTAGTAAAGACAAGACATATATCGTTTTTCTCATTCGTTATGATAGTCTGTTATTTTCTATTTCTATTTCTATGATAATTTTTGTATATATGAAACTATTGCCAGTTCTGGATTTCTCCACCAATTTCAATCTTAACTTGGTCAGGGTTGTCCGAAATGATAAGATTGACGAGGTGCTCTGTTCCTGGTTTGAACTGGAACTTGCTTTCAAAGAGATAGCTTACGCCCTTCATTACGACTTCGATGAGCGGCATGCGATTCTCAATTCGTTGCGGAACGATGATAGCGGAATATATGTAGTTGTCATCTTGATGGGCAATGATGGACTGGCGGTTGCCTTTCATATAGCGCGTTGCCACCCCTGCCTGTAGGTCGATAGTAGCTGATGGAATGGTGTTATGAACATACACATCGGCAGTCGTTGGCATCTCTCCCTCGAAATCCTCTCCCTTGATGAGCCTGATGGTCAGTTTGCTCATGATATGCTTGAAGTTGAGAGGTACTGGTGCTGTTGAAGCTGCAATCCCTTCGGTCTTGGCAAAGAGCAAATCGCTTGCTTCGTATCCGCCGAGTGTCGTCCCTGATTTATGGGTACTTTGGTCTGTACTCACATTGAACGGTTGGTCCTCGATGCTACTCAATTTATTGATATAAGGGTAGTAAGCATAGGCATTGTAAGTGCCTTCGTCCCAATACAGAGTATGGGCAGGGGTCCACTTGCCGCCATCGTAGGTGAGGGCAGCATTGTTCACGAGGTTTCCGCCGATTTCGAGAGGTGAGTCGGCTTTTGCTACGAAAAGTCCTATCTTGTCATTTTTCTCAAAATCAGTTTCCGTAGCACGTGTATTCTTGGGGGTAATTTTCTTTCCTGGGTGACTTACCATGAAGGTCATCGGAGTCGATTTTGCATCCAGGGAATGAGCATCTTGAAGACTTTCGTCTCCACAAGATGCTAAACCTAAGATGAGGCTCCATGCTATGCACGTATGTTTGATGAAATGGTTTCGTCTCATGTTTCTTCTTTTTATATTTTTTTTTCTTATGAATGAGAAGAAGTTATTTGCGTCTTCTTACTTTTTGCATTTTCAGAGGACTTCCCTTGTGGAAGACAGGAGCGTGCTGATAGGTTCCTGCTATTCGTTCATCTCCATTCATTCCGAAGGCACGACTCTCCACCACACCAGCGTCTCGCTTGTCATTCTTCACGAAATCCTCGAATGTGAAAGTCTCTCCAGCGTACAGCTTGATACGCTTCACGATGCTCTCACGGCTGATGGTGCTATAGTAAGGAATGTCGTTGTTCATGCAAGAGTTCGGTTCCGAACGGAAAACGCCTCTGGTGTGCATGAATCCACCCTCGTAAATATCCACGATATCGCTATAACGGTCGTCGTAGATGAGGTGGCTCCAATCCACTTCGTGCATTTTGCCCGTAAGCGAAAGGTTGTCGTACCATCCGAGACTCTTAGCCCAGTTGAACTCATCCACGTGCCCACAGCAAGAACAGCCACAGGCATCAATGAAAGCATTGTGATAAATGTATTCATCACCGAGCTTGCCAAATCCATGACCGCCTGCCTCATGCTGGATGACTCCACGAGTGTCGAGTGGATAGTCATACGTGCTAAGAGGACAAAAAGCGATGGCTGAGCCATCTGCCCACATCTGGGTGATACCACCATAATCGGTAGAATTCGGTATGATGATGATAAGCGTCTGGTTCAAGTTGGCCTTGTTGACGGTAGGCGCACCTAATACGTATGAGAAAATCTTATCGTAATCAGCTTTCAGACCTACGCCCGCAGTAAAGGTCGTATTGAAGCGATTGTAACGGATCGTGTTCACAGTTCCGATGCCACTTTCTGTAGATAGCGGCATGGCTGTGTAGATGTTGAAATATTCACGATAAGTCTTGTAAGGTTCGATACCAAAGAAATATTCCACTTCTTGCTGGATATTCTTCAGATAATCACCATTAGCAATGTCCTTGGCATTGTATCCATCACCAATCAATACGATATTGATGCCACCGTTTCTGCCCTTTGTAGCCTTTTGTAGGGTAACCCATTCGTCCTCACCATATTCATATCCATATTGCGATACATTGCACTCGTGGGTGTATTCCTTGTCTTTCAGTTGGAATACTACTTTTCCATTACGGTTGCCAGCCCCTTTTGCCATCGACTTGATGGTCAATGTCACTTCCGTCTTCTTGTTTCCGTTGGAAGGAGAGACCTCGCACCAGTCTGGTTTGCTCGCTACCTCCCATTCTCCCTCGGCATTGATGGTCAAGGTCTGCTTGTGCTCAGTGCTGAGGGCGCAAGCCACGGAAGGGCGACAAACCAACTCATGGTGGGCAGCGATGCGCTTGAAGTCACGCCATCCGTTGGCTGTCTGGTATTGGGCGATGGCAGATTCTGGTACTTCGAGCGTGAAATTGTCCTTGGCAATTCCCTCGAAAGCATTCTCCTCTATATAGGCAGGCATGTCGCCACGACAAATGATGGAGTTGATGCCGTAACATCCACTGAAAGCATTTTGCCGTATGGTTTCCATGGACTCCGGAAAGATGATACCTTCTATCATTTCACAGTTGGCAAAAGCAAATTCCCCAATGCTTTGCATATCTTCCGGAAATTCTATAGTGCCCATTAATCTCCAGTTGTTGGCGAAGGCTCTGCTGCCTATATGACCGATGCTTGAAGGTAACTTCAATTCGCCGGAAAAATCATTGTTGCCGAAAGCATTGTCAGAGATGACTTTCAGGCTTTTTGGCAAGCGAAGCTCTCCTCTGAAATGACAGTCGGCAAAAGCGTCATTGGCAATGTTGATGATGCCGTCATGCAGGGAGAGGGTTCCGTTGAATCCGCATCCGTGGAAGGCCTCGGAAGGTATGGTGGTAATATTTTGTGGGATAGTCAGTGATCCTGTGAGTCCTGAGCATCCTTGGAAAGCGCAGTTCGCTATTCTCCTGAGATGTGAGGGCAACTTTAGTTCGCCATAGAATCCTGAACAACCTGCAAAGCAATATCCTCTGATAAGTTCCAGGTTGTCTGGCAACCTAAGATTTCCTGTGAGATTATTACAACCTTGGAAAACTCCTCCGTAGTAATCTGTTCCTTCGTCTTGCATGTCATCCTCGCCTCGATTCCCTAATTTCTTGAGAGTAGAAGGAAGGGTCAAGGTGCCATTGAGACCAGTACATCCTTTGAAAGCTCCACGACGTATCTCAGTTACTCCTTCCGGAATGACCAAAGACCCCGTGAGGTATTTGCAACCATAAAAGGCATTTGAGCCTATAGACTTGAGGTGGTCTGGCAGTATAATCCTGTTGAGGCTGTTGCTTCCTCCTGTGGTTTGGATGAAGTAAAAGGCACTGTTAGGGATTTGATCGTCCTGATTTTCTTCGTATTCTTCATTTCTTCCATAAGCCTTGATGCGAACTTCCTTTAGGTTTAAGGCAGAAAGGCGAGGCATGGAATCACGCATGAAGTAGAAGTCTTTGGAGTTGATTTCTCCCGTAATCTTGAGGTTTCTTACTTGGGTATAGTCCTTATGTGCTGCGATGATGGCATCTTTCAATCCTCCAGGAGTAGAGTTGATGATAATATATTCTTTGGCAGTGGCATTATGACTCACGAGGTCGCTCTCCCAAGGGGTGATGCTCTCGCTGATCAATGTCAACTTGTAATCTCCGCTTGTAGATAGTTTATCCACCTTGATGCCGAAGTTCATCATCTTTCCTGCTTGGTAAGTGAAGTCGCCGGATTTAGAAAACTTGTATGGCTCTCCTCCTATGGTGATACTGAAGAGGGTAGTGCCTGCAGGTATAGTCTGTGGAATGACGATAGTGCGCCATTCATTGTTATGTCTGGAAGGAATGGTGGCTGTGTTCTCCACGCTGCCAGCTACTTTTACTTCTCCTGTGGAAAGGTTGATGCTTGCTTTACGAGCTACATTGGCAGTCAGAACCGTCTTCTCGGTGTTTGCCCACTCCTCGTCGGTGAAACCGGAACCTTTCACCAAGGTCACCTTGGCATTCGACATGCGGTGGGTCAAAGGCAAGCGAATCGTGTTGGCGGTAGGAGTGACATCAGCAACTTTCCCCCAGAGGAAGTCGCTACTTTCATAGCCTCCCATTTCACCATCTTTCGATTCTTTGCTTTGGTCTTTCTGTACCTCGAATGAGCAGTCTTCTATGCTCTCGGGATTGGCAATAGGGTAGTATCCGTAGATATCTACGTGGGTATGCTTGTCTTTCCAATAGATGTCGTAGGCAGAATTCCACTTGTTCTGTGATGCGTCGAAGGTGTGTTGTACATTGTCGGCACGGTTGCCGCTCACTTTCAATGTGCCAGGGTAGTCACCCTCATAATCTACGATATAGACACCCATCTTGTCGCCATCACAGAACCCATTGTCGTTTACTCGGGTAACGGCAAGTTGCTCAATATCTCCTGACAGCAAGATGCGATTGCTGTCTGCCTGTTTTTCATCATCGAAAAGGTGGTCGCTGCATCCTGTCAGTATCACGATTCCGACGAGTAATATATATAATAAGGTGTATTTCGATAATTTCATTGATATGTCCTTTTTAGTTGGCAGTTCCGCCGTAGTCTATACCGTCATCTTCCCATTGAGAGATGTTGACATTGATTCCACTGCTCGTTTTGCTGAGTGTGACGGTGAAATTATATTTTTTTCCCTTCTCGAAAGCGTGGAATTTGGAATTTCTTCTAAGGTAATAGTTGCTGCCATCTACGTTGATGGTAATGAAATTCCCTTCTTTTACGTCTTGAGGTACGATGATGGCCTTGTAGATACAATCTTCCTTTAATGGAATGATGTCTGTATCATTTCCTGTTGCGGTGACCTCCCCGGTGGAGAGGTTGACCAAGGCAGTACTCTTGAGTCCATTGATTCTGACATTCACAAGGGATGATGCAAGCGATGCGTCGGTAAAGCCATTGCCAGCTTTCAGCGTGACGATGGCTTGGCTCATCATGTGATTGGCTTCTATCTTCACAGCTTGATTTGTAGGAGCGACATCTAATGTCTTGCCAATCAGCATGTCGCTGCTCTTGTAATCGGCAAGGTCGCTTTGGTCGGCCTTCACTTGTACCGGCACGGCAGTCACATTGTTTATGTATTTCTGGTAAGGGTAATACAGATAGAAGTCGGCATGGGTAGTCTCGTCTTTCCAATAGATAGATGAGGCTGCTTTCCAAGTTCCATCGTAGGTGAACTGCATGTTGTCTATATAATTGCCGAGGGTTTTCAAACTGTTGGCAGTACCATTTGCCTCTCGATTGACAACAAACAATCCAATTTGATCACCTACCTCAAAAGCTTCGTCTGTTGCGCGAGTCGCAACAGACGTATTGATACTGATGGGCAGTTTCTCCTTAGTTGTAGGAGAAGGCTTTACAGGGTCAGTCCCGTTTCCGCCATCGGTAGAGCATGCTGCTATTGTAAGTAGGGTGCAAATGCATAGAGATATGTATTTGAAGTTTACCATTTACTTTTATGATTTATAGTTATGTGTATTATGCTTATGCAGTTAGCGTGCAATTAACTTCTGCAAAGGTAGAAAGAATCTTGGAATTATGCAAGTTCACTTTGGTTCATTTGTGTGTTTTCCTTATTTTTTGTGTTATAATACTGCTTTATGCAGTTGAAAAACTGCAATCAAAAGGGGAAGAAACTGTATGGAAGGGTTTCTGCATCCTTACAAAAGAGTTAACACATCCTTATGAAAGTGTTTGTATATCCTTATGCAATCTTCGTTCAACGTCTTTGAATGTCCGTTCAGAGGCTTTGAATGTCCGTTCAGAGCCTTTGAACGGCGGTTCAGAGCCTTTGAACGGAGAAATGATAAGGATGCGGAAACAAATTCATTGTGTGCGAATAATTTGCGCTTATGGTATGAAAGATAAGTTCAGTAAATGACATTTACCTCTTTCTGCATCCCTATAAAAAGAAGTTCTTGCATATAGATGAAAGTTATGTTCAATTGTTCAGAGCATATGCTCAAATACTTTTGAACATAACTTTCGTATGGATGCAAAGACAATTTCGTTTCGACTTTATTCAAATAGACTATCCATAGTAACTTCTTTTTGTACAATGCCACTATGCTTGCCATAAGCAATACCATGGGTGGTAATCATTGTTAGGTGAATGGTTTGCTTGGGAGAAAGAGTGGCTTTGAGTGCTTCTATGCGATGGCGCAAGCGTATTTCCTCTTCCTTGCTGATGGTGTAAGGGGAACTGGCAAATTTCATTTCACATAAGTTCACTACATTGTCGTTTCTGATAATCAAGAGGTCTATTTGAGTGCCATCTTGATTTTCATCTCCTCTTACATTCCAAGCTGAGAGTGATGATTTTACCCCACCGATTTCCAAGGCTCGTTTGATTTGCTGGATGTGTTGCCAGCAAACTTCCTCGAAAGCAACACCATGCCATGCCTTCAAGATGTCGGAAGTCATATTATCGCTGATGAATCCTGCATCCTTGCTGTTTTCTTCTACATATTTTAGCCAGAATAGACAGAAGTTGTCTGTCAGTTTGTAACAGATTGTACTTTTCGGCATACCATATGGGGAATAACATGTAATGAAATCGCTTTCAACCAAAGCTGCTAAAGTCTTGCTCAAGCCACCACCCAAAGGCAATCCTGTAGCTTTGCTGATTTCTTCTCGTGTAAACCCACTGTGCCGAGTTGCCAATAAGCGTACAACCTTTTTGCTATCTTCTGGATTATTGAAGATAGCTGCAAATAATCGGTTGAACTCATCCTTTAGTCTCGGTTTGTTACCAAAGAGAACCTTGTCGGTATTCTGTTCAAAACTCAATCCTTTTTGGAAGTAGCTAAGATAATAAGGTATTCCACCGAAAACCATGTAACTTTGCAATATGTCATACTGACTCATCTGTATATTGGCATGTTCAAAGTACATGGCACATTCTTTCAATGTGAAAGGGGACAGTTTGATTTCTGCAGTTAAGCGTCCATATAGCCCACCCTTGTTTTTAGAGAGATTGCTTAGAATCCAAGAGGTTGCGCTACCGCAAACGATTAACATAATATTGTCCCTGCCACTACACCAGCCATTCCAAAAGTTCTCAAAGGCTGGAAGAAAACCAGAGCGTGGGGTATCCATCCAAGGTAACTCGTCTATGAATACAACTTGCCGCTCACCATTGTCAAGATTCTGCAAGAGTTGTTCGAGTAGGAAAAATGCCTCCATCCATGTTTTGGGTGCTTTGTATCCTTCTAAACCTTGGTTGAGCAAGGCGTAATAGAAGCTTTCCAATTGAGTCTTCATGCGACTTTTTTCATTGTCTTGGTCAACAGGCGACACACCTGTATGCTGAAAGGTAATGCGTCCTTTCAGTGCTTGTTTGATAAGAAAAGTCTTGCCAACACGTCGGCGTCCATATATGGCAACGAACTCGGGACGGTCGCTATAGTACAACTTTTCAAGCTCTGCGATTTCTTCTTTTCTTCCTACAATCATACTATATCTTTTGTTTAAAGTGCCGCAAAGATACAAAAAAGAATCGTTTCGGCGAAATATACTATAGCTTATTCTGCCGATTTTATGTATTTTTTATAGAAATAGGCAAGATATGGTGATGTGACGTGTTCCCATAAACTACTTTTTTGCCTTGTGAACCCTATTAATCTGTATGCCTCTTGTGAAATCAAGGCGATAGCTGTCAAAGGTGATGCAAAGTCTGAAGTGTCCTCTGCGGAATATCATGATGCAGAATATCCTAACATCGTGAAGGTAGGTGATATTATTACAGCCAATATCATCAACAATGGTGAGGAGAATTTGCCTATGATATTTAAGGTGACGAGTGTGTATCCTTTCAATGTTGAGATGGAGAATAAGGAAGATTATGTTGAAGGATGGAGTAATAAAGATAAACTCTCTGGTGATATAGAAATTCCGTCTGTTGTTAAAAATGAGGGAATTTCCTATAATGTAATAGGTTTAGGAGGTGGTGCTTTGGTTAGGGCAGAAAATGTCACTTCATTGAAGTTGAATGAAGGGCTTGAATATACAAGTTCTCATTCAATGAGATGGTGTTATGGGTTGCATGAAATTGTAATTCCAAATACAGTTAAGGTTTTAGGGGAGGCTGCTATGACAGATTGTCATAATGTAAAAACGGTAGTCTTAGGTTCTGAGTTGGAACGATTGAAGTATCTTGCTTTTTGGGCGGTATCTCATAGATTGGAGACTATCGTAAGTCTTAATCCTGTTCCTGCTATATGTGATAGTCCTAATAGTACATTTGAGAGCCTTCCAGAAGACGTAACCCTCTACGTCCCTCTTGGTTCAAAGTCTGCCTACGAGACAGCTCCTGGCTGGGATTACTTTGCAGGTCATATCGTAGAAATGGATATGTCTCCTGCTACAGTCAAGGTAAAGGATTGTTCTCGTGAGTATGGGGATGATAATCCTACGTTTGAAATAGAGACAGAGGGTGCTGCTCTTATTGGTGAACCAGAGATAATCTGCTCTGCTGATAAAAATTCAAAAGTAGGAACTTATGAGATTGAGATAAACAAGGGAACGATTAAAAACTATTATGTGACATTTGTTCCAGGTTCTTTGACGGTGACAAAAGCACCATTAGTTGTAACTGCTGATAATTATACTATTACGCAAGGAGATAAACTTCCTGAGTTTACGGCAAGTTACAGTGGCTTCAAGAATGGTGAGGATGTGCCTGTCTTGACGAAACAACCTGTCTTCTCTTGCGAAGCAAATGAAGCAAGTGCTCCAGGTAAATATCCTATTACCGTATATGATGTAGAAGCTGATAATTATGAAGTAAAGAGCTATATAGCTGGTACACTCACAGTTCTAAAGAGGGAGTTAAGGAAGCAAACAATCACTTGGGACCAAGAGATAAAAGCTAAGGTCGGTTCTACGATAGCAATGAATGCAACCGCATCTTCTGGTCTTCCTGTAAGATATTCGTACGCTCAGGCACCAAGAGTGGAAAGTGCTTATCGTGTTCCTCAAATAGAAGGCAATAACATAACATTCCCAGAAGAGGGTACTTATCTGTTGGTTGCTATCCAAGACGGTAATAATGAATATGCGGCAGCTACGGACACATTGGATGTCTGTGCAATCAGTGACGATGAGGGCTTGATGTATATTGATGGTATCTACTATAAATATACCGACGATGGCTCTGCGCTAAAGGTGGTAAGGGGCTACAATCCTTATCGAGGAAAAGTAGAGATTCCTGCAACCGTTAATGGTCTTCCTGTGACAGAAGTTGACGGGTTGGCTATGTATGCTTGCTATTATCTGAAAGAACTCGTTATCGGTGACAATGTGAAGAAATGCGGACATGAGGCTTTTGGAGCAAGTATAAACTTATGTAATGTCACATTGCCTGTTGCTGATGTTGAGTTTACACATAATTGGATGTTTAACTGTGATAGAGGAATTCGGGAGATACATTGCCGTTCGTCCATTCCTTATGTTGTCGATGAAGGCATTTTTAATGGTGCTGTTGATTACGACAAGTGTATTCTCTATGTTCCTGTTGGCACCAAGCAAGCTTACAGGAATGCTGAGGTATGGAAATACTTTACTCACATTGTGGAGGAAAATGTTTCTACGAATATTTCTAATATAAATGTGGAAAAGAAGGGTGTATGGCACACGTTACAGGGTGTTAAGTTATTTGCTAAGCCAAATATTCCTGGTGTATATATTCACAATGGGAAAAAGATTATTATAAGATAAATTTGATGTAAGCGGTGGGTGTATTATGGTATTCTGTAGTACATCCACCTTTTTTTTGCTATAGTAGTAATAGCCCAAGTGTAGGTTATTCCGTCAAAACCTTTCATCCTTCATTTTTTGTTTGGAAAGGTATTCTTTTAATGCTTTTACTCTTTCAGAAAATTATGCATTATTGGCTGAAAGGAATGTAGAATTTAGCCAATAATGCTTAAAAATATGTATTATTGGCTTAAAACAGCATAAGATATAGCCAATAATTGCTTTTTCTTGGTATCTTTGTAAGCGATAAGAAATTAAAGCTGGAGAAAAGGAAATGAAGAACAATATAATAGGCAGAAAGAGTGAACAAGATACCCTGGCTCGCATATATGAGTCAAGGCAGTCTGAATTTGTGGCTATATGCGGACGCCGCAGAGTGGGGAAAACGTTTCTCGTGCGTGAATATTTTGAGCAGGAAATGGTTTTTCAAGCATCCGGACTGGCAGGAGGAAACACTCAGGAACAGTTGAAAAACTTCTTTTATACACTTCGCCGTTATGACAGGAAAGTATCTTCGTTGCCCCATGATTGGCTTGATGCCTTTTCGATGCTGATTTCTTATCTCGATTCACTGTCCCAAGTAGAACGCAAGGTGGTTTTTCTCGACGAACTGCCTTGGATGGATACTGTGGGCTCTGACTTTATCTCTGCCTTGGAGCACTTCTGGAATGGATGGGCTTCGGCACGTCGCGACATCGTTCTGATAGTCTGCGGCTCTGCCACTTCCTGGATGATGGACAAACTCATCAATAATCATGGTGGACTTTATGGTCGTCTTACCCATCGTCTATTCCTGCAACCCTTTTCTCTTGGAGAATCGGAAGCGTTTCTGAAGACCAAGGGGATAATGCTGTCAAGATACGAGATGGCAGAGCTTTACATGATATTGGGAGGCATCCCATACTATCTTAATCTTTTGGACGAGCGGTTAAGTTTAGCGCAGAATATAGACCGTATGCTGTTCAATCCCAACGGTCAGTTGTATAATGAGTTTTCGATACTCTATCGCTCCCTTTTCAAGGATTCTGAGGCATATGTCAAGGTGGTAGAGTGCCTGAACGAGCGTGGATATGGAATGACTCGCACAGAAATAGCTAATGCAGCCCAGATGAAATCAGGCAAGACATTGACCACGATTCTTGACAATCTGGAATCGTGCGGATTTATCAGAAAATATGTCAATTTCGGATGTTCTACCCGAAAATCTCTTTATCAGTTGGTGGATTTCTTCACCTTGTTTTATTTTCGTTTTCTGCGAGACAGTTCGTTCCGGAATCTTCTGTATTGGAGCAAGTTGCAGCGCACGCCCCGTTTCTATGCCTGGGCAGGAGTTTCATTCGAGATATTGGCGATGAATCATATTTTTCAGGTCAAGCAGCGGTTGGGTATAGCAGGTGTATCCACCAATTTATATTCATGGCGGAGCAAGAGTAGTGGGGAGGCTGATGAGCGGGCCGCTCAGATAGATATGGTGATAGAGCGTGGCGACAACACCATCAATCTATGCGAAATGAAATTCTCGGAAGGAGAGTTTGCCATCAATAAGGATTATGATAAGATTTTGAGAAACAAAATTGCCCATTTTATGGAAGAAACGAAAACTCGGAAATCCATACAGCTGACGTTTATCAGCAGTTATGGTCTTCGGCGCAACATGTATTCGGGCATTGCCCAGAACGAAGTGGTGCTTGATGATTTGTTTTAAGCACCATCTTATTGCCACAATTGCCACATTGAGTGTAATAGCTTGAATGACAGTGGTCTGTGCGTGGCAATACGCTTGGTGTTGTTGCCACAAAATGCCATACTGTTACCACGTTTTCCCCATGTTGTGGCTTTTAATGGAGAAAAATACCAAAAAACAAGGAGAAAAAACAAAAAAAATGAGATAAAGATGGCATGTTATCCTATTTTTTTTGCTAACTTTGCAGAAACAAGAAAAAGTCTTGCCGATTCCACAATGAAGTAAAAAGACCCATTTGAAACCGAAACCTTTTAACTTATAATCAACAACAATATGACACAAGCTGATTTAGTAAGATTACTTTTCGCAAAAGGCGATGAGGGATTCTCCTGGAAGTATTGTTTCAATGAACAATGTCCTCTTGCCAATGAATGTGCACGTCATTTATCTGTCGTCTACAAGAATGCTGACAAGACGGATGGTTATGCCGTTTTTCCTGACGCATACAAAAATGGCAAGTGCGAACACTTCATGCAAATACATCTTGTCAAGATGGCATACGGTCTGGAAAAAATGCTCGACGAACTGAAAAAGAAGGATGTGAAAGTGTTCAAAAGCAGTATGATTTCCTATTTCGGAAGCCGAGCTTCGTATTATCGCTACAAACTGGGGCAGACTCGTATCATTCCCGAACAGCAACAATACATCTTGCAGTGGTGTAAGGATCAAGGATACGAGAACATGGTGTTCGACCGTTATACAGAGGAGCTCGATTACTAATTTCTGAAGAAAACCAGGATGCACATCATCGTGCAAATGCCACAGCATTCATGGAAATCTCGAAACCTTATCGGGCAAATTGACTTAACGTTGAGCATTTTTAGCCATTACGATGAGCATTTTTAGCCATTACGATGAGCATTTCAGCCCATAACGATGAGCATTTTTGCCCATAACGATGAGCAAAGTTGCTCATACCTGTGAGGAAACTTGCCCAGCGCTTCGGGTAAAAGTGCCCAAAGGTTTGGATAACATTTGGGCAAAACGGGTTTCCTATTTCGATGCCAACGAAACTGCCATCATCATGCAAAGCAACAGGCAGTTTGAGCAGATTTCACCCATCAAGCAATGTTTTCTGGAGGTTTTTACACCGACAGACGTCTCAGAGAAGGGATAATATATGGTGGCAGCAGCTATTTTTGATATCTTGAAGCAGAAATTCGATTCCACATTGCTGGTTTCCTGTTTGCAGCGATTTGGCAGCGAACTTCAGAATATCGATGAATTGAAAAGCAAGAAAAACAGATTTGGTACTGAGTATCTGGTCGTTAGAAAATAATAATCTGCTGGACAAAGTAGAATGCAGTCATATTCGTACGTGGTAATTGGTTGAGTGCCTTGACTGTATGTTTAGTACGGTCGAGGTGCTATCTTTATATAATTAAGGTGTAAACCTGTTTTTTTCTTCAATCTCCTGATTCTTCTCCCTTTTTAGTGCTTTTTTATGTTAAATCTATCTGTTATATGGTGACAGAATTAAATCTTTTTCTTATATTTGTCAACAAATTAAATAGCAGACAATTATGACTAATGACTCATTTTCTATAAGATTGCGGGAAGCACGACAGATGATGGGGCTCAGCATGGATAAACTCGTAGAGCGAACCAATGGAGCCATCACCAAGCAGAGCATCTCCCGTTATGAGAAGGGCATCATGCGCCCTAAGCGTGATGCCTTGCAAGCCATAGCCAAAGCTCTCAATATCAGCGAGGAATATTTCGAAGGAACCAATCTCAAGATAGATATGCCTATGCTCCGCACCACCTCCAATGGCAAGTTGTCCGAAGACGAGTTGCAAGCCCTGGAAGCAAAACTCTCGTTTTGGGCAGAGCAGTATCTAGCCAAGGAGAAAGAAGCAGGCTTTCCTACCCGGTTCAAGAATCCGGTAAAAGGCACCAAGGTATCAACCCTTGAAGATGCCATCCATGCTGCCGATCTTCTTCGTGAGAAATGGCATTGCGGTGACGGACCTATCGCCAGCATCCTGAGATTTCTGGAAAGAAAAGGTATCATGATACTTGCTGCTAATCTTCCAGAGTATGTCTTCGGAATGAGTACCTGGGCAGATAAGAAGCATCCGCTGATGATTCTCGATTTCAATCCGGAAAAGAGCAGTGTGGAGAAACTTCGCTTTACGGCAGTACATGAATTGGCCCATCTACTTCTCCTCTTCCCGGAAGACAGTCCATTGAGACTGGAGAAGCGTTGCGATCTCTTTGCCAGTTTCTTCATCCTTCCCAAATTAGCGCTTATCGAAGAGTTGGGTTCCAAGAAGCGTGAGAAGATAACGTTGGAGGAGATGATAGATATCAAGGAACTATATGGTGAATCTCTCGCCGCTTCCATCATCGCTACCAGGGATTACGGCATCATCACCACCGAGTATAAACGGGCATGGTATGCCGAGCATATAGAGTCTAATCCTCGTGAAATAGGTAATGGCCACTATGCATTTCCCGAGACATTGGGAAGGGAGAAGAGAGTCAATTCAATCATCAAAAGTATGGAGGAATAGAATATGCAGAATGAAAGTCAAAATATAGAATATAAGGAATCATGGCGTGATGAATATCTGAAATGGATATGTGGTTTCGCCAATGCGCAAGGTGGGCGTATTTATATCGGTGTAAATGACCGGAAAGAAGTAATCGGTTTATCTGATGCCAAACGGTTGTTGGAAGATATTCCTAACAAGATAGTTAATTATCTGGGCATCGTAGAAGATGTAAACCTTCTTATGGAAGGTGATAAAGAGTACATAGAGATTGTGGTCTCACCAAGTAATATGCCGATAGCCTATAAAGGTACGTATCATTATCGTAGTGGTTCTACCAAGCAAGAACTTAAAGGGCTTGCTTTGCAGTAATTTATTATGGAAAAGATGGGTCATTCATGGGATGATATTCCTGTTTATGGTGCTACTCTTGATGACATAGACCGCAATGCGATTGATTATTTTTTGCAATGTAGTATCAAGGCAGGTCGTATGGATGAATCAGAGGCCAATTCGTCAACCGAAGATGTATTGCGTAATCTTGGCTTGTTCACTAGGGAAGGTGAATAGAAAAATGCTGCCATCTTGCTTTTCGGCAAGCATGTTGGGCAGTTCTTTCCATCTGCGGTATTCAAGATTGGACGTTTTCATACAGATGAGAGCGATTTGATAATTCAAGATGTGATTGAAGGTAACCTGATTCAGATGGCAAGTAGGGTGATGGAAGTACTCCGAACCAAGTATCTGCTTTCGCCTATTCACTACGAGGGATTGCAGCGCATAGAGCAGTTGGAGATTCCTGATAAAGCATTACGAGAGTTGATATACAATGCCATTTCGCATAAGGCTTATATCGGTCCTGCCATCCAAATGCGCATCTACGATCGCAGTATAGAATTGTGGAACTACGGTTTGTTGCCGAAAGAGTTGACTCCGGCAGCCTTATTGCAGAAGCATTCTTCTTATCCTCGTAATTACAATATTGCTAATGTTTTTTACAAAGCAGGCTTTGTGGAGTCATGGGGACGTGGTTTCAAGAAGATTGCCGAAGAGTTTGAACGTGCCAGCTTGCCATTGCCAACGATAGAAGAAAATGGAGGTGGCGTGATGGCGATTGTTCAGCGCAAGACGATAGACGAAGTTATCGCAGAGCGTGATGGGGATGTCGGTGTAAATGTCGGTGTAAATGTCGGTGTAAATGTCGGTGTAAATGTCGGTGTAAATTCAAGAGAAATATCCGATGTAAAACTAACAGAGCGACAGACTATTATGGTGTCTGTTATTAAGTCAAATCCTATGGTGACAGCTAAGCAAATGTCTGAAACATTGTCGGTGACAGTAAGAACTATAGAAAGAGATTTGGCGTTAATGCAAAAAGCAGGCATCATAAGACACGAAGGAAGTGATAAAACCGGTGTTTGGGTGATACTCGAACATGGAAATACGAATTCTTAATAGTGTTAGATATGAAGCAGAATAATAATGAACAAATCGTCTTCGAGATGTTCGAAGAGGTTGCAACCGAAAGCATCGCAGAGGCTCGGAATGCATACACCTATGAAGAAATTGAAGGGTGCTATCAGGAGGCGAAAGAGATTGCTGATAAGGCAAGGAACCATCTGAGAGAAATTTTATGATAAGCAAAAAATATATTTATAAAACGAACATTTTTTTTTAATATGAGAATTCTTTTAAAAAATTCACCGAATACCACACCTGTTCCATATCGTGGTATTTCTCAACGTCAGTTGGAGGATGAGATGGGTATAGCATATTCTGCCTTGAATAAAATATTGAATGCTCGCTGTTCTGTAACAGAAAAGACGGCTTTGCTCTTTGAGGCAGCTCTTGGAGTAAATGCTGAGCCTTTGTTAAAAATGCAAATGAGATATAGTCTGCAATCAACCAAAAAGGATTCTTCTTTTATGGCAAGATTGGCAAAGGTAAGAAAAATAGTTGTAGCCTTGTGATATTTGCTTGAGGCGAAATTATGTTTTTATTTGAATTTATATTTCGAATAAACAGAGATACAAATAATATGAAGGGCAGGCTGCAGATCCGTAGCTTGCCCTTCATGATTAATATCTTTTTTAAAAGCTTTTCCTTTCTTAGAATCGCTTTCTTTAAAGCATCTTTTCTTAGAACTTCTTTCCGAAAGCGATATTGCAGAAAGTCTTTAGCAATATCTTGGCATCAAACCACCACGACCGATGCTCCAGATAGTAAAGGTCGAGTTCCAGACGTCGCAGCATTTTCTCCATGGTGTCAGTATAACCATTATAGAGGGTGGCATAGGAAGTGACGCCTGGACGAATCTGATACAGGAACTGGTATCTTGAATCGTGCTCCATGATCTGGTCGATATAGAACTTCCTCTCTGGTCTCGGACCGATGAACGCCATATCGCCCTTGAATACATTCCACAGTTGAGGTAATTCATCAAGATGATGATCGCGGAGGAAATGACCTATCTTGGTCATTCGATTGTCTTTCTTATGACCAAAGAGTTGTGGACCATTCTTTTCTGCGTCAACTCTCATAGAGCGAAACTTGTAGATATAAAAAGGTCGTCCAAATCTGCCAATACGTTCTTGCTTAAAGATAGCGGGTCCTCCATCTTCTCTTCTTACTAAGAAATAGCAGATAACAAAAAGAGGCGAAAAAACTACAAGGCTTATTCCTGCGAGGAAAAAGTCACCCACTCGTTTTACATTGCGTTCGAACTCATTCATGCCATCAGCAATAAAACGAGGGTTATCTACATCCTTATTCATCTTGATATAAGATGGTATTTCAGGTAAGTCTTCTGAGTTTTTAATTATGTTAATAGCGTTTGAAAACATAGTTTCTGTTTCTTTTTTATATGATAAACGACATAGTGTTTTATTTATTGTATCTTTTATAAAGTTTTTTTTTGCTTCTTTTATGTTTTTGCAGTCTGGGATAAATATAAATCCACATAGCAAACTCATAATAGGGAGGATATAGTGTATCATTGTTGTAAATGTTTCCTCTTTGTTAGTCCAATGAGCATGGTTCATCATACTTTAGTTCTGCCATGGTGCGAAAAGATGCGCGTAAGCGAACGATTAATTTCTGATGTTTTCATTAAAAATATTTGGATGGTATTGAAAAAATGTGTATTTTTGTGCTAAAATATTAGCAATATGAACAATCCAAAGCGCATCCCATACGGCATGATGAATTTTGTGGCGTTGAGAGAAGAAAACTGTTATTATGTGGACAAGACGAGGTTTGTTGAAGAAATAGAGCATGCCAACATGTATTTCTTCTACATACGTCCTCGTCGTTTTGGGAAGAGTCTTACCCTTTCAATGTTGCGTCATTATTATGATGTGAATGAGGCTGATAAATTTGAAACATGGTTCAAAGGATTGTATATAGGTGAGCATCCTACACCTTTGCATAACAGCTATTTAGTACTTTATTTTAATTTCTCTGTTGTCAATGGAGAAATTAGTTCCTATAGAGAGTCTATGGATTCGTATTGCAATACGGTCTTTACTTCTTTTTGTGAGAAGTATTCACGGCTTTTGCCGGAAGATGCCTTGATAAAACTGAAGGAGAAAAAGGGAGCAGTAGAACAACTTTATTGTGTGTGCGACCTTTGTGACAAAGCAGGTCAAAGTCTCTATCTCTTCATCGATGAGTATGATCATTTCACTAATACAATACTTTCAGAGGTTGCGCGTCAAGATGACTATGCTTCGGAGACACATGGTACAGGATATCTTCGCTCCTTCTACAACGCAGTTAAGTCTGGTACAGATTCAAGCATCAAGCGAGTATTCCTGACAGGAGTGAGTCCTGTGACGATGGATGATCTTACAAGCGGTTTTAATATAGGAACCAATTATTCACTCGATTCTCGTTTTAACGAGATGACAGGATTTACAGAGGTAGAAGTACGTGCCATGCTGCAAGAGTACTCAGAATATTATGATTACAATCATTCTATTGATGAATTGATTCAGATAATGAAGCCTTGGTACGACAACTATTGCTTCGCCAAAGAGTCTTACGGAAAAACTACAATGTATAATTCCAATATGGTTTTGTACTTTATGGATAAATATCTCAATAATGGTTGTGTGATTCCTGAGGACATGTTAGAGGAGAACATCCGTATTGATTACAATAAGCTTCGTAAGCTTATTCGTAAAGACAAAAATTTTACCCATGATGCATCTGTTATTCAAGACTTGGTAACTTGTGGCTTTGTCGTAGGTGAGTTGAAGTCAGGTTTTCCTGCAGAGAGAATCTGTGAACCCGACAATTTTATTAGTCTTTTGTACTATTTCGGCCTTGTTACAATAGCAGGAACTTATCGTGGAAAGACCAGGTTTGTGATACCTAATGAAGTTGTGCGTGAGCAGGTTTTCAAGTACCTGTTGGATACTTATGATGAGAACGGATTGTCCGTAGATGTCCGTAAGCACGACGGATTAGAAGAAGGATTGGCTTATGATGGTAATTGGGAACCCTATTTTCAGAACATATCAGACACCATTTATCTTTTTTCCTCACAACGTGACAAACAGAAAGGCGAGTCGTTTGTACATGGTTTTACCTTGGCAATGACTTGCCAAAATCAGTTCTATAGACCAGAATCAGAATACCCTAATCAGGAAGGGTATGCCGATATTTTCCTCTTGCCATTGCTTGACATTTATAAAGATATCCAGCATTCCTACGTGGTAGAATTGAAATACGTGAAGCCAAATGCTTCAGAAGCAGAGATAGAAGTAAAAACTCATGATGCGGAGAAACAAGTATGTAAGTATGCAGAAACCGAAATGGTAAGGTTGGGTGCGAGGAGCACTCATCTCCATCGTATTGTGATAGTATATCGTGGAGTCGAAATGGTTGTATGTAAAGAATTATAGATTAGCTTGGTTGTCGATAGATTCAGTACTATTCCTGCTGTTTTTCATTAAAAATATTTGGATGGTATTGAAAAAATGTGTATTTTTGTGGACTATATATAAATAATGATCACGCGGGATAAAACAAAAGAATCAAAACGATGAAGCAAAATAGGAAATTGCCTTTGGGCATACAGGACTTTGAAGAGATGCGTAGGGGTGATTATCTCTATGTAGATAAGACAGATATTGTATGGCAGCTGGCTAATGGTGACAAGTACAATTTTTTAAGCCGTCCCCGTCGTTTTGGTAAATCCCTGTTATGTTCTACCCTAAAGTGCTATTTTGAAGGAAGAAAAGAGCTCTTTGAAGGGTTGAAAATTATGCAGGTTGAGGATGATTGGGTTAAACGTCCCGTCATTTATTTAAGTATGAGTTTGGGTGGTTCTTCTGCCCAGGAACTTAGGGAATACTTGCATAATGTATTGTCTTCCTACGAGAAGATTTATGGAAAGAATCCTGATGAGCGTTCGTTGGGAAATCGCCTTAATGGCATTATTCAGAGAGCTTACGAGCAGTTTGGGGTAAAGATAGCCGTTATTGTTGATGAGTATGATGTGCCTTTGCAGCATACTTATGAAACTAATCAGCATGATGAATGTAGGGAAATCTATCGCAATTTCTTTACTGGGCTAAAAGATTATGGTTATTGCATCAAATGCGTTTTTATCACAGGCATCACAAAGTTTACTCAGATTAGCCTGTTTAGTATGCTCAATACTCTGACAAATGTAAGCTTTGATGAACAATATTCTGCGATTTGTGGATTGACACATGATGAATTGGTTCAGTATTATTCAGAGGAAATTTCTAAGTTGGCCTCACGCTATGATATGGAGGTATCGCAAGTACTTTCAGAACTTAAAGCCACTTATGATGGCTATCACTTTTCACGAAAATTACAAAATGTCTATAACCCCTTTAGCGTGTTGAATGCGCTTAGTCGCTCACAGCTAAATTCTTACTGGATAGCAACTGGCTCCAATGAAATTCTTAATAATCTTTCCAAGAAATATGTGGATGAAATACCCTCACTCGATGGTTGTCTCATAGATGCTGACTATCTGGAGATGAGTGATGTCAATATGGAAGAGCCGAAACTCTTTCTCTATCAATCTGGCTATCTTACCATCAAGGCTGTAAGAGGAGATTATTATATCTTAGGTTATCCTAATAAGGAAGTAAAGAAAGCCATGTTTGAAATGGTTTTACCCATGATGACAAATAAATCTTCTTCAGAAGTAAATACTCTCATTCAAAAGTTAAAATTGAACTTGTGTATTGGAAATGTAGATGAAGCCATGCTTTGTCTTAAAGGTTTGGTTGCAGGTACTCCTTATAGTATTCAAAAGAGAGAACAATTTGTTTTTGAGGAGCATTTCCGATTTATCTTAAAGAATATATTTTACTTGTGCGGCTTTGATGCTAAGGAGGAAATTGAAATGGCATCAGGCAGAATAGATTTGATAGCCGAGAATGATTTCTATGTTTATGTCATGGAATTAAAAATGGATGATAATGGCGGTATTAATGCAGCTGTTAATCAGATGAAGTCGCGTCATTATGCTGATATTTATGCAGCAAGTGAAAAGAAAATCATTAGTATCGCTCTTGAATTTTCTAAGGAGAGTAGGGGACTGAAAGAATGGCTGGTAGTGGAATAGCACAGCATTGCATTGTCAATAGCAACAGCCGTACACAAGAACAGCACACTGTCTGATAAGCCGACAGCCAGCTCTCCTTCGAAAGCCTACAGGCTGTCTTTCGAAAACCAGTGGGCTGTTTCCCTAAAGCAGTAGTTCCTAATGGGTTCCCATTTGCGAAAGATGCGTTAAAAGAAGAGTAAAGTTTTGGAAAATCCGATGCCTCCTATATACTGAACGGTTTCACGACTATGAGCTTCGTTGAGAGTTTGGTGGGAATTGGAGTTGCAAAGATTACTTCCGCTGCTCTTTTAAACATCTATCAACTCTTGTTAAGTTATCCTATGTGAAACATTTAGTGTTTGCATATATTGTATAGAGTCTATTTTTCTCTTTAGAACTTTGCATCCGTAGCTGGGTAGAAATAGTAGAAAGAAGTAGAGATATGATTTTATTCTGCTGAATTTCAGAATGGTTTCGTATACAGCTACGTTGTAGTGAATGAGTTGCATCTTTTTTCTTGATACAGAGTTTTTTCTTACACAGTAATAGGCTAAGGGCTTTTCTGTATAGGCGTAGCAAACCTTGCATTGTTGAAGAATCTGAATAAACATAGCCCAATCCTGTCTTTTGCGGATAGTAGGCATATAGTATTTCTTCCCCAAAGCTTTTGTATCATAGATAGCTGTGAGACATCCGATTTTATTGTCACGTTTTATCATTTTATACGTGATGCGGCGTGGCGGAATATTGATACCTATGGTCTCATAGTTAGAATTGCATATAAGATAAGTTGCACAGCAGAGAGCGCATTTCTTTTCTGACATGTAATTGATTTGGATTTCCAATTTCTCGGGAATCCATCTGTCGTCACAATCACAGAATGCTATGTATCTTCCTTCCGCTCTTTTGATACATGCGTTTCGAGCATATCCCGCTCCGTGGTTTTCTGAGAGTAGTTCTATCTTTACTCTTTTGTCTGCCTGGGCAAATTCCTTCAGAATCTTGATGGTATCTCTATCAGTAGATGCATCATCGGTAATTATAAGCTCCAGATTTTCGTATGTTTGCCTCAGTATACATTTAATGCTGTCGGCAAGAAATTTGCCGGCATTATACGTTGGCATGATGACAGATACTAAGTCTTCTTTATTCATATTATTCTATATGTTTATTTAATTAGTAACGTTGTTTGTTGATTTATATTGTATTTTTTTAGAGTTTATATTGATAAATTATAGTTGGTAGATATTCTTGTTAAGAAATCTACTAAAATCCTTGGTGCTTTCATTGAAAAATTGTATTTTTACAGAACAAAGATAGATGTAATGGATAGAAGGGTAGTAGAATCAGAAGATTTTAGCTTCTCGAGACCATGATAAAAATAAGTATTGATATGACTAAGAAATCAAGAATAATCATAGGTTCGCTATTGATGCTGACCACTCTGTCGTTTGCAGAATATACTCCGAAAAAGAATAAATCTTTTGCGGATGATAAGTATGTGCTTGTTTTTAGCGACGAGTTCAATCTTCCTAATGGCTCTCAACCTGATTCCACCAAGTGGAGCAGATGTAAGCGTTATGATAGTATGTGGAATCGTTGGATTAGTTCTTCCAGAGACGTGGTTTTTATAAAAAATGGCACATTGATATGTCGCGCAATTCCAAATACAAAGGAGAAAAGCGATACTGCAACGATGCTAACTGGCGCTATATGGACAAGAAACAAATATGCTTTTCAGTATGGACGCTTGTTGGTGAGAATGAAGACAAACGTCATAATGGGCAATTTTCCTGCAGCCTGGCTTGGAAGACAGCAGAAAGATGGAAACAAGGCTCCTTATGGTGAAATTGATGTCGTGGAGATGTTTGGAAGTAAAAAGGAATCTAACCATAATATACATACTCAATATACTCTGGATAATCCTAGACATGGACTTAGGACCAGTTTCAAACATGATGTGGATGTAACCAAATGGCATGTGTATAGCATAGAGTGGACTCCTGAATATGTAAAATGGCTCGTTGATGGACAACTGGTGGGAATCTATTATAAGTCTTCTGATAAAGAACTGCTTCAAAAGTATCAGTGGACTTTTGATGACAAGTTTTTTATTCTCCTCAATCAGAGTGTTGGTAATGGCTCTCATGGTATGATTCCTGATATAACCAAAATTTATGAAACGAAATTTGATTGGATTAGAGTTTATCAAAAGAAATAGATATGGAATATATAAAAAAAATGTTGGCTGCTATATTGGTGAATTTTCCAGTTGCAGTTGTGAAGATGCGCTATTTGATGAGATTCAAGCGACTGCCAAATCTCAAGAATCCTCACGATTTGAACGAAAAAATCTTGTATCAGAAGCTATATACCGATACAACATTGTGGAGTCGATTAGCAGACAAGGTATTGGTTAGAGACTATGTTAAGGACTGTGGCTTGGAAAGTATACTGACCAAATTATATGCAGTATGGGACAAGGCTACAGATATTTGTTTTGATGAGCTTCCTGATGCTTTCATGCTGAAGTCTAACAATGGCGACGGAAAAGGAACTAATATTGCGATTTTTGACAAGAAAAGATTGTCGGCATCTGACATAAAGTCTTTAAAGGATACAGCCGCAGGCTGGTTGGAGCAAAAGAATATTGGGGCTTTGTCTGCAGAGCCTCATTATAATTCCATCAAACCTTTTGTGTTTGCAGAGGAATTGTTGCCTATTCCAAAAGGTGAAAAGTCTATAGTGGACTATAAGCTCTGGTGCTTTAATGGAGAACCTTATGTTTTTTTGGTGATATCAAACCGTAAGAGTGGAGGAGAGGCTGAAATTGCATGTTATGATTTGGATTGGAAGGATCGTTCCGACTTGCTTGCAATAACTAAGCATTATAATATTAGAAAAAGTGGTTTGAAACGTCCGGAGAATTTGGAATCTATGATAGAGTATGCCAAGATTCTGGCAAATCCTTTCCCGCAAGTGAGAGTAGATTTCTATGATATAGAAGGCAAAATCTATTTTGGGGAACTTACTTTTACTTCGCTGGGAGGTATGATGAATTATTTCACGCAGGAAGCTTTGAATGATATGGGAGAAAAAATAAATCTTTCCTATGCTGGCAGATGCTAGCATGGGAAAGATTTATTTTTTTATATGTGGGATGATTCGGCCTTTAGGACATACTACGGTGGAATGGTCTGGTACATCGTCTATGACGATTGCACCGGCACCAATGTTAACATGATTGCCTATCTTTATTCCTCCCATGATAATAGCACCTGCGCCTATTGTAACATCATCTCCGATGACCGGTACTCCCGATTTCTCCACAGCAATAGTAACGCAATGATAGATGGTGCAATTGCTGCCTATTTTAGCTGCACCATTGATGATGGTGGAGTAGCTATGGATAGGGCAGAAGCCTTCGCCAATGTGTTGAGACAGTCGCATGGAACTGATTTTTGGCAACAGTATATTGAGCAGGTGTCTTGGTACACCTATTCGCATGTAGAAAAGGTTGCGAAACTCTGCCTCGTCAATCAGTGTGCTGCATAATTCCCATGTCAGGAAGTTTTTCTCTTTTAACTGGTTTCGATATTGTGGGCGAGCCATAATGTCTTTGTTGATAATCATTCGCTTTTGCTTGTTGAGCGCATAGCAGATGATGTGGGGCAACACCCTTGGTAAATTTGCCCAAATTTTAAGTTTATTCATTTTCTTACTTTAGTATCTTTCGGAAAAAATCGTTATTCAAAACACTGGCTGTATCATATTTCATCGCCTGTTTTCTGCAATGTTGGGTCATCTCAGCTACCCTTGAATTGTTACTGATAAATGAGGTCACGGCATCAGCCAGCGCATCTGTATCCTTGCTCTTGATAATCACACCAGTTGTGCCGTTATCAATTATTTCTGTGTTATAACCCCACTCGGAAGCGATAACTGGTGTTCCTGCAATCATGGCATCGATCAGGATGCCAGGGAAGCCTTCGCCCTTCCAGAATGTAGGAAATAACATTGCAGAATAACTTGCCAAAACATCGTAGTTTGAAATATCTGCAAGATTGAGGAAACCTTTGTATTCTGCATTTGGAATCTCGTTGATGGTTTTGAGAAAATGTGACTTGTAGGATTCTTCTATTTTTCCATAGAAATGCACAATAAATTTATCTTCACCAATCTCTTTGTTTATTCTTCTTGTTGCCTCCATGATGAGGTCGCATCCCTTTTCTGGGATGATTCTAGACAAGAATACAAATCGGAAGGGTACAGGAATCTCTATGCTTTTTTCTGGAATGTATGCAATTTTCTTGAAGTTAGGGATGTGGATTACATTCTTGTATCCCAGAAGCTCCATCTTGTGTTTCATCTCTTGACTTTCTACCATAAACCACTTGACAATGGAGTAACATTCCCTTTGCTTCATCTCCAGTTGGGAGATGAAGTTAGGGAGTATTCCACCTATGACGAAATAGTTCAAGCGGATTGACGGAAACAGCATCTTCACTATCTTTATCAGCTTGTATGAACTATAGGTGTTTAAAGATATGATAATATTTTTCTTTCTATATTGCCAGATAAAACGGAGAACATTCAACAGGACAGAAGGATTTTTCTTCCAGTTGTTGGTGTTAATGTGTTTAAACGATCCAAATACCTCTTTCAGTCGGTTGAACAACTGAATGTTCTTGGCGTAAACTCCATTTGATGTATCTTTGAAGTTGCCGCAATCTCCGATAAGTAGTATCTTCTCCATAATCTTATTATTTACATGTGTTCAACGCATTTCTTATTGCATTTAACCATCCATGCCCGAAACGGTCATCTGGTTCAACATAATCGCCTTCGCCCCATTCGTTCCATGCCTTAAGAAATAGAATCTGATGCTCTGGTGCCTTATGCTTGATGAGTCCGATAGCCTCTTCTATTGTCTTCTGGAATTTTTCTGGTGTGGCATTAATCAGTGGGTCTGTGGCTACACCAGCTCTTGGCGTGCGGTCCCATTGTGGCAACAGTGACGGATAAACATTCTCCCATGCATCCTCTTCAACATAATAATGTTTCATTACATCGCTGTAATCGCAGATATTAGAGGTTGGCAAGAAACTATTCTTAGTTAAGAAATAGAATAGCATTCTCAGTTTTCCCTTGCTCATTGATTGTGCTCTGGCTAGTCCTGATGGCATAACAGCGTCAAATCCCAAATCAAGTACCGACTGATAGTGTTCGGCTGCCTCATCTGTAGCCCAAAGCGACAGCTTGCCGTCCTTTGCTGAACGTCCTGATGAGTTGGTGGTATAGCCCACGAAATGAATACCTTTTAAGCCATTCTCTTTTGCCATCTTCTGCCAGAGTTCGATGAACTGCTTCACGTTAGGTATAGCTTTAGGTTGGTAAATAGCAAATAGAGGTTTACCGTCAACCGTAATATATCTCTTGTCGCGGAAAGCAGGCAACAGGGCATTGAAGTGGGCTATATGATCCTCTGTGGAATACTCCATCTTCATAATCATGGAATCCCTGCGAATGCTTTTACCTTTAACCCATGTCTTGTTGGTCCAATCATGGTTAGCCCAGCAGATACAGAATGGGAAATCTGGCTTTCCAGAAGCAAGTACCTCGTTAAATGGGCGCTCTAGCAATTGTTTTCCATTGCCAAACCAATAATGGTAATAGCAAAAGCCTTCGATACCTGCTTCTCTGGCCAGTTCTGCCTGCTGCTCTCTCACCTCAGACAAACGTAAATCATAGAAGCCTAAATCAGCTGGCAGGTGAGGCTGATAATGTCCTTTAAATAAAGGCTTGGCCTTTACTACGTTGGTCCATTCTGTGAATCCCTTGCCCCACCACTCATCGTTTTCAGGGATAGGGTGGAACTGGGGTAAATACAATGCTATAATTCTTGGTTTCATATTTTCTTTATTATTTAATTTTCTGTTATTATAATTATACTTTCCAGATAAATTGGAAATCAATATAGTTCAAACCATAGTTTATATATATGAGTCCTAGCAATAGCACTATTGTAATTCCTAACCATCTTGGTCTTATAGTGCATGCAATGCAAGGAAACAGAAATATTCCTACAACTCTAAGCAGTAAACTGATTCTTTCTGCAATAACTGGAATGAATGAGAGTGATGCATAAGCGAGAATTCCTAATCCAAATATTTTGATTATAATAGGAAAGTACTTATTGTATTCTGTAACCGTTTTTGAAAAATACATGAGGTAGAAGTATATCATAATGTTTATCATGTATAACGGACCGAATACATTCACTCCAGCCATTGATTGCCCGGTATCTTCTGCCTGTTGGTAATTTGCCAATTTAGCACCTATAAACGGAATGTCTAGCATCATCATAACACCTACGCCGATGAAGTATATAACATATCCGGCAGGAATTACGCAGCACCAAAAAATCTTTCTTTTGCCTTTTAGCTCTTTGTTGTTAAGTAAGAGCAGAGGAAGAAGTGCAAGTCCTGAAACATGGAAGCATGAACCTGCCAAGATCAAGAAAAGTGCCCATTTTCGTTTTCCTTCAGCTATCAGCGTTAGTGAGAGTAAGAACATTCCCGATAGAACACCTGTTCTGATTTGGGTCATCTCGTGAACGCAGAAATAAAAACTGATGTAGATGGCAAGTGATAGAAAGGTAAATTCTGTTGTCTTGCGTATTGCAAGTAATTTCAGCCCAACTCCCATGATGGCATATAAGATGAACAATATATGCACGTCATTTGTGAATAGATTTAAGAATGCAGACAAAAGAACATAGGTGAACTCCGTATTTCCTGTTGCCGTTGCAGTATAGTAGTTCCTGTATACCATCTCGTAGTTCTCTGAATCTGGATCTAGGCCTACTTCTCTCAATCCTGCCGTTAATACCAAAGGAACGAGAAAAAAAAGCATCAGCTGATTCTTCTGATTATCTTGAATGTGCGATTCTATAAGCGCGCACATGCCTGCAAGTATGAAGAGGGATATGATAATATATGCCATTTTTTATTTTCTCCTTATGAAATTCATTGCTATCTTGGTTATTTGATGCCGTTCATAACTGTTTGTTCCAAATACGGCAAAAAGTAAGATAGTTATCATTGGTGACACCATGATAGCCATTAAAAGTCGAATGGTGTTATTATCAATATAACTTCTGAATGTGCTAGTAGCCAAATAGCTTATAACTGTTATCATTAAGCCGCGTAGTAGAAATTCCTGTAAGTAAGTCCTTAATTTGAATGACTCATGGCTGCTCTTCAGTATTACTATCCTTATGATATGAGCTATAATAATAACACCCAACATAGAAAGTAGTACACAGTACGAAGGCATACCCCATTTTAGCATCATATAGGCTAGGGGCAAGTGCATCAAAGTCATACTATCTGTACAGATATAATAGAACTTGACATTTCCGGTTGCTTGTATAATTGTCGTTATTGGACTGCTGATAGCAAGACAAACAGTGTATATAAGAATTATGCGTGCAAACGTTATGGCTTCAACTGTAGGCGAACCGAGCCAAATAGTGAGCACTTGTTCCATTTCTGTAAATATAGGAATAGCTAGTGCAACTAAAAGGTATAGGATGCATTTGTTACTGATGCCAAACATCACGTCAAGCGTTTGTGTTTCATTTGCAGCATAGGCTTTTATCATTGGTGCCCTAAATGCAAGAACTATACTGTTTGCCAATGATAACGTTGCATTGTATATGCTGATAGCTATGGCGAAAGCTGCATTTACAAGTGGCCCGAAGAATATGTTGAGGAGGATAGCACTGCCCTGAATAAGTCCTACTCCTGCCATTGATCCTAGCATAGACCACCCTGTAAATGAAAGTAGCTTTTTGTATTTTGACTTACTTTTAATAAAAGTATATCTGCATTCTGTATAGTGCTTCTTTGCATATGCCATATATGTAGTAAATACGATAATGGCAATGATGCTAAGACTTATTGAATAGAAAACGAGATTGTCAATAGCTGTTATTCCTATAAGAAATGCTGCCAAGAGTTTTAAAACACAGTCTAAGCAGGAAACCAATGCATATATTCCCATTTCTTCATGAGCATAAATTGCTGCTGTATATGGAATTTGAAGCAGGGTGAAGAAGAAGGAGAACATGGCAAATTGGAATGCGATGTTAGTAGAATAGAGACGATTTTCTGGTATCATCATCTGCGAGTTAAGCATCCAAATACCTGCAGTCTCAAATATCAGAAACAATATGATACAGAAACATATTACTACATTTGTACTAACAGAGAATACAGTTTGTTGTTTTTCCGTTTCTCCCTTTCCTGAAAGATAGGAGTAAAATCTCTGTATTGCCTGGGAAAATACGGGAATTAAGCAGGAACTTAATGTGACAACACCTGCTACGGCGTTATAGATTCCGTAATCGCAAGCACCTAGTCCTCTAAGTAATAAACGTACAGCATATAGGTTGACTATAGTCAAAATTAATATGCGGACAAACAACATAAGTGTATTTTGTGTAATACGTTTAAACTTATTTACTTTTTCCATATTTTACAGGAGTTTATTTTATAATCAAGTCTCTTATGCTATAAATGCTTAGTAAGATAATTACTAAGAAGCACATTCCAAGCACAAATATCATGCGCTTTGGACCTGTTGCCTTTGTTGGCACTGCTGCTCCCTTGACAATTGTGAAAGCTGGGGTACGTTCTTGTACTTTAGCCTTAGCTGCCTGATATTGAGTCATCATGGCTGTATAAGCATTGTATTTCAGCTGCATGTCGTTTTCCAAGTCTTCTTGTTTGGCTCTCATACTGGTAAGAATCACATCTGTATTGGCATCTGCATAGGAGCCATAGAGCTGACGTGACTTCTCATAATCGCTTTTTGCCTCAGAAGCAAGAGTCTTGTAATACTGTTCATCTACACGTGCTTTGCTTGTGCGGTAATTTGTAATGAATATCTGAAGACGTTCCTTTACAGAATCCGCAAGGGTCTTACAAATTAGCGGATCTTGTGCTTCTGTAGAGATGGTGATTACTGCCGTTTTCTTGTCAATACTGATAGAAATGCTTTTTCGAATGGCAGAAGCTACACCGTCCTGTTTTTTAGAAAGCATGTAAGGGTTCATCTGTGTGCCACCGTTTGCTTTTACCTCTTCTTCTTTTGCAAAGAGGTTTTTTATGCTGTTGATTCCCTTAGTCCAAAATGGATGTTTCTGATGCTTGGTGAGATAATCGTAATAGCTGCATTTTACACTTCCGTCTTCTGTTGCTACCTTAATATTGAATAAGCCAACAACAAAGCCATTATCTTCCATCAGGTCAGGGTATAGCATTGGATTGATAGCATCAGAAGTCTCCATATTCCCTATGTCTATACCAAATGAAGAGGCCAAAGAGCCAATAGTACCACCAAGGTTTGAGTTATTACTTAACTCTGGGGCAAGGCTAAGGTTGGATGAGTATGTACGTGGTATGCAAAGGATATAAGCACATGATAATATAAACACTATAGGTAAAACGATATAGTAAATTTTCCTGTTTGCCCATATTTTGCTAAAAATGACCCTGAGGTCAATTATTTCCATTTCTTTTTTTTCCATCTTATGTTTTTTTTTGTGTCAAAAACAATATTATAATGTCTATTAATATAATGTTTTTTATTACTAACTTATCCTATTTTCCAACCATAGACGTAAGCTATTATATTATATAATTTACAGTCTCATTTACAGTCTCATTTACAGTCTCTTTCCTTTTTACGGTACATTGCTGATAAGTCGTTGAGATCCAAGCTATGCAATGTCTGAAACTGTTCTATCAAGAAGTCGTAATACATCTTGCGGATTGTGTTGTTGGGATTTGCTGTGATTAGAATCTTGGCTTCCCTTTTTTGAAGATCTCTACATTGATGCGATAGCCATATCCAGAAAGCTCGTCGCGTTCGGTGTTGGCTAATGATTTTTGGAGATATTCTATTGCTTGTTCTATTACGTATCTTCTTGTAGCACCGTGAAGACCGCAAGAAGCAACTGGTTGGTCGTTGCCCATCAGCTCCATCTGTGCTTGTATTAATGTATGTAAATCCATAATCTTGTCTTTATTTTGTTTTGATTCAGATATTTTATATTTCTCCTATCTCTGTCGCATTACCTTGCTGGAATATGAGGTATATTCCGTGAAGTTGTGTTCCTGCGGATAGACTTTGGATATTTGTATCTGCAATGTATTTGTTAAATTGTTCTATAGCCTGTTCTTTTGCTGTCTTTGCTTCTCTATCCGTTGCCTTTGATGGAAGATACTTCAACTCTATGATATAGCTGTGGCGGAGGGTGGAGAATTTCTTTGTGTCTGCCAACAGGAAGAAGTCGCAATAGCCATGATTTGCCTCTATCTCTGGATGCGCTATGAAGAGCTTTGAGAGATGAAGGTAGGCATTGAAATAACCTTGTATGTTGCGTTCTTCCTGAATGCCGTCTCTGATGCTACTGTCTTTCCAGTATGAACTGGAAAGATATTTAAATAAAGGTTGCCATTCTCCTTCTTGTGCCGCTTTACGATACATAGCAGATAAGTCATTGAGATCCAAACCGTGTAGTGACTGGTATTGTTCTACCAGAAAATCGTAATACAACTTGCGGATGGTATTGTTTGGTATCACGAGATGAAGGGCATCGAGATCGGTGCCACCTATCGTCAACATGCCATAATAATATAACAGGCTGACGAAACGATCAGGATTCATTACTTCTTCTGCTGCAAATGAGTCTGCTATTGGGGCATCAATGTAGCCTTTTTCGACTATCTTCATCAAGACTCCCTTGCGGTCACCGTCCAAACGGTCCAGACGAACAAGGTTCTTTAACTTGGCATAGTCTGTACGACAACTTGGATCTGCCATCTCCTTGGGAGCTTTTCCTGTTGTGATGAGGTTGTTGAGATAGTAGAGTACCATGTTGCTGTTGTACATGCTCGGATCGATATTGTATCTGTCTTCTGAAAAGCAGTAGTTGTCGTACCATGGTTTCATCTCTGCTATAATCGCATTGATCTTTTCATCCTCACTGATGGTGACTCCAATAGTATCATTTGTTTTGATAAGGCCTACAGATATGTAGTAGGATATCATTTGGCGTACTTCTTCTTCGCTGAAGCCTAACATCATGTTGAACCATGGATGAAGGCTGATGTTGGTGGCGATGTTGAAGCCACTGGTCAAATCGTTGAGGGTGATAGGACTGACACCCATAAAGAGAATACGTTCGAAGTTCGGTTTGAATATCTTGAAGGCATTGCGGTAAAAACCACTGCTGTGGGTCATGTTATGATAGGTATCCTCGCCCAACTCATTGAGAACGGTGTTGGTGAAGTTGTCGTATTCGTCAATGATGAGATAAAGATGATAGCCTCGCTCCTTGGCTTCTTTGGACAGAATGTTGATTTTGTCCTTGGAAGTAGTGGCTGCCAAAGCCCATTCTACCGTGTCTTTTGTATAATAGTTCTGGTATTTTTGAACAAATTGATTCAGACAACTGCAACAGTATGTGTTGAAGTCGGTCTCAAGATTCTCTACTCTGTCCAAAACCTGGGAAAAGTCGAATTGCAAAATCTGAAACTTGCCTTTTGATTCTAAAGGATGTGTTTCTATCCATGTGCCTTGATATTCTTTTTCGATATCTTTGTTGGCGCAATCGAAGTAATCGGCTACCATTGACAAAAACAAACTTTTGCCAAAACGACGTGGTCGTATTAAAAAGAGAAAATTTGAAATCTCCTCCAATAATGGCAAGTACTTTGTTTTGTCAACAAAATACTTTTGACTTCTCTGTAGGGTCTTGAAGTCGGATATTCCTATTGGTAATCTCTTGATTGCTTCCATAATTTCTTTGGTTATTTATCACAACTTATCCCATTAACCAACGCATAGGATATTTCATAAGAATGACTCCTTCGTTTGAGGTGTCATGCTCTTACTTCGTCATATTGGCGATAGTAGCTATCATGGCGGCGATGCTCGACATGCTGGAACCAAGGCTCATAGTCTCTGCAACACTCATCTTGCGCTTCAGCTTGGATGGGACAACGATTTCGCAACCTGGCTGGATGCGGGCGCCTTGACTTACCTTTGCCACCTTACCATTCATGTAGATGACGTATGCCTTGCTCTTGAATGCATCTGAGGCGAAACCACCAGCCTCGTCTATGTAATAGCTTGCTCGCTTGCCCTTGACGTATGCCACGGTGTTGGCGAACATAACTGCTCCATTGATCTTAACGGTTCCGTCGTACTGTGGTACGATGAGGCGGTCGCCCTCACGCAATACCAAGTCTTCGTCAGAGCCAGGATTCTTGAGTGCTTCTGCCAAGTCGATTCCTACTGGGTATTCGTCTGGAATATTGAACTTCTCGAGTTCTGCATTCTTGGCATTTTCGGCTGACTGCTGTATGGCGGAGCCGTTATTGCTGCTCGCTGCCAACTGAAGGAGATTCTTCTGCTGGTTTTCGCGTTCCTTTTTATAGATAGCGTACATCAGGTCGCGTTCTGTCTGGTTGGTGCGACGAAGAAGACGGGCTCCCTTGATGTAGGCATGATCGGTAGCGCCTCCTGCCATGTGATATAAGTCGCTCAGACGTGAAGGGCGCTTGGTCATGGTGTAGGCACCTTGGAACACAACCTCTCCTTCGATACTTACATTTTGCTGTTCTGTATAACTTGGATTTTTGCGGATATAAACCTCATCGAATGGCATCAGGGTAAAGCCTGGTGTACCGTCGATAACGAAACCATCCTTCAGGGAGAGTTCGAAACTCTTGGCAATGATGCTGTCAGGACGCAATGCCTTCGGATTGTTGACTCGACGGCTTACGTTGACTTTCACTACAGATGCCTTGTCGGTGAGTCCGCCTGCCTGAAGAACGAAGTCCTCGAGGGTCTCATTGTCGGCATACTTGTATGTGCCAGGATAGTTTACCTCGCCACGGATGGTGATGGTGCGCTCTATCATCTTGTCCTGACGGGTAGGGATGAAGAGCACATCATTCTCCTTCAATGGGATGTCGGCCACCTTACCACTCATGATGCCTGCTATATCGACGCTGATTACCTCCAAAGAGCGGTCGGTCTTCATGCGATGCATTACGGCACGGGCTGTAAAGGCTTCCTCGGTGAGTCCCTCTGCATGTTCTACGAGAGTGCGAACGCTGTTGATCTGTTCGCCCAAGTTGTACATGCCGGGACGGAACACGGCTCCCTTGATTTCTACGGTATTGGCATAACGTGGCAGGATAGAGTCTACGCTAACAGAGTCGCCATCAGCTATGCGGAAGTTGGCGTAATCGAATTCTTCTACGTTGAATACTGAATACTCTCTGCCTGTCTTACGATTCACGCGAACGGCCTTGGTATAGGCATCTCCTGTAAAACCACCGGCATACTTGAGTACGGAGTTAAGGCTCTCGTTCTTCTTCATCTCGTAGAACATAGGGCGCTTTACCTTTCCGCTGATGTTGACCAAGCAGTCGTATGGGCCCACCACGATGACATCATTATCAGCCAAGCGAACGTTGCCTGTCAGTTTGCCGTTGAGAATATAGTCGTAGATATCTACTACGGTTACAAGTCGGTTGTGACGATAAACCTTGATGTTGCGCAGGGTTCCGAGGTCGTTGGTGCCTCCTGCCATATACAGGGCATGGAACACGGTGGCAAAGGCTGATAGGGTATAGGTTCCCGGTGCCTTTACTTCGCCCATCACATTGACCATGATGGTCTTGGTCTGGCCTACTGTCAGTTTCACACGGCTGCTGCGATAACGGCTTCCGAGTGTGTTGCGTAAGCGGGCATTGGCTTGTGCTACAGTCAGTCCACTGACATTGACAGGGCCATAACCCTCGATGGTTACTTCGCCATCGGGAGAAACTGTGCTCTGAATGGTGCGCTGAGATGCTCCGTAAATATCAATGATAACTGCATCGCCTGGCCCCAGACGATAGTTCTGTGGGGTGGCGATGTTCATGTTAGGCTCGAAGCTTAACTCCTTGTTATTGAAGATGTCACGGCCGAAAACGCGATGCTTATCTTTAGCCTGCTGAGCCAACAACTGTTTGAGCATCTGTGTGGAATCGGGCACAATGCCATTCAACTCGTTCTGCATGTCGCCATATTCCTCGTCATTGCTGTCGTAAGTGTGTCTGTAAGAATAGTCGCGCTGGGCTTGCACACGATAGTTGGAGTAGTTGGCAGCCTCTTTGTCGGACTGTTTTCCGTAGTCGGAACGTGTTTTGCCATTATTGCTGCGCAGACGACTTGCATCTCCTGTGCGGTCGGTAGCACTGGCCAAAGAACCTTGCTTCTGCATCTTCTCATACTTCTGACGAACTCGACGAATCTGAGAAATGTCGACACCACGCTGCATCAGCTTGGTGACAATCTGCGAATTAGAGGTGCCTGCACTATGCTCCTTGGCCACAAAACTCATCACTTGATCATCCGTCATGCCTGACTGGGCCATTACTGAACCTGCAGACAAGAGCATGAGCGCAAAAATGATATATTTCTTCATTGTTTATCGTATGCTATTTTTTAGATAATTATGCTATTAATATTCTATTCTTATTATATAATAACTCTAAATCGTGTAATTTGTTGTAAAGGAGCATGGCTTTTTTTCTCAATACTGGCGGAGTGCAGCCAAAAGGTCGATATTCTCGCTCTTTTTGCCGACTGTGATACGCAGGCAGTTGCCACAAAGTTGCACATTGTTGCGATTGCGCACAATGATGCCCTGATTGACCAGATAGTTATAGATGGCTGTAGCATCTGTCATCTTTGCGAGGAAGAAGTTGGCCTCTGTGGGGTACACCTTCTCGCAGATAGGCAGGTCGGTAAAGGCTGCCATCACCTTGCCACGTTCCTGCAGAATGGTCTTCACCCAGTCGTCTACCTGATAGGGATCTTTCAGAACCTCGAGTGCCTGCTGCTGGGTGAGGAGGTTGATGTTGTAAGGGTATTTCACCTTATTGAATATATCTACAATCTGCTTGCTGGCAAATGCCATGCCCAGACGGATGGCAGCACATCCCCATGCCTTACTCATCGTGTTGAGCACGATAAGGTTGGGATATTTTGCCAGCTGCAGGCGGTAGGGGCGGGTCTTGGCAAAGTCGCCATAGGCTTCATCGACTACAACGATGCCGTCGAAGCGTGACAATACACCATCAATGGTGTCGGGTGAGATGAGATTGCCGGTTGGATTGTTGGGACTGCAGAACCAGATAACCTTGGTATTCTTGTCGCAGGCTGCTAAGAGATGGTCGGCTGTGGTCTGGAACTGCTCGTTGAGCAATACTGGGCGGTATTCCACGTCATTGATGTCGGCACATACTTCATACATACCATAAGTGGGAGCTATGGCCACTACATTGTCCTTGCCTGGTCGACAGAACACTCTGTAAACCAAATCGATGGCCTCATCTGAACCATTGCCCAAGAAGATCTTGTCTTCTGACACGCCCTTCACCTTACTGAGCTGTTTCTTCAATTCGAACTGCAAGGGGTCTGGATAGCGGTTGTATGGGTCGTTGTATGGATTCTCATTAGCGTCGAGGAAGACGCGGGCTGTACGTCCGCTAAACTCATTGCGGGCGCAACTATAGGGTGCCAAGTTCCATATGTTCTCTCGGCAAAGTTGTTTCAGTTCTTTCATTATGATTTTATCAGAAATTTGAAGGTAAAAACGAATATGAAACGCTTCTTTACCTTTTTACCTTTTTACTTTTTTACCTTTTTACCTTTCACCAAGGCTTTCCACTCTCAGTCGCATGGCGTTGGCGTGGGCTTCGAGCTGTTCATTCTCTGCCATTTTGACTACAGCCTTGCCGATGCTTCGGATGCCTTCCTTGCTGAGATGCTGGAATGTGATCTTGCGATTGTAGCTGTCGAGATTTACACCATTATATGCCAAGGCATAGCCATGAGTCGGCAAAGTGTGATTGGTACCGCTGGCATAATCGCCGGCACTCTCACAGGCATAGTTTCCTAAGAATACACTTCCTGCATTCACCACCTTCTCTGCCAACTGCTCGTAGTCGCTTGTGGCTATGATGAGATGCTCGGGAGCATAGGCATTGCTCAGGTCAATGGCCTCCTGCTTGCCTTTGACGAGGATGAACTTCGAGTTGTCTAACGATGTGTGTGCCATCTCCTTACGTGGTAAACGCTCCAACTGTTGTTCAACCTCTTTTACCACCTTAGAAATCATCTCTTCGGAGGTGGTAATGAAGAACACCTGAGAGTCGAAACCATGTTCCGCCTGCGACAACAGGTCGGCAGCGACAAAGACAGGGTTGCTGCTTTCGTCGGCAATGACACAAACCTCTGATGGACCTGCTGGCATGTCTATCGCCACGTCGTGTAGTGAGACATGCTGCTTGGCTGCCATCACAAACTGGTTGCCAGGACCAAAGATTTTATACACCTTTGGCACACTCTCTGTACCATAAGCCATGGCACCGATAGCCTGAACACCACCTGCCTTGAAAATCTTGCTGACTCCTGCTATTTTGGCAGCCATGAGGATGGCTGGGTTTACTTTACCTTCTGCGTTAGGAGGGGTACAGAGAACTATCTCCTCGCAACCGGCTATCTTGGCTGGTGTGGCAAGCATCAGTACGGTAGAGAAAAGAGGAGCTGTACCTCCTGGTATATAGAGACCCACCTTCTGTATGGCGACACTTTTCTGCCAGCACTCCACACCAGGGCAGGTTTCCACCTTGCTTCCTTCAAACTTCTGACTTTCATGGAATCGGGCAATGTTATAATGGGCGAGCTCCAGTGCATGTTTAAGCTCAGCCGACACCATGTGTTCTGCTTCGTCCATCTCAGCCTCGGATACAGACAAACTGTCGAGATGGGCATGGTCGAATTTCTCTTCATAGCGCTTCACGGCTTCATCGCCATGATTTCTTACGTCTTCCAAAACTCCCTCAACAGTCGCATTGAGCTGCGATACATCGAGGTGCGGACGCTTAACGAGTTCCTTCCATTCTTCCTTTGCAGGATACTTTATTACCTTCATTCCTATTTAAGTTTTATATATTCAAGTTTCGCAAACTCAGAAGTTAAAGGAGTTATCGCTCCCTACGGTCGCTGAGGAGTTAAGACAACAGTCTTTTTGGCGTTGTTTTTAAGCAGCAAGACATACGTCTTAACTCCTTAACTTCCTTAACTCCTTTAACTTCCTGATATGCGAAACTTCGGTTTACTATTATGCAAAGATGTTTGCAAGTGGTTGTTACAAAATCATTTTCTCGATAGGAGTTACCAGGATGCCCTGTGCTCCCAATTCCTTCAGCTTACCGATAATTTCCCAGAAACGCTTCTCGTCGAGAACGGTATGGATAGAGCACCAATTCTCGTCGGCAAGAGGGATGATGGTAGGACTCTTGATACCTGGCAACACCTCAGTGATGGCATCAATTTTATCCTTAGGGGCATTCATCATCACGTATTTCTTGTCCTGGGCTGAACGTACTGCCTCAAAGCGGAACAGCATCTCGTTGAGAATCTGATGTTTCTGCTCGTCCATGTTCCAGTTGCCGATGAGGAGAGCCTCGCTCTTCATCACGACCTCTACCTCAGCCAGATTGTTGCTGATAAGTGTAGAGCCTGAGCTGACAATATCGAAGATACCATCTGCCAAACCGATACCGGGGCTGATTTCTACAGAACCTGTGATGACATGAATGTCGGCGTTGATGCCGTTTTTCTTCATGAAGTTGCTAAGGATGTTGGGGTAGGAGGTGGCTATCTTCTTGCCGTCGAACCATTTCAGACCGGTATAGTCGATCTTCTTAGGAATGGCAAGGCTCAGGCGACACTTGCTGAAACCCAGACGGTCGATAATCTGAGCGTTCTCGCCACGTTCTACAAATTCGTTCTCGCCAACGATACCGATATCGGCTACTCCTGATGCCACGCTCTGAGGGATATCATCATCGCGAAGGTAGAGCACCTCGATAGGGAAATTGGTTGACTGTACCAAGAGCGTACGCTTCGAGGCACTTACTTTAATGTCTGCTTCCGAGAGAAGATTCATGGTGTCATCGAAGAGACGACCCTTTGACTGCACTGCTATTCGTAACATATTTCTTCATTTTTATTAAAAATCAATGCAAAAGTACAGATTTTTGCCCGAATATGCAAGAATATTTGTACTTTTGTAGCATTAAACATGAAGAAAGAATATTTATTTGTATTTGTTGCAGGTTTTATGCTCTTGGGATGCTCCTCAAAAAAGGAACAACCAGAGCTTACTCCATGGGGTACGCCCGTGGGGGAAGTAGAGGTTTCTGATGAGCCTGCTCCTCAGTCTCAAGGCAAGGGTTTGTCGCTCGATGATATCGTGTCGGGTGGTGAACTCATCATGCTGACCGTGAATGGACCTACCACCTATTATGATTATCATGGGCATGGAATGGGATTGCAATATCTGTTATGCGAGAAGTTCGCACAACAGATTGGTGTGTCGTTACGTGTGGAGGAATGTAAGGACACGGCTGAAATGGTGAGTAAGTTGCAGAAAGGCGAAGGCGACCTGATAGCCGTACCTTTGGCTCGTGTGAAGGCGAAGGGCGGATTGCTCTTCTGTGGTGTGAAAACGGATGATGAACAATGGTCGGTAGCTGCTGGCAACAAGAGTCTTGCCGATACCCTCAACAGTTGGTTCAATCCTAAGATGATAGCAGAGGTGAAACAGGAGGAGAGTTTCTTGCTTTCTTCACGCAGCATCAGCCGTCATGTTTACTCTCCTTTCCTCAATCGTTCTAAAGGTGTGATATCTAAATACGACAGATTATTCCAGATGTATGCCGGAGCTGCCCGTATGGACTGGCGACTGATGGCTGCCCAGTGTTATCAGGAGAGTTGCTTCGACCCGAATGCAAAGTCGTGGGCTGGCGCCTGCGGACTGATGCAGATTATGCCTTCTACAGCCGCACACTTAGGTTTGCCTATTAGTCAGGTGCATGAACCTGAGGCTAATGTGGCTGCTGCTGCAAGATACATGGCTGAACTGCAAGGGCATTTCGCTGATGTCGGAGATCCATCGCAGCGTATACTTTTCGCCTTAGCTGCCTATAATGGTGGATTCCATCATGTGCGTGATGCCATGTCTTTGGCACGTAAACATGGCAGGAATGCATACAACTGGGGTGATGTACGCGAGTTTGTATTGCGATTGTCTCAGCCTGCTTATTACAGCGACCCAGTAGTGAAATATGGATATATGCGTGGTTCGGAAACTGCCGATTATGTTGACCGTATCCGTGCGCGGTGGGCTGACTATTGTGGTGTGGCTGGCGGCAGCCGAGGCTTTAGTGGCGGAAGTATCGGTGGTGGTTTTCATGGTGCACCAGTAAAAGCCAAGCGCAAGTATTCCAACAAATATCATTTGTAATACTTGCGCACGGGTGTATATTAATTAATAAGGAGTCAAGGGAGTTAAAGGAGTTAAAGGAGTTAAGACAATAGCTTTATTACTTAGTTTATTGTTTAGTTGAAGTACAAATGTCCAACAGCATAAGCAATGAGACATTTGTCTTAACTCCTTTAACTCCTTAACTCCTTTATCCTTTATCCTTTATGAAACTCCTTTAACTCCTTTAACTCCTTTATTTCTTTCCTCTTTTGTTTCGGTTGTTGCTGTCGAAGTTGGGATTGAAACTCTTCTTCTTTTTGTCTTTGAAGAAGCCGGCACCCTTGTTTTTGGCTTCGCGTAGCTCGGCTCTTGCTGCTGCCACAACGTCACGGATGTTGGTCGACTTGCCGTTCAGCGGTTTGCCATCATTAAGATATTTCTCTTCGTCGTAACAACCCACGTTGCCATAACCCTTGGGAGCATATTTAGCTTTACCTCTTTGTGCTTCCTGACGATAGCCGCCTCGTTGTGAGTCTTGTCTGTAGGCTCCACGCTGATTCTCCTGTCGGTTGCTGCCACGCTTGCCTTTGGATCCACGTCCTACTCCTGGATTGTCGTAAGTAGAGCCAATGGCCTTGTCGTCGTAATGAGCTTGAGGCATTCTGCCTTTACCACCTCTCAATGGTTTGTCGTAGAGCTTGGCTATCAGGTCGGAACGGCCAATGCGCTTCAATTCTGACTCAATAGCTCGACGCTCCTCCGGCTTGTACCAGAAGAAGAACATGCGCTGGGCAAGTTTTTCCTTTGGAGTCTTAGCGCTGAACACCGGTTCGAGCGTGTAGGGATCATAGCCAGTATACCAAGTCTCGGTAGAGATGGTCATGGGTGTAGGAGTGAAGTCCTGCACCTGCTCCAGATGGAAATCGAGTCCTTTGGTGATGACAGCCAACTCAGCCATATCCTCCTCATGACAGCCGGGATGCGAACTGATGAAGTAAGGGATGATCTGTTGGTTGAGTCCTTCCTCCTTATTGATGCGATCGAAGATGCGCTTGAACTCATAGAACAGGTCGAATGAAGGCTTGCGCATGAACTTCAGTACTTCAGGGCTGGTGTGCTCTGGTGCCACTTTGAGTCGACCACTCACATGCTTGGTAATGAGTTCGCGGGTGTACTGACGGGCTGCGGCATTGATCTTCTCGTCCTTGCTCTTGTGCAACAACAGGTCGTAGCGCACACCACTGCCGATAAAACTCTTCTTGATGCCGGGCAGAGCATCCACGGCATGATAGATGTCGAGCAGTTTGCTGTGGTCGGTGTTGAGGTTGGGACAAATCTGTGGATTCACACAGGAAGGTCGTTTGCACTTCTCACAAGCCTTGAGGTTATTGCCATGCATACCATACATGTTGGCTGATGGTCCGCCGAGGTCGCTCAGATAACCCTTGAAGTCGGGCATCTGGATAATCTTTTTCACCTCCTTGAGGATGCTTTCCTTGCTGCGGCAAACTACAAACTTGCCCTGATGTGCAGAGATGGTGCAGAAGGAACAGCCACCGAAACAGCCACGGTGAAGGTTGACCGAGAACTTGATCATCTCGTAGGCAGGTATGGTCTTACCTTTGTATTTAGGGTGAGGCAATCGGGTATAGGGAAGGTCGAAGGAGGCGTCGAGTTCCTCCGTTGTCATGGTAGGGAAAGGAGGATTGACCACCACCACCTTGCCATCCACGGGCTGGATCATGCGCTGGGCATGAACCTTGTTCGATTCTTCTTCCAGATGACGTACATTCTCTGCTTGTCCTTTCTTGTTCTGCAGGCATTCCTCATGGCTGTGCAGCATGATGTCATCTTCCTTGATACCGCCGGGGATCTCGTCCTCGCGACAGAGAAAGACTGTCTGCGGAATGTCTCTTATCTCCTTGATAGTGCGACCGCTGTCGAGTGCTTCGGCCAAGGCGATGATAGACTTCTCACCCATACCATAGAGGATGATGTCGGCACCCGAATCACAAAGAATACATTTCTTCAGCTTATCCTGCCAGTAGTCATAATGACTGATGCGGCGCATGCTGGCTTCAATGCCGCCCAATGATACAGGAACATCGGGATAGAGTTTCTTGAGAATCTGTGTGTAGACGATAGAAGGATAGTCGGGGCGCATGTCGTGACGTGAGTCTGGACTGAAAGCATCCTCGCTGCGCATACGCCGATTGGCTGTGTAGCGGTTTACCATCGAGTCCATTGCGCCTGGCGAGACTCCAAAGAAGAGACGGGGACATCCCAGTTTCTTGAAATCTCTAAAGTCTCCATGCCAGTCGGGTTGAGGTACGATGGCTACTTTGTATCCATGAGCTTCGAGCGTGCGTGCTATGACGGCAGGACCGAAGGATGGATGATCCACGTAGGCATCACCCGAGAAGAGGATGACATCGAGCTGATCCCATCCTCGCAGTTCGCATTCCTTCTTAGTGGTAGGCAGAAAATCTGTCAGTCTGTATTCCATTCTTACGTTTTAGTCTGTTATTGCGTTTGTGTCTTCTCCCTCGTTGGCGGCACGTTTGTCGAGCCAGTCCACATAGAGCAGGACGAGGTTGTGAAGGCCGAGTGCCTTCATGTTACTGTTGTAGATGACGTCGAGACACAAGTCGAGCAATGCCTTGTCCTGGCAGTTGTCCGCTTCGAGCAGGGCACGTACGTTGAGCTTGAGTTTCTCCAATACTCCCTCGTCGATGATGCCGTTGCTGTCTACGAGGTTGCGGAGCAACTGGTATTTGTCGATGGTCTCAAGGTGCAGGTCGCTCACTTCTATAGAGCGTGTGCCTGACTGGTTTGCTTGAATTTTGTACATAGTCTTTCTGTTTTTTATGTTGTTGTTTTTATCTTTATTGCACTTTTATCTTTAGCTTACACAAGCGCAAACTTAGCGCCTCTGTTCCTACTCTGTCAGAAAACGGAGTATTCCCAAGAGGATGCTTGTGCGAGTCTTTTCCTCGTTGATACATTCGAGGGGGAACCCCATGGTGAATGAGCGATAGTCATTACCCCGGTATGCTACTGCAGCGCTACTGCCTGATGTGTAAACCATGGCGCTGAAGGGAGCGGTACCAACTGTCGTTGTCGGCAAGAGTACATCGGGATGTGTAGCAGCATAATGCCTGTCATTGAGCGTGTTGTAATAAGCGAAACGTAGACCTAAGCCCGATACGCTGTCGGTAGTCTGTGTGATGCTGTCATTGGTTGGATAACTTACTTTCAGCACATCGCTCAGGAAGTTCCTCTCATCGGGTGTGGTCATGTCGCTGCCTATATAGGAACCGCTTACCAGCAAGGCTCCGCCTCCCTGCGTATAAGCCTTGAGCCGTTGCTGCAGGGTAGGGGTGAACGATTTGTAATAGGTGGGTGTGTAACCGTCGTAGCGTTCCAAACCATTGATGAGGTCGACTACAGGGTAGGCATTCATCTTCACCTTTCCTGCTGCGACACATTCACTCGAACAGCTTGCCACATTGTATTTTTGGCTGGCAGCTATACTGTGGGCATGTTCTTCCACATAACTGAAATCGTTGCCGGCAATGAAGTGTCCTGCCAGTTCGTTGCCAGAATAACCCAAGCCGGAACTGCTCTCGTTGCCCATCCTCTGTCGGTCGAAGACAAGTTGCTTACCACTCCATCCTGCCGTCAATCCATAGCTTACGCCAGGGTCTTGTTCCATGTCGAATCCTTGTAGGGAGTCGTTGTCGATCACCTGAGGCGCTGCCAGTCGATGGAAGTTGTTGACGATCAAGACCGTCTTGGTGGCTGCTGGCTCGTATCGCGCACAAAGTTTCTCGGTTGGGAAACTCTCCCCGCCGCTGTTGAGAGCCGCCACCTTGAAAGTATAGAGTTCGCCCGGCTTCAAGTTCATGCTGCAAGAGGCTCCCTTAATGATCTGTCCGTTGTCAAAGCCTCCTTTACCCATAGCTGTATACAGAATATACGATGTAGGCTGGGCAGTAGGCTCGCTGCGGTCGGTCTGTGGACTCCATGACAGGTGGGCTGTGCCTTGGGCATCAATCTCTACCGAGAAATTGTTAGGTGCAAGGGGTTGAACTACATAGGGCAGACCGTGGTTGGTGCATACATATCTCAAGATGGTCTTATAGAGCGAGCGTGCTATGGTGAATTTGCCCATCGGGTCCTGACCAATCTTCATGTCGGGGAAACTCTGGTGCGACAGGGTCTCGATGATGGCGGCAGGAACTTCGGGCAAACGGGTCTCGGAGTAGTTGCGGTCCCAGAGATAACGCTCTGAGAATTCGCCATACTGCTGTCTAAGGTCGCTGACCAGATTCTTGAGCAAAGCCTTGGCCAAGTCCTTGGATGTCATGCGCGAGATGCCGCTGTTCAGCATGCCGTCGTTGAAGTTGGTGGTGCAGATGGCCAGGGAGCCCCAGGTTGTCTTTCCGTCCTTGTTGTAACCTGCGTCGCTGTGTACGGCAAGTGAGAGTTCTATAGGAACCTTCTTGCCCTGAAGGGCAGGCATATAGGGACTTCCGCCTCCCAACCAGTTGGTCATCAGCGAGCGTGTGTTGATGTCGTCGGCGTAGTCATTGGCTCCTTTTCTTCCTCCGTATACATGATAGGGAGCACCTGCCCACTGTGCATAGTATCGTGCTCCTTCGAGGCAGCGGGGCATACCGCTCGTGTTGTTGCCCCTCAGGATGTTGCCCATGCCGCCACCAAAACGTACGGCATCACTGGTCACCACTCCTCGTTTGGAAGCTTGATTGGTTACAACCACACGGTTGAGTGTATTGCAGCCCTTGTCAAAGTCGAATGTGCCCAAGTAGACCCATGTTCCTCCGCCCATGCGCTGGTTGACGGAAAACTCGGTTGCCTCTCCCTTGTGGTAGACGATGTATTTCGCATCGGTCACACTCTTGGGCAGACTTTGGTAGCTTACGTAGACAGCATACTTGCCTGCTTCGGGCAGGTCGGGCTGATAGCTTATATCGCTATGGTTCTTCTTCTTGGTGGCTTTTGCCTTCCTTACAGTTCCGTCGGTAAAGGGATTCTGATTGTCTTCATAATATCTTCTTCTGGCAGCGAAACCTATGGAATCACAGTCTTTCCATTTTTTACCGTTGACGGTCTCAACATAATACGGGCGTTTGAAGGCATCATCGTTGTCGACGATCACTTCATGCTTCTGCCAGTCACGCTCACGTGGAGTGAAGACAATGGCTCCGGCATTCTGCAGCATGGGTATGAGGTAGGGCACCACGATGGTTTGCGTGAAGAGGTCCTCGGTAGTGCCGAAGAGGTTGGGGCGTTGCCATTTCCATCTTCTCTGGTCTCCATCATAATATCTTCCGTGCGATGCCCATACCGAGAGGTGTCTGTTCTGCAGTCCACGCGTTACAAAGTAGGGACGAGACATGTTGAAGACCCATGGGTCTCCCTCGTAGTTGATATCTTCCCATGCTCTTGTGTTGCCGTCAAGGTATACCTTGCCCGTCACAGACTGAGCTGCGACGGGCAAGGAAAGGAATGAGCATGCAGCTAAACTGCAAGTCAACAGTCGTATCATGTAGAGTTTTTCTTTCATCAGAGTTTTTATATGTTGCCTATCGTAAACTTCTCGGGCTTCTTTCCCTTGAAGTCTTTGAAGTACAACTTGATTTCTCGCATGTCGGCATCCAGGTCGCCAGATGGTATAATCTGCTTGGTGCACGTAATGAGCCGTTTCTGATAGTCTGCGCCATAGAGCAGGATAGGAATTCCTGCCTTGAGGGCAATGAAGTAGAATCCCTTCTTCCAGTCGGGGTTGAGCGAACGGGTTCCCTCGGGTGTGATGCAGAGACAGAAGTGGTCTCGCTTGCGGGCTTCCTCAGCCAGGTTGTCGGTCATGCTGGTGTGCTTGCTTCGCCATACCGGTATTCCTCCCATCTTTCGGAAGATAGGTCCCAATGGCCAGAAGAACCATTCCTTCTTCATCAGGAAGTTGCTCTTGATTCCTTCGGCATGAGCGTAGAGTTGTCCGATGAGGAGGTCCCAGTTGCTGGTATGTGGAGCAAGACAGATAATATACTTCTCGGGATGGGCTATGGTAATCTCCTTGGTCCATCCCAAGCGCTTATAGAGTATCCATTTGGATAATTGTTGAATCATTACAGTGTGTTTCGAAGTTTTGGTAAGAAAACTTATATTATATATAATAATGTAAGAATCAGAATTCTTTCCAATAATTAATCCAGATTGTTGATTTGGTCAATAATCTCGCAGGCCTGCTTGTTGAAGTCTTCAATGAGTTTCTTATAGTACTTTTTCTGCTCCATGCCTGGCTCAGGATGTGACACGCGGCAGATAAAGTCTGTGCGAATCATGACAATAGCAGTCAGAATGCCGTCGACGTCTTCTGCTGCTGGTTTGCTGCTATACAATGAAGCTGCTACACACTCGGCGAACATATCGCTGGTGATGTAATTGATTGTACGTTTTAAATCTCTTTTATTAGCCATAGTTTTTATCTTAAAATGAATGACAATATGATTTCAATGCTCAAAGATAGTAATTTTATTCGTAATTCGTGCACAAGAATGAAAAAAAAGTTCTCTTTAACTCATTTTTAGCTTTATTTGTTTCTTTATGTGGAAAAAATAAATTACTTTTGCAGATGTTTTGAAGTTTCAGTAAATAAAAAATTATAAATTCTAAAAGACATGGAAAAAAGTGAATTGCAATTAGCACGAGCAGCCTACCTTCCTAAACTCCCTAAAGGATTACAGGGCAACGTAAAAGTGAAAGAAGGTGCTCCTACTCAGAGTGTAGACAATCAGGAAGAAATCAAGAAGCTCTTCCCTAACACTTATGGTATGCCGCTCGTAGAGTTCGTACCTGGTGACGAGGCTCACGACACCAAGATGAACGTGGGTGTTATCCTCAGTGGCGGTCAGGCTCCTGGCGGTCACAATGTCATTTGTGGTCTTTTTGATGCATTGAAGAAGTTGAACCCAGCCAACCGCCTTTATGGTTTCCTCATGGGTCCTGGTGGCTTGGTTGACCATAACTATATGGAGATTACAGCCGACTTCATCAACGACTACCGCAATACTGGTGGTTTCGATATGATTGGTTCTGGCCGTACCAAGTTGGAGAAGACCGACCAGTTTGACAAGGGTTTGGAGATTATCCGCGAGTTGGACATCCAGGCTATTGTTATCATCGGCGGTGACGACTCTAATACCAATGCCTGCGTATTGGCTGAGTACTATGCTGCCAAGAAGTGTGGTGTACAGGTAATCGGTTGTCCTAAGACTATCGACGGTGACTTGAAGAACGATCAGATTGAGACTTCTTTTGGTTTCGATACAGCCTGCAAGACTTATTCTGAGTTGATTGGTAACATTGAGCGCGATTGCAATTCTGCACGTAAATACTGGCACTTCGTCAAGTTGATGGGTCGTTCGGCTTCTCACATTGCTTTGGAGTGCGCGCTTCAGACACAGCCTAACATCTGCCTTGTTTCAGAGGAGGTAGAGGCCAAGGATATGACATTGAATCAGATTGTAGAGAATATCGCTCAGGTAGTAGCTGACCGTGCTGCTGACGGTAACAACTTCGGTGTTGTGCTGATTCCTGAAGGATTGATAGAATTTATCCCTGCTATCGGTCGTCTTATCGAGGAACTGAACGACCTCTTGGCTGCTCATGGTGCTGACTATAAGGATTTGGACAAGGATGCTCAGCGTGAGTACATTCTGGCTCACCTCTCTAAGGAGAATGCCGAGACATTCGCTACTCTTCCTGAGGGTGTTGCCCGTCAGCTCTCTCTCGACCGCGACCCACACGGAAACGTTCAGGTTTCTCTCATCGAGACAGAGAAGTTGCTCTCTGAGATGGTTGCTGCCAAGTTGGACGAATGGAAGAAGGAAGGCAAGTACGTAGGTAAGTTTGCCGCTCAGCATCACTTCTTCGGTTACGAAGGTCGTTGCGCTGCTCCATCCAACTTTGACGCAGACTACTGCTACGCACTTGGAACCAGCGCTGCACAGCTTATCGCTAACGGCAAGACTGGTTACATGGCCATCGTAAAGAACACAACAGCCACGACCGATGAATGGAAGGCAGGAGGTGTGCCAATCACCATGATGATGAACATGGAGAAGCGTAATGGCGAGATGAAGCCAGTTATCCGCAAGGCTCTCGTCGAGCTTGATGGTGCTCCATTCAAGGCTTTCGCTGCCAAGCGTGATGTTTGGGCAAGAGAAACTTCTTACGTTTATCCTGGTCCTATCCAGTACTGGGGTCCTGCTGAGGTTTGTGATCAGACCACAAAGACTCTGAAGCTGGAACAGGAAGGTAAATAAAGTTACCCTATAAGATAAGGAGAGTGAAGAGTGAAGAATTCAAATGCTTTTATTTTAAATCCATGCGGTTCTTCGCTTTTCACTCTTTGCTTTTGCTGGGAGGAGTAAGGCTAAAGTTTAATGTTAAGTGTTTTATGTTAAGTGTTTAATATTAAGTGTTTCCCACATCTTGCGCAAAAAGACTATTGTCTTAACTCCTTAACTCCTTAACTCCTTAACTCCTTAACTTCTTAACTTCTTAACTCCTTAACTTCTTAACTTCTTAACTCCTTAACTTCTTAACTCCTTAACTTCTTAAAAGCACATAAAACCAAATGGTACAAACCCAACGTAAACCACAAAAACGCAAAACAAGTCGACAGCCCGTCAGGCACCGTCGCACTTCTCGTACCCGCCATGGCTTCTTTGGCCGATACCCTCGCTGGGCATGGTGGATAGGAGGTATTGCTGTTGTGCTTCTCTATGTGGGTGCGTTCTATTATTTCTTTGTGGGACCTACGGGGTTCCGCTGGCGTGCGCTTTATGGCGATGCCGAGTATCCTGACGGATACGAAATACGAGGCATCGACATCTCGCATTATCAAGGCACTATTGACTGGGAACAACTCAAGGACGCCATGATCAAAGGTTGTCCCCTGCGCTTTATCATTATCAAGAGTACTGAGGGTTCCTCACGTCTTGACGAGAATTTCAGAGAAAACTTTAATCAGGCACGCGATTATGGCTTTATCAGAGGCGTTTACCACTTCTGGAGTAACAAGTCGTCGGCACGCGAACAGGCTTATTTCTTCCTCGATAAGGTGCATCTTACAGAAGGCGACCTTCCTCCTGTTCTCGACATAGAACACAAGCCTGCCGATAAGAGTGTGGAGGAATTCCAGCGCGATGTGCTGACTTGGCTTCACATCGTGGAAGACCGTTATCATGTCAAGCCCATTATTTACACCTATTATAAATTTAAGGAGCAGTACCTTGGTGCTCCTGTTTTCGACGACTATCCTTATTGGATAGCCCACTACTATGTAGACAAGATACAATACAAGGGAAAATGGAAGTTCTGGCAACATACCGATGCCGGTAAGTTGCCAGGTATTAAGGGTTATGTCGACTTCAATATCTACAATGGCAGCTATTATGATTTGCGCCAGTTGTGCATCGGAGCCAACAACAACGAGCGCAAGTTTATGGAGTGGTCAGAATAAGGCACGCCCAGCCTTCGTCGTCTCTTCTGCTTACCTCTCTCAGTCCCAGTTCCTCTGCTTTCTCTATCAGCACGGGGATGTCTTCGTTATAAAATCCGCTCAGTATCAGATAGCCGCCTTCGTTGAGCACGCTTCTGAACGACTTCATGTCAGCCAACAAGATGTTGCGGTTGATGTTTGCCATCACCAGATCGAACATTCCGCTGATGTGGTTGATGACCGAAGCATTGCCGAAGAGTACCTCCATATTGTCAACGCCGTTCAGTTGGGCATTATGCTGCGCATTGTTCACACTCCATTCATCAATATCATAACCCACAATCTCGCTTGCACCCATCTTGGCGCAGGCAATACCGAGAATACCCGTACCGCAACCACAGTCGAGAACGCGCTTCTTCGCTAAGTTCATACCAAGAAGGGTAGAGACGATCATACGGGTGGTCTCATGATTGCCCGTACCAAAGGCAAGCTTCGCCTCTATACCTATTTCTATATGGTCGGGCGAGGTAGTAGGGTGCAGGTCGGGATGTTTGGCGTCGTAGATGAGAATCTGGTCGTCGATGCAAATGGGTTCAAACCCCTGTTCCTCCCATTCCTGGTTCCAGTCTTTGTCCTCAGCCTCTTTCACTTCATAAGTGATGCGGGCACTCTCTATGGGAAAATCGGCAATACTGTTGTCGAGGGCCTCCTTGTCGAAGAAATCTTTCTGCACATAGGCCTCCAGTCCTTGCTCCGTTTCCTCGAAAGACTCGAATCCCGCTTCAGCCGAGCTGTCTGCCAAGAGGTCTCTGCACACCTGCATCAGGTCGGTTTCTACCTCGATTTTGAATGTCGCTACTAAGTATTTCATTGAATTTCGTTTTAAATTTTACTGCAAAAATATAAAAAATAGGGAAAAACCTACCATTATTTAGGGTTTTTCTGTATTTTTGCATGTAAATAAGCAATATTTTTGCACTTGATTCATTGTATCTATAGACATAGATAACAGATATAAGAAGAACAACAATAATAAATAGGAGAAAAAGAATATGAAAAAATGGTTAGTCCTTTCAGTCTTTATGGCTGCCCTGCCATTGACAATGATGGCACAAGATGATGACCTCTACTTCAACCCGAAGCAAGAAGCCAAGAAGGCAGCCGAGGAACGTGTGCAGAAGGCAAAGCTGTTGGCTGCCCAGCGTGCACGTCAAGACAGCATATATGCCCTCTACTGGTCGGGAAGCGACCGAAATGTGGATGAATACAACCGTGGCGGTAAACTGTTGAGCCATTATCAGAACATCGGAGTCGACTCTCTGGGCAACGACATCATATCGTTCAGAGTGGGCAAGGGCGTGGCTCCCGATTCCATCTACGATGACGAGGCTTTTGCCGAGAAGTACATGCGTGGCATGGGTGATGATTTCGACTGCACCCGAGACCTGAGCCGTTGGGACGGATTTTACGATCCTTGGTTCTATAGTTATTACGGTTGCGGACCATACTACTGGCGCAGTTCTTACTGGCGCTGGCACAATCCATGGCGTTATGGCTATTATGCAGGATGGTACGATCCCTGGTTTGATCCCTGGTTCGACCCCTGGTATTATGGCTATGCAGGCTGGTATGGTGGTCCCTGGTATGGATGGGGTGGTTATTATCCTTGGTATTGGGGAGGTCCGGCTGTGGCTTACGTGCGCCCAAGCAACGGCTATCGTAGCTTTAGCCATTCAGCATCAGGCTCTAACGTAAATAGCTCTTACAGGAATAATTATCCTGGGCAATACAATCGCTTTGGCCGTCGCGAGAGCACAAATACCAACAGCAACCGAAACTACAATTATAACAACAACCGCAGCTTCAACTACAGCAACTTCGGCAACCAGAGTCATGGCGGAAGCTTTGGAGGCAGCCGTGGCGGAGGCTTCAGCGGTGGCGGAGGCGGTTCGCGCAGTTATGGTAGTGGAAGAAGATAGAAACTTTTTAATATTTCAAGAATATGAAACGTGTAAAGATCATTTTGCCGGCTTTGTTGGGACTTATGACAATTCCGGCTATGGCACAGGAAACTTATCAGGATGCCAAACTGGCTGAGACTGCTCTTACGGGTACTGCCCGTTATGTGGGCATGGGTGGAGCCATGGAGGCTTTAGGTGCTGACCTTTCTACTATCAGCACCAACCCTGCAGGTATAGGTATGTTCCGCAAGAGTCAGGCAGCTCTTTCTGCCGGTGTGCTGGCGCAGTCGTCGGCCGACAAGAACTTCACTTTTGATGGCACCAATGCCTACATCGATGGAAAGAACTCGAAGGTGAGCTTCGACCAGATTGGTTTTGTATGGTCTATGGCCCACCGCAACCAGACTTACGTCAACCTGGCATTCAACTTCCATAAGAGTACCGACTTCATGCAGATTCTCACGGCAACCAGTATGCTCAACGGTGCCTCACAGTCTAAGTTGGCAGCCAACAAGACTGACTACAGCAACTATATCGACAAACGATATGATGGCTACATCCGCAATGCGGGTGACCTGATCTGGAACGGTGTGGACGAGAATTATCATAAGTTGATGGGCAAGGACGAGAATAACTTGCAGAATTTCTATGATGGTCGTTCCTTCCTTTTCGGACAGTATCAGCATGGCTACATCGGTGTCTACGATTTCAACATCAGCGGAAGCATCAAGAACCGCGTATGGTGGGGTGTCACCTTGGGATTGCATGATGTCAATTACCACAGCGACTCTTACTATACTGAGAATTTTGTAGCCGAAAAGGAAGCCTATGGCGAGTCGTGCGAGAGTCTGAAGATTGACGGAACTGGATTTGATGTAAAGGCGGGTGTCATCTTCCGTCCTGTGGAGAGTTCTCCTTTCCGCATCGGTGTCTATGTCAACTCGCCTGTATTCTATGACCTGACTATGAAGGGTACTGCAGATCTGTTTCTTATCGACAATAATATTGTCAACGACCAGGGGCAGTATGCTGTCGGACATAACTCGTCATACGTGGGTTACGACTATCGTCTCAATACTCCCTGGAAAGCAGGTCTGAGCTTGGGCCACACCATCGGCAACTACTTCGCTCTCGGTGCCACCTACGAATATGCCTGGTACAATCACATGGACAACCGCATCAAAGACGGTGGTTATTATGACGGATGGGACTACTACGAGTCGAGCAGCAGCGACAAGCCTATGAACGACCACACCAAGGCAACCCTGAATGGTGTGAGCACCCTGAAGTTGGGTATGGAGTACAAGCCAATTCCGATGCTGGCTGTACGCGTGGGCTACAACTATGTGTCGGCTTTGTATAAGGAAGATGGTGTGCGCGACCAGACTTTGATGTGCTCTTATGATGCTGATGGTAATACAGGTGTCAACATGGCAACTTCTACCGATTACACCAACTGGAAGGCGATCAACCGCTTCACTCTGGGTCTTGGCTTCAACTACAAGAAGATGTTCCTCGACCTGGCTTACCAGTACAGCGCTCAGGACGGTGACTTCTATCCCTTTATGAGCAGCAAGAACTTTGGCACTAAAGAGGGTTTCACTCCAGCCATCAGCAATGAGGTTTCTGCAACCAAGGTTTCCAACAACCGTCATCAGTTGCTCATGACCTTGGGATATAAGTTCTAAGACACGTAAGTAATAGCGATCAGGCGAAGCTATCGCTTCCTCTGGTCGCACGGAAAATTAGAGTAAAATAAAGAAGTTAAGGGAAGTTAGATGGGTTAAGAGACAAATGCTTTATTGTTTGAAAACTAAACAATAAGCAATGAACCTCTTACCAGTCTAACTTCCCTTATTTTTTTAGCCATATAGGAAATAAAAAACTTGAATTAAAAGATTTTTTGCTGAAATAGCATTAAAAATTTGCATTAAGCCCTTTAAAATTAAACCACATACCCCCAAAAAACGCAAGTACTTGCGATGGGCAACGAAGATACTTTCGTTGCCCATCGAAAGTACTTTCATCAGCCATCGCAAGTACTTTCATTTTTTTGCGGTGTTTGGCAAAATGCGCCATTGATCTGTAAGCAACTTTATCATGAACCTTATTTCAGCATTGGGAGCATATTGCTTCTTCGACAATAAGCCAAAGGCATTGCAGGGATACTGCATCGAAGACACTAAACAACTGTCACTGTTCTAAAACTACTTCTTTCATATTCTCTCGTAACTCACACCTGATGGCGTGGGGAGGAAGCATATACACGCAGCATTATTATCGTATAAGGCTCTCTGTTATCCCGAACTGGGGTACAACCATACAAATTAAACTACCTCTTAACAAGGAGGTTTATACGTAAACCATGTTGATGGCAAGGCATCAAAAAATCGCCAAACTCTTTGATGAAGATTTTTGGGTGACACGATGATGAAGTCAGGAAAATGGTGGACAGAACCAATTCACGATAGTTTTTTCAAAAGCCAAGAAAACCCACCGATAATCTATATATCTACAGTTATCAGCGGGTTAATATATCTTGTAAATCATCTATGACCTTATGCTATAGCATATCCTTCGACGAGTATGGGACATGGTTAGGATCTTTCTATTGAATCGTCTGATCAAACTTACCGTTACAATCTCGAACAACTATTTTTCGACGATATAACTTCTTCATGCGGATTTCATCCCATAAATAATTTTTAGCATCTTTCCATTTGATTAAGAAGAAATAGCAGGTATCTGTATTGTTGAATAGATAATTGCCATCTATGGTAAACAACGAGTCTGGATATACGATGTCACCTTGGACATCAATACCATTCCACAACGTCACCTTAGAAGGATAGAGGTCACTATCAATAGGCAAATATGCAGGTTGCAATAGACAATCCACACTATCAATCGTATCGTAATGGGAAGCACCTATAAATAAGGTGTCATTCGTACGATTCGTGAAAATGGCGATAGTCCTTGAATCACATATAGGGATGCATGAAGAGACCAAACTAAGAATGATCGCAATACCACCTAACAAATTTCTATATATCTTATCTATTTTCATATATTTTAGTAAGTGTTTTAAATAAATCCACGTGGTTTAGCCATCATCATTCCCTGCATTTGAGCAAGTTTCATCTTCCACCAATTAAAGGTACTAATTTTTTTTTTTGGATAATCAGCTCCCCCTATCCAGAGACCTCTAAATGACCTTTTGCAAGGTAGTTGGCCCATGTTTCTGTCCAATATTTATGATGGGAAGATGGGAAGAATGTTGCATTGGCGAAACTTTCTGGAGCGATTACATGCCAATATACTGCAGGGCCAAACATACGATACTGAAGGATATTGATGCTTGTACATTCCAAAAGACAACCTAATGTGAATTTGATGACATACCTACAGGTCTGTACTCGAAGAGGCGATCATGGAAATCTTTCTTGGTAACAACCTCTCGGTCATAGAGTTTTCTTTCACGGATTTTATCTAATGTATAACGTGTAATTATCTGCTTTTTTATAGCATATATGTAACAGGTATCATTATATAGGGGATATATACCTCCAGATGTCGAATCCGGAAATACATAATAGAAATTATTTAATACAACTTTTTTCCCATGAATATACACCCAAGTCGTATCCTCAGGAACTAAGCCTATCGTATCCTCAGGATGCATCCCATAATAGATGTCATTTGGTAATGTGTCAGAGACGGTCAAGTTAATAAACAGCGTATCTTTTGTACAATTCTTAACGCTGTAGCCCAGAGGCTTGATGTCTATAACACAAGATTTTAATACTAATGATAATATCAATAGCAAATAATATAATTTATTCTGTTTTCTTATGCTCATAACTTATACATGAATTACATTCCAAACTTTTGTCTCATAAACACCTTGGTTATATTCTTAGCAGGATAGTACAGAAGACGTTTAGCAATTGAATACTTGTCGACGCCGTGCCAAGTTACACCAAAGTACTGTTTTGAAAGATAGTTTGCCCATGTCTCAGTCCAAAAATTGCTATGGGCTTCTACATTTGTAGTACAACTCTTAAGGCTTTCCTTGGCAATTACGGTATAATAATTGTAGGAACCTACAATTCTATACTGAAGGACATGTCCAAACTCATGTTGCATCATTGCACGTCCAATTTCTGAACTGCCTGTAAATACGCCCTTACCGACAAATATACCACGTTCAGGAAATGTGACACCACGGAAGCCACCTCTTGGTGAACATACGCCAAGGTTAGCACTTTCATAGATATGTTGCCCCTCATAGTCACCTACATATTTGATCTTAATTTTATTTGTCATTTTTTTGATTTTCTCCACAATACCATCAGAGGTCATTTCTGAATAGGCATATCCTTCACCAATTTCAATTTTCGCCATTCCTGTCCAGAAGTTCGTGCCTTTGTCTAAAGCATCAAGACCACCAATTAGACCTCCAGCAATACCGCCTTCCAAAGTTCCTAAGCCTCCAGAACCCAGGCCAGCAAGAAGACCTTTTCCAAAGCTGTGTCCATCTAACCAAGAATTGCCTGCATTATTAATAAAACCACCAGCAAACCCAGCGCTAGCACCCGAAGCAGCGCCTGCAAGGAATCCCGTAGAAGAAATTCCCTTCGCCAATCCTGCAGCTCCAGTCCAGAAGTTACCACCAGCCATAGCAACGTTCACTCCCGACGCTAATCCAGCACCAACAGCTCCGGCAACAAATCCAGTGACGAGGTGTCCAAGTCCTTTCGCATTAAACTGGAATTCATGTGATGCCCAATTGAAAACTCCTCCAATAGCTGCCCCTATGATAAGGTTCCAAAAATCCCCACTTGGATCCGTATATTTCAGTGGATTATTCAAACAATAGCTGTACCGATTGAAGTTCTGGCTGTTGTCCGGCATCTGAACATAGTTGTCTGGGCTGAAGAACCGGCCAAGTACAGGGTCGTACAAGCGGCCGTTCATGTTGATGATGTCAAACTCGCTAAGCATCTCGTGTCCTGTGTAACCGCGGTGTAAACCTATGGTGTTGAGTGTTACCGTCTGCTTGCCCCACGCATCATAAGAGGCATCGAAAACTTTGGCTCCATTCTCATCCATAACGGAAAGAATGCTACCTAAATTGTCCGTGAAGACAAGATAAGTTTTTACACTGCCGTTTTCCTTAATGGCGATGGTGTTTCCATCAAGATAATAGAACTCACGGGTATGACCATTCTCGGTAATCTTTTCGTATTCTCCGGCATACACGGTAGTTCTTACATCCGTACCATTGTGTGATAATTCAGAATACCATCTTTCTTGATCAGGACCATAGGCAAAGTCCATCCTGAGGGTCTTGCCTGCATCTTCTATCAACTGAATCTTTCCGAAGTCGTTGAAAGACGTATTCAATGCGTCACCAGAAATCTTTCCGTCAGCATTTTCTACCTCCGTCACAGCATGTGGTCGGATATTCTTATCATAAGAGAAGTTGCCAATTCCAGTCTTGAAGAGAATATTTCCGTTCGACGCATAATTTATCTTCATAGTTTCAACTGTTCCACTTTTGACGGAAACAAGTCTGTCAAGATTGTCATAGCCGAAAGTTTCTTGTGGTCCATTGTTCCTCTTGCGTGACAGCAGGTTATCGGTCGCCCCATCGTATGACTCATCAAAATTTTCTAATATAGATGAACCGCGAGCAATTCGACGGTTACTCTCATACCCACGAGCATCGCGAGTAAGTGTAGTTGTAAGTTTACCCATAAACGATGTGCTATTTACAAGACCGTCAGTACTTTCGACCTTATAGATGACCTTATCACCTATTGCAGACTGTGATTTGAATCCAAAATTATCATACAGGTATGACTCCTCCAGACCACCGGGATAGGTTGTCTTGGACAACTGGTTATTGCTGTTGTAAGCGTATGAGAAACTATAGGCTCCATATCTATCCATATTACGTTTTTCTGTAACAACACGTCCAAATTTGTCATGAGTGTATTCTACAGAATTGTTGTCAGAAGCCAATTTTACCAATCTCAACTTTTCGTTACCAGTTGTTCCATAAGTATAAACAATTGTTTTCTGGCCAATTTGGGTAGACGCCAAACGTCCTAAGTCATCATAGTTGTTGATGGTCTTGATGCCTCTTCCGTCTGTCTGTGTCAGCAATGTGCCATCGGCTGCATAAGTATAAGTGGATGTTCCCGCATCTGGGTCGGTGAGAGACAGTTGGTTTCCTGCAGCATCGTAGGACATCGTCACAGTAGAACCTTGCGTCTTTACACTACTTGGTTTTCCTATAGAAGAATACAGGTATTCAACTTCGCTGACAGGATCGGTCGACTTAACAACATTTCCCCATGCATCTGTAGCCTTTGTATAGCTACGTCCTGCAATGGTCGTAGTAACCGAACGGTTTCCGTATGAATATGACGCAGACTTGCCGGAACTCAGTACATCCGTGATGACCCTTCCACGCTCATCATAGGTGAGATTTTGTGTAACGGTCAATTTACCCGTTTTATTCTCTACCCGAGAAACCTGCCCCTTACTATTATAGGTTGTGGCCTTAGAGACAGACACCCCCTTGGCACCAAAAGACTCCTGCAGAACCTCATGTCCTCCTTTGTCGTACCATACCGTCACGGAAGGTTTGCCAGTAGTGGATTCTTTGGAATAGTATTTCTTGCGGCTGGTTGTTCCCCAACCAGTATTGTAGGTCGTCTGTGTACCATCAGCCAGTAAAGCAGTCTGTTTCCTTCCCCATCCGTCATAAGTATATTTTGTGGTCAGAATATTGGAAGGCTCCGTAGCGTCATTCTCTGTCAGTACATTACCCCATAAGTCATACGTAAAGGTATTTACGGCAGAGGCAGGATTTGTATAACTTTTAATGACGAAACGGCCGGACGGGTCATAGTCATTATATTTTGTTATTGTTTTTATTCCACTACCTGTAATAACCGAGGAAAGAGCATTACCATACACATCATAGGTCAATGTTGTCTTGATCGCCATATTAGTTCCGCTATTCACAGTAGAAGAAAGCACATTGCCTTTATCATCATAGCTATAAGTTGTAACGGAAGTATAAGGTGCTGCATCATCACGGTGCTTTTGAGTCATGGTAAGCGTAGTTGGCAGCCATACTCCAGCCTTGTTCTGGTAGCCTGAGTAGGAAACCTTCTTATACATATTATCACCGTCGTTCTTGACTGTCTCGTCAGTAAGGACACCCTTTGACACATCATAATTGGAAACGGTTGTAACCTTGTTTCCATCTAAATCGGTCACATCCTTTTGGGATACATATGCAAAGTAGTTATTCCCTGCCTTTGATACGGAATAGGTCGAAATGATCGTACTAGAATTGTTGCCGACAAAGCTTGAGGTTTTCGTCTCTTTTGGAATCCAAAGTTTCTCATCCCATTTTGTAACACTGTTTACTTCCTTTGTGCCCAATGTTATGTTTTCATTGGTTACCGTATTAAAGCCAAGCATTCCCTTCCCTGCAATGTGCAGCCTTAGGTCTTCGTAGAAATACTTATTTACCTGACTACCTACTGCTCCGTTATCGCTCGTTACTTTTGCTACAACCGATAGAGGTAAAGTATAGGTATTGATTGGGTATGAACTCTTAATACTCCTTTTATAGACGCTCGGACTCGTAGCACTTGCATATTGGATGTAACTGCTATTGCCCATTCCATCAGATATGCTTGTTATTTTCCCTACTTGTGAAAGATTATATCCCGATTTGTAAATATTAATCTTCTCCGAGAAGTTGCTGTTTGTATTGTTGAGCAGACTTCCGTAATTCGCAAGTTCAATATTGCCATCACCATCAAAATCGCCAAGGAAAATAGAACTTTCATTCGCATCATCCTCTCGACTCTTTGTATAGCTATTACCTAACTTCAGATTTGTGCCCGTAGAATAGAGCCATCTAACCTGTGTGTTTGTGTAATCGTTTCTGAACCTAGGGAAACCACGATGTCTGTATCCAGCTTTACAAACCATCACATCTGTACGGCCGTCATGATCTATATCATAAGCCATCAATGAGAATCTCCTATTATCTTTGTTGGATGCATGGTCTGCAACGCCAATGTCTGGTGATTTTGTATGAGTAAAGGTTCCGTTACCATTATTGTGAGCTATCCACAAGCAAGATTCTCTTGCTTTATTGTAAACAAAGTCAATCAATCCATCACCATCAAAATCACCCTGCTGGATTCTCCAGTAATTACCAAAATCCGTACTTGATTTTGTATTATTCTCTGTAAATGCCGAAGCGACCCCTGTTCCTCCATTATTGAAGTAAACCTTATAGCCACCATCATACAGAAGTATTAGATCGGAGAGTCCGTCATTGTTATAGTCTCCGACAAAAACTTTTTCAATATCTTTACTTACTCCCTGTGGTAAGGTAAGTTTAATTTTTGTTCGGTTTAACGTAGTCCCACTGGTAAATTGAACTATAGTACAAGGGTAATAATAGTCCTTCTTGCGTTGTTCCACACACACGACATCATCTTTACCATTGCCATCCACGTCAAAAGTCGCAAACAACGGAGCCTTATCTGTTGATTGGAGGTTTACAGCGAATGCATGGGTGCCACCACTTCGTCCTGCTACAACATCGCTTCCCAAAACCATGTAGAAAACAGCCTGGTTCCAATGACCAGTTGCTGCATTCTGGAACGGGAAGATAAGGTCATTGTAACCATCTCCGTCAAAGTCCATGACCGATGTTCCTCCAAACATAGATTTGATGATATCCATGGATATGCCTGCAGGTAGAGTATAAACTAGAGGAGAGTCATAGGTTATGTTACCTGTAGATGAGAGATGGCTTCTGCTGACATATACATATGTATAATGGTTCCAACTACTACCACCAGCCCAGACAGCAGTAGTCACTTTGACAGGTGAAACTCTTATTATATCACTGATGCCATCGCCATTGAGGTCTGCCGAGAGAAATTGCTTGTCGGTCTCTTCCACGAAGCTACTGCCATCTTTTGTAGAAACCGCCAATTGCGAGGAATAAATACTTGAGGAAGGTAAATACTGCCAAGTAAATTTGACCGGAGGATATTTATCTCCCTTTCCGTTCGCTTCTTCAACTGTAACAAGACGCATCCACTTACCAGTAGACTGATCTGAATTATTATTATAACTAAATGTATATGTGCGATATATAGAATTATTACATGTCGTTGTGATAGAAGAAAGGCACATATCAATCAAGCCTTGTTGATCCTCTACGGCAAAGGGTCTTGCATTATTTCCAAGATTCTGATAGAAGAAATTAACCTTGTTGACGATTCCGCGGTTCTTCGCGGAATTTGTACCATAGGTTATGCCAACTGGTCTGATAAAGAAATTACCTATAGCATAATCGTATGTGATATAATTGGAATACTTGTCCGTGGTTCGGTTGATATACCATGATGCAATACGGGCATACCCTTTTTTATTTCTATAACTGAGTTTTGAGTTGCTTGAGTTTCCATATTGGTATACGGTACCGTCACTAGCCTTTACCTCAAACCAAGTGTCTGCCGAACTATTGCTATAATTTCCATGTACGATAACTTTGGTAAACGGATCACCTTCTACTGTGTAGATTTCACCATTTTGATCTGCGTTACCCGACTGAAGTATCAGGCGCCTTCCATCAAGAAAATAAGTGTCGCTGCTCGTATATGCTGTTCCTTTTACCTGTCCATCATGGAATAAATCTTTTCCTCCTCTCGTTATTACAGAGATTCCAGTGAGGTTAAATCCATATCCGGCAATTCCATACCCTCCAGTCTGACTGTTATAAGATATGGAAAGCTGTGGAGTTAGTGAACCTCCGTTTGGAACATCTATTTTTAGGTTATAAACAGCCGCACCCATATTAGAGACTGTCAGATTACCGCTTGGTGTTCCTACGGCCTCCTTCCTATGGACTGGTTCATCCGTTATTGGCTCGTCTGGCCAAATAGGAGTCGGTTCTATGGGGTGGAGAGGTCCTGGATCTATAGGCCTTTCAGGATCCATGGGACGAACCAGTTCTAAATCTATAGGTAAATTCGGAGTAGGTCTACTAGGAGCCAGAGCAGACGAAAGTCCCAGTTCTTTTCTCTTCAAGTTATCTTCTTGTAAAGTACTTAGTGTGTCCGATTGACTTATGAACAATCTGGTCACAACGGTAGCCAACGAGTTGGAGCCAACTATGCACGAAGCCCTGGTTACTCCGAAGGCACCTAACAGGGCTATAATGATAATACTTTTTATACAGAAACTCGTTCTCATTTCTTTATGATTTTCCATGTGGTTGATTTTCCGTTAATTGTGATTTGAAGCATATAAACTCCATTGGGCTGATTGCTTATATCCACATTGGCGTTGTCTGAGTTTACATCAAAGGCAAGAATCTGAGTACCTTGTATAGAATAAACATCCAAGTGACATTTGTCACTATTCTCTAAGCCTGAGATACTAACCTTTAGATTACCCTGAGTTGGATTCGGGTAAATTTTAACCGAATGTTCTCTCAACCTTTCGGAATAGAAGTCCTGGCTTTCAAAAGACTGCTTCTTCGCCATTGCTTGTGAAGCTGACATGACAATTTCTCGTTTTATACGATTCCCTGCCATATCGTAGGCATACCCAATCTTGGATTGGGCAAATACAAAAGCCGAGAATAACATAAAACAAAAATAAAGAAAGATTTTCCTCATAATTTTATTTTTAACCTTAATTCCGCAACACTATTATAAATTAAACTTTTTAAGAACCTGAGCAACAAAAAGTTCTTGCTTTGGCAAGCGACAGAGCCGAGCGGCCCAGGATTTTGCCATGTCGAAGAATTCACTTATCTTAGTGTTGCAAAACAAGCAAGAGAATTCAACGATAGGGCATGGCAAAGATACTGTTTTATTTTCAAAGAAAAAAGTGTTAATAAAGAGTAATAAGTTTTATTTTTAACTTTTATATGTTTTTATACCTTTATGGGGCTACTTGCCCCCAAACCCCTCGTGTTTTCAGGTATAGATTATTATTTTTTTCAAATAAACGGCAATTTAGTTGTTTATCTCCCAGATTCCTAGTAATTTTGCACACGACGAGTGAAGATACCTTTTTCAGGTACCTATCACGCTGAGGTTGGAGGCATGTCAAACCGCTCCAACCTCTTCCTTTTTGGCTGGGGCTATGGTCTAAGTGCTATTCCTTGTTGTAGTCCTCACTGTATGCTTTGTTGCTTTTCCAACTGGCGTATATCAGCAGGAGCAGGCGTAGCTGCATGGCGGTTACTGCTATCATCTTCTTATCAGGGTGCTTGGCGACGATTCTCTCGTATGCGTCTTTCAGGTGTTTGCTGCGACGCTGGCACTGCACGGCAGGCATATAGAGGATAGCCCTGATACGCGTGTTGCCTCGCTTGGAGATTCTGGACTTGCCCTCGACCGTGCCAGACTGGTTGTCCTTGATGTCAAACCCTGCATAGCTGGTGAGTTGGTTTCTGCTTTGTATCAGCGCAAAGCCGTTGGTCTCGGCAATGACTGTCACGGCCGACAGGAAGCCGACGGAAGGGATGGTCATGATGTTCTCCACCTTCTTGGCCAGCACTGCGCTCAGGACGGTGACTTCTATCCCTTTATGAGCAGCAAGAACTTTGGTGCAAAAGAGGGATTCACTCCAGCCATCAACAATGAGGTCGCAGCAACCAAGGTTTCCAACAACCGTCATCAGTTGCTCATGACCTTGGGATATAAGTTCTAAGACACGTAAGTAATAGCGATCAGGCGAAGCTATCGCTTCCTCTGGTCGCACGGAAAATTAGAGTAAAATAAAGAAGTTAAGGGAAGTTAGATGGGTTAAGAGACAAATGCTTTATTGTTTGAAAACTAAACAATAAGCAATGAACCTCTTACCAGTCTAACTTCCCTTATTTTTTTAGCCATATAGGAAATAAAAAACTTTAATTAAAAGATTTTTTGCTGAAATAGCATTAAAAATTTGCATTAAGCCCTTTTAAATTGTATCTTTGCACTTAATAAATCTCCGTTCAAAGCCTTTGAATCTCCGTTCAAAGCCTTTGAATGTCCGTTCAGAGCCTTTGAATGTCCGTTCAAAGCCTTTGAACGGAGATTTATGAGGTGTTTGGCAACAATATCTTGGGTGACAGACAATCATTTCCTAATAATAAAAAACTTAATATAACTATGGCAAAGTACAAATTAGTAGAAATGGCAGACATGGATAAGACCGGCACACGCAAGGTTTATCCTAAAATGGTGACCTATCGGACACTGTCTACAGAAGAGTTTATAAAGAAGATGAAGTGGTACAACAACGCATTACCAACGAGCGCGATAGAGGCTGCTTTAACGGATATGTGTAACATATTGGCCCGTATGTTGGCTATGGGGTACAATGTCAACCTGGATGGATTGGGAACCTTTTCGTTGTCCCTGGGGTTCGAAGACGAAAAACCTACCGAGATGCAGCATGACGATGACAAGATGGCGTATCGTACAGTGGGAGTAAAGAATATCAATTTCAAGACCTCGCCCGAGTTGATAAAGGAAGTAAGACTACTTGTAAACTCCGATCTGGAACGTGATATGAGTGGTGTAAAAGTTATCAAACGCGAGCTGTACTCCAAAGAAGAGCGTGTCAGTCGTGCCTTGGAAGAGATCCATGAAAACGGTTTCATCACCCTCACCGATTATGCAGCCATCAATCATCTAAGCCGGACTGCCGCCTCCATGGAATTGAAAACGTTGGCAGATGATCCTTCTTCTCCTATCACTGCAAAAGGAAGAGGATCTCACAAGGTTTGGGTGAAGAAGCAAGAGGAATAATCGGAAATAAGAATTTCCGAACAACATTACTCAAGTTTCGCTTGTGGTTCAAGTACGGCCTGAAAGGGTAGAAGCTCTTAGCCCAGGGAGGGCACTGAAAAAGTAAAATCCATTAATACATACATTTAATAAATATAATTATGAAAGCTACAAGAATCATCACAACAGTGTTTATTGCGCTTGCCTCACTTGCAGCCCATGCACAGGAAGGAGCATGGAACGGCGAACTAAACATAATGGGAACTAAATTGCCTTTAGTATTCAACTTCTCTAACGAAGGTTGCACCATGGATTCGCCTTTGCAAGGTGCTAAAGGAACACCAGCTGAGAAGACCATTAAGAACGATGGTACAATAAAAGTTTCGATTGCCATGATTGGAGCCACATTTGAGGGAAAGATGGAGAATGGCGAAATTAAAGGTACATACACCCAAAATGGTTTCCACATCCCTCTTACACTAAAGCCTGGCAAACTTGTAGTTAAACGTCCGCAAACTCCGGTTGCTCCATTTCCATATAAGGAAGAGAACATAAGCTTCACAAATGCAGGATACACTTTCAACGGAACCCTCACCCTACCACAAAACTATTCTAAGCAGACTCCCGTAGTGCTGATGGTTACTGGTAGCGGACAGCAGAACCGCGACGAAGAATTGTTTGACCATAAACCCTTTGCCGTAATTGCAGATGCCTTGGCCCGTCAAGGCATTGCTTCCTTACGTTATGACGACCGTGGTTGGAATGATAAGAATATTGATTTCGGTCAATTCACAACAGCCGACTTCCTCCAAGATGCCGCATCTGCCTTACCATTATTGCGCAAGCGCTTCAATAAGGTTGGAATATTAGGACATAGCGAGGGAGGCACAATAGCCATGATGCTTGCCGCTGAAGGCAAAGCCGACTTCATTGTGTCGCTCGCTGGCATGGCTATATCTGGTAAAGAAACTCTCGTGATGCAGAACCGCCAGGCAATGTCATCCTTAGGCCTGCCTAAGGAGATGGTGGATTCCTACTGCACTAACATATCAAATATTCTCGACGAGATTGCCAATGGCAAGAAGACAAGTGAGATAACCATCGACGGAGTGCCAGACAATTTAAAGCCTATCCTAAAGAGATCATTAGAGCAAGCCGACTTGTCATACATACGCCATTTCATAACTATAGATGCTGGCAAGCAGTTGTCCAAGATTAAATGCCCAGTGTTGGCACTTAACGGCACAAAAGACACTCAAGTGGACTGCGTCGCCAATACAACTATACTTGAAACAGGACTCTCCAACTGCAAGCACACTATAAAGAAGATTGATGGTGTAAACCATCTGTTCCAGCATTGCTCAACTGGCAGCATTGTGGAATATCAGCAAATAGAAGAAACCATTGCACCTGAAGTGCTGGAGACAATAACCAAGTGGATTAACGATCAGCAAAGAACAATAAAATAAAGCTCAAGAATAAAGATTAATAAATTGAGAGTCGCCTATCCCAATAATACCCAATTACCAAGGAGGTTTGGGGATAATTATTTTATATAAAGACTTTGGCATACTATTTTTTATTTGTAACTTAGCAAATTAAAAACGCTAAGTTACAAATAAAGCTCCTCAAATCCGCAACTAAGCCCTTCAACGTCCTTCTTGCGTGTACACGTCCTCTCATTACTGAATTATCAGATAAATTGAGGCTGAAATATCCACTTCTGTCCACAATATCCCCTTACCCCATAATGCGACTTGAGACAAAGCCCGTACTTGAACCACATGTGAAACTGGGGGTATTACCGCCCCTAAGGTTAAACATGTTTAATTGTCAAAGAAAAATCATGGCTTTTTCGGATGATAATATTACTTTTGTAGCATCAAAAACTCAAGACACTAAAAACAAACCAAAAATGGATTCACACATAACTAATTAAAAAATCAAATATAAACTACAAAAAACAAACACTAAAAACAAAACTGTGAAAATGAAAACTAAAACAAAGACAAAGGTAGCGCTTGTAGCGTTGTGCCTTTTGGCTTCGCATGGAGCTATGGCTAAAGATTATTACTTGGCGCCTAATGGTACAGGTAATGGTATGACTATCGACAAACCTTTTGGTGATCCGGTAAAGGCTTTTGCTGCACTGAAGGCTGGCGACATTCTCTATGTAAGAGGAGGAACCTACCATCTTTCACAAACCATCAATGTGACTGAGACAGGTACTGCAGACAAGCGTATCTGTGTGTTTGCCTATCCTGGTGACACAGAGCGCCCAGTATTCGACTTCGCTGGACAGCCACGCAGTACTGCAACAGAGGCTGCTAACAACCGAGGTATCATGCACAAGATAGGTGCCAACTACTGGCATTATCGTGGTCTCGACATCTGCAACTCTGCTGACAACGGTATGAAACTTGAGGGTAGTTATTGCGTGGTGGAACTCTGCCGCTTCTATGGCAATGAGGACACGGGTCTTCAGCAAGGTTTTGGAAAGGACGATAAAGGTAACAACACCCGCAATACCGAGTTCAAATACGGAAGATTCAATATTATCGTCAACTGCGATGCTTATGATAACCACGACCCATGGTCAAACGGTGGCAACGCTGATGGTTTCGCTATCAAACTGTTTCCTGGTCCTGGTAATGAGTTTCATGGTTGCCGTGCCTGGCACAACTCGGACGACGGCTGGGACTTGTACTACACGGTTTTCCCTATTGTGGTTGACAACTGCTGGTGCTTGAAGAATGGTTTCGACAAGGGTAATGCTAACGGATTCAAGATGGGAGGATGCAAGCAGGGCGGTACCTCAACAGGCGCTCATGTATTCAAAAACTGTATTGCAGCTTTCCACGCCAAGAAAGGTTTCGACCAGAACCATCATCGCGAGGGTTCTTATCTCATCAATGACCTCTCGTATGGCAACGGCATCAACTATGGTTACAACATGGAAGAGCCTGACTATGGCAACTGGGTGCTGCGTAACTGCGTGGGCTTTGCCTATGGCTCACAAAAGATGGAGCGCAACTCTGCTTTCACTAAGGCGCCAGACATCGAATACTGTACTTGGACCACACTCGATAATACCAATCCTTTGGGTGAGAAGGCAAGCAATACAGGTACTTCCTATGCCAAAACTATCAATAATTATTCTTCCGAGTACGAGGATCTGAGCTACGAGACAGGCATCAGTGCCCGTCAGGATAACGGAGAGTTGCCTTTGAAGTTCGGTCGTCTGAAAGCTGGCAGCAAGCTGATTGATGCAGGTACTCCGATTACAGATTTCAAGACGGTGGATGCTCATAAGGCTGCATACGAATATGCGGACAAGGCGCCACAGAACTGGTCAGTAACCCTCAACATCCCTTATGTAGGCAAGGCGCCTGACTATGGTCCATACGAATATGGTGGCGATGACAATGCCTATACGCTCAAAATGCCTGTGAACGACGGTACGGTGGAAGATGCCATTCCAGAGCCAAGCGATGGAAAGAACTGGGTGACCACAACCGTAGTCAACAACTATCTCTTCCAGGATGAAGTGATTATTGATGAGGTGAAGAAGTATATCACAGGCGGAACGGCAGAAGGCGTGAATCCAAGATACTATGGTAAGTCATCTGATGGCAAGATTTCGGTGACCTACGTAGATGAAACTACGGTGAGAGGAAAGAAATACTCTGCTACTTATGGTGCTTACAGGATTCCAAAGACAACCAACGTAGAGTTCACCCTGCCTTCTCTTGCCGAGATGAAGTCTAATGTATATTGCACGGGTGGTCGTACACTCGTTATCGACTGGCATTATGCTGATAATTCCAACTCAGGAACAGCATCTGTTTCCTTATCAGAAGGTGTTGCTCTGGTTGACGTGAAAGCAAAGGTGGGTAAGATAGAGAAAAAGCCTATTGTAGTGAAATTAACCAATAATGGTGGTGGCGATATGTACCTTACCGACCTGACACTGGGCGTTTACCAGGAGGTGGACGAAGATGGCAACCCAATCGTTACGGGTATTGAGCAAGTAGAGAAGGAGAGTGCCACAAAGACTTATCAGATGTACCAGACCGCCAATGGTCTGATCGTCTATGGTGACATAGCCTCACTCAATATATTCAGCGCTGACGGTAAGAAGGTGGCAGGCTCAACAGACTCTCAGTTTGTCAACACCTCAGCCCTTGTCAAGGGCATATACATCGTGCTCATCAAGGGCAAGGATGGAAGCACAGTCGCACAGAAGTTCCTGCGCAGATAAGCTTCAAGCGAAAGAAACAATGAATCACAGAAAGAGTGAGAAGTATGTGAACACCTATTAATGTGTTTCAAAGTAATTGAAATAATTTGCGATTCAGAAAGATAATTTGTAATTTTGGCATTCGTAAGTTTATTGATAACGAATATCCAAAAATATGAAGAAAATACTTTTTGCAATCGTTCTGTCTCTGACGGCTCTGAAGGTATCGGCTTACGATTTCCTCAGAGCCGTTAAAGATTCTATCCCCGGAGGCTACAACTTCTGGGTTTATACACCAGTAGATTATTTTTATTCTCAAGAGCAGACTCCTGTCATCATCTTCCTGCATGGAGCAAGCCTTTGCGGAAGAGACCTCTCGCGTGTTCGCCGTTATGGTCCTCTCGATGCCATCGTGAAAGGCAGGGATATTGATGCCCTCACCATTGTGCCTCAGAACCCCGGTGGAGCCTGGAGTCCGAAGAAGGTGATGGATGTCTTCGACTGGGTAAGGAAACATTATGCCTGCGACTCTACCCGTGTGTATGTGCTGGGCATGAGTCTCGGCGGTTATGGCACTATGGATGTCTGCGGCACCTATCCCGATCGCATTGCTGCAGGAATGGCACTCTGCGGAGGTACCTCGCTCAAGGATGTGAGTGGACTGGGCAAGTTGCCTTTCTGGATTATTCATGGTACTGCCGACAGAGCCGTGCCCGTGAAGCAGTCGAAGGTAGTGGTGGAGAAACTTAAAAAGAGTGGCAACGACAGCCGACTGCTCTACGACTGGCTACCTGGTGCCAATCATGGAGTGCCTGCCCGTATCTTTTATCTCAAGAAAACCTATGAGTGGCTTTTCTCTCATAGTCTGGTGGATAAAGACCGTCCTGTCAACAAGAGCATCGACATAGGACTTGGCGATTTGCGCAAGGCTTACCGTGACGTCAACCGCAACAAGCCTGCGCCCGAACTGATCGACGGTCCCAGTGTCATCAAAGAAGAAGGGAATGAGTATTAATGCTCATTCCCTTCTTATGCTTTTCGCAAGTTTAGGAGTTAAAGAAGTTATCACTCCCAACAGTCGCAAGAAATTATCACTCTCAACAGTCGCAAGAAATTATCACTCTCAACAGTCGTTAGAAGTTATCACTCCCTTCGGTCGTTAGAAGTTACTGATGTCTCGCCTGTTTTCCCCTACACGCCCTGAAAGGGCAGAAGCTCTTAGCCCAGGGCAACGCCCTGGGTATAATGGCAGTCTGCAAGGCGCCCTGTAAGGGCAAAAGCTTTAAAATATACCTAATAAAAATTGAAAATCCTCTGCATTATGTAAAGCTTTTGCCCTTACAGGGCGACAGGTTTGCGTACAAAATAACCCAGGGCGTTGCCCTGGGCTAAGAGCTTCTGCCCTTTCAGGGCGTACTGCTGTTATGAGCTTTTGGGGCTTTCGGCTTTAACTACTTTAATTTCCCAAACTACTCTAACTTCCCTTTATAATTTTGTCATGTGATAACCCATGGCGTTCAGTTGGATGGCTGCGCCCATGAGGTACATCTGGTGCAGGGCAGCGATGAAACCTCTGAAGGCAGCCTCAGTACCTGGCTCCAGACCTTGATGGATAAGTGTGTTATAGGTACGGGCGGCACACTCTGCCACAATGTTCGATAAGCCTTTGTGGGCATTCTCGTCCAACAGCAGAACCTTTTCACAGATGTAGTCATCCATGTGGTCGAAATCTATGCGGTCGCGCAGATAGATATACAGATTCTCCACCTTGCCGTATAGCTCCCAGTCCTCATCCCAGTATTTGGCGATGGCCATGCCAACAAACATAATCCAACCCAAGGCTACAGTGGGATACTTGCCAAACTCACGCATGGCATCGGGCAGATAACTCTCGCCTATCTTTGCCCAGAGTGCCTCAATGTCGGGAGCTTCAGGCAGACGCTCATCTATTCGCCCCACTGAGAGGAGATACTGATGCAGGTCTTCCTTAAATACCAGCTCTATAGGTTTCTTGTTGTTATTCTCCATAACGATTTACTTTTCTATGATTTCGTTGGCTCTCTTCAAAGCCAGGTTGATATGGCTGCAGATGTTCTCTTCGCCAATGAGGTGATAGAATCCTGCATGCTCCAACTGTCCGTTCACTTTCTCTCTTACTCCCGAAAGCACAATCTGGATGCCTTCCTTCTTACTCATCTCGCAAAGGTTGGTAAGGTTGTGGATACCCGTAGAGTCAACGAAGGGCACCTTACGCATACGGATGATGCGCACTTTAGGACGGTCGCCAAATGAGGCCATGATTTCCTCAAACTTATTGCCGGCTCCAAAGAAGTAAGGACCATTGATCTCATACACCTCCACACCCTGTGGAATGATGAGGTGATCCAGGTTTCCTGTAGAGAACTCTGCGTCCTGGTTGAGGTCGATCTCCTCGGTGATGGCCTTGATATCAGTAGTCTCCGACATACGTTTCATGAAGAGCAGACAGGCGATGATGAGTCCCACCTCGATTGCGATGGTGAGGTCGAAGATGATGGTGAGGAAGAAGGTGATGAGCAGGACGGTAACGTCGCTCTTAGGATTCTTCATCAGTTCAAGGAACGAGCGCCATCCACACATACCGTAAGAAACTACCACCAGCACACCTGCCAGACAAGCCATAGGAATGTACTTGGCCAAAGGCATGAGGAACAGGAAGATAAGCAACAATACCACGGCATGGATGATGCCAGCAACAGGGGTCTTACCACCATTATTGATATTGGTCATGGTGCGGGCTATGGCTCCTGTGGCAGGAATACCGCCAAAGAGGGGAGAGGCAATGTTCGCCAGTCCCTGAGCCACCAACTCGGTATTGGAATCGTGGTGGTCGCCGATAACACCATCTGCTACAGTAGCTGAGAGCAAAGACTCGATGGCTCCCAGGATGGCAATGGTGATGGCTGGTGATACCAAGCTTTTGATGGTTTCCCAATTCATGTCGGGCACCTGAGCGGCTGGCAACTCATTGCTGATAGAGAAGCGGTCGCCAATGGTCTCGATAGAGAGGACACCGGCAAAGTTTTTCAGCAGCAGGGCAACGATGGTCATCAGGATAATAGCTATCAATGAGCCTGGAATCTTCTTGCTGAAGCGTGGAGTGACGGCAATAACGACCACACTCGCCACACCTATCAGAGCGCACCAAGGGTCGATGGTATTGAAGTTCTGCAGATAGACTCCCCATTTCTCAATAAAGTCGGAAGGGTTGGAAGGAAGTGTCAGTCCGAAGAGGTCTTTGATCTGGGTGGTGAAGATAGTGACAGCGATACCGCTGGTGAATCCCACCACGATGGGATAGGGAATGTACTTGATGATGGTACCCAATCGAAGCAGTCCGAAAAGTACGAGGAAGAGGCCTGCCATCAGGGTAGCGATGGTGAGTCCCTCGAAGCCATACTTCTGTATGATACCGTAGATGATGATGATAAATGCACCTGTAGGTCCGCCTATCTGCACCTTGCTTCCTCCGAAGAGTGAGATGACGAGACCAGCCACAATGGCTGTGATGATACCCTTTTCTGGTGTTACTCCCGATGCAATACCGAACGCAATGGCCAAAGGAAGGGCTACGATGCCCACAATGATACCTGCCATGAGATCGGACATGAATGTTTTCTTGTCGTAAGTCTTCAAACAAGAAAACAACTTTGTCTGAATGTTGAAAGCCTTCATTAGTGTGTTATATTTTTCAAAAATTTGGGTGCAAAGTTACTAATAAATATTCATAATAGCAAAAAAAACGTAAACTTTGCACCCTAAATCTTTAATCCATATAATCCACCTTGATGACTATCACTCTGATTTGTTGGTCGTTAGTGTCGTTTTCCACTTTGGCTATATGCCAGTCGCGAGGGAAGAAAATAAAGAATTCATCGGGATTACTGTCATAGAATCTTGATTTCTCTACCTGGTAATCATAGTGTATCACGTCTGGTCGGTACTTGCTGTTGGGTATACTGGTGTAATGGTCGATGATGCCAAAACGCTCCGTTCCCTTTACCACATACTGGAAATCGATGTGGTGGTTGTGACTCTCGCTCCTTCGTTTTGCCAGTGGACCGTTCTGCGAATCCTCTACACTTACCACCAACTGTGTGCCGGGTATTTTGTGCTTGCCCTTGCTGATGGCAAGCAGGTCGGTATGACTCAGATACTCGAAGAGGGCTTTCCACTGTGCAGGGTTCTTTTGATATTGCAGATAGAAGTCTACGAGGTTCACGCTGCTGTGTGGCTTGGCCTGCACGAAACCATTGCGCCATTCGCCCGACTCTGCCCACTGTTGCGCCTTCTTGATGAGCTCGGGTTGATTGCCATAATACTGGGTATAGTAACCCTTGACCTGTGTTTGTGGCTTGCTCAGATCCTTTGTCTTCGTCTGTGCCTGTGCATAAGCGGCAGAGCAGAGTAGGGCGCATGCCATGAAACTCTTGATGAGATACAGATATTTTTTCTTCATAATATTTGAATAAAGTTTGAATAACAAAAAAGAGGATTCTCCCGAAGGTGGAATCCTCTTTACATTATGTTCAAAAAATTTACATCAGTCTTAGTTTCCGATTACAGAATGGTCTTAACAGCCTCGAGCATACCCTTCTCCTGGATGAGGTCGAGATCCTTCTTAACCAACTCTGTCAAGCCAGGAACAGTCTTGTTGAGGTCTTCCTTCCAGATGTAGTCGAAAGCAAGAACACCCTCTGCCACCTTCTGAGTATCGCCAGTAGCCCAGAGCTCTGTCAGCTTGTCGATAATCTTCTGGTCGTCCTGTGGCTTGATTTCTGCACCGTCAGCACGCTTGCCACCCTTGTAATAAGTGATGATAGCAGCCAAACCGAATACCAAGCCCTGTGGCAACTCACCCTTACGCTCCAAGTAGATCTTCACGCCTGGGAGGTCGCGAGTCTCATACTTAGGGAATGAGTTGAGCATGATACTTGTTACCTGGTGGTCAACAAATGGGTTCTCGAAGCGCTCCAATACGTCAGAAGCAAACTTCTGCAACTCGTCCATTGGCAGGTTAAGAGTCTGCATCAACTCATCGAACTGTACTTTGTGGATGTACTTGCCCAATACAGGGTGCTCGCAAGCATCGCGTACGATGTTTACACCGCTCAGGTAAGTGACAGGGCTCAATACAGTGTGAGGACCGTTGAGCAGTGTTACTTTACGCTCGTGGTATGGCTTCTCGTTGTCGGTGATGAGAACGTGCAGACCAGCCTTGTGAGCAGGGAATTCTTCCTGCATCTGCTCTACAGTCATATTCTCAGCCTTCTCGATTACCCAGAGGTGGAAGCTCTCAGCCTTAACTACGAGGTTGTCCTTGTAGCAAACCTTCTGCTGAATTTCCTTGATGGTATCACGTGGGAAACCAGGAACGATACGGTCTACGAGAGTAGCGCATACGTAGCAGTGGTTGGTGAACCACTCCTTGAAGCCTTCGTAGTCAGCGCCCATGTCACCCTTCCAAAGCTCAATGTACTGATAGATGCACTCCTTCAGGTGGTGGCCGTTGAGGAAGATCAACTCACAAGGCATCAGAATCATACCCTTAGTTGGGTCGCCCTCGAAGAACTTGTAGCGATGGAACAGCAACTGTACTAACTTACCTGGATAAGAAGCAGCAGGAGCATCAGTAAACTTGCAAGAAGCATCGAATGCGATACCAGCCTCAGTTGTGTTAGAGATGATGAAACGCATCTCTGGCTGCTCTGCCAAAGCCATAAAGGCCTGGTTCTGAGAATATGGATTGAGTGCACGGCTAATCACGTCGATACGCTCAAGAGTATTGATGGCCTGACCATTCTCCTTACCCTGAAGGTTTACATGGTAGAGGCAGTCCTGACCGTTCAGCCAGTCAACCATACCGCCAGCCAAAGGCTGAACGACAACAACAGAACCGTTGAAGTCGGTCTTCTTGTTCATATTCCATACAATCCAGTCAACGAATGCGCGAAGGAAGTTGCCCTCACCAAACTGGATAATTCTCTCTGGCATAACGCTCTTTGGAGCTGTACGCTTGTTCAAAGATTTAAGCTCTTTCATGATTTGTTTTGTTGTTTAAATTGTTTCTAATTATTTCTGCTGCAAAGGTATAAAAATATCCTTTACGTTATACATTTATGTTGCAAAAATGTTGCGTAAAGGTTTGCGTTGTTACATGGCGAAAATATTAAAACCACCATCCACTACAGCCACAGTACCTGTTACGAATGATGCAGCATCGCTCATCAGATACTGGATAGTGCCGCAGAGTTCTTCTGGTTTACCCATACGTCCGAACGGAGTCTGGCGGATAACATCCTTTCCGCGCTCTGTGTAGGTTCCGTCGGGATTGGTAAGGAGCGCACGGTTCTGCTCGGTGATGAAGAAACCTGGAGCAATGGCATTAACACGGATACCCTCACCAAACTTCTTGGCTGTCTCGTGAGCCAAATATGCTGTAAAGTTGGAGATGCCTGCCTTGGCTGCAGCATAACCGCAGACACGGGTCATTGGGCGGAAGGCAGCCATAGAAGAGAAGTTGATTATGCTTCCCTTTCCAGCCTCTACCATTGGCTTCAGGAATACCTGTGTAGGTATAACAGTACCTGTGAGGTTCAGATTCAGCACCGTCTGAAACTGCTCTGTCTCCAAGTCAAAGAAAGTCTGGTCGGGGCTGATCGTTGCGCCCTTCATGTTACCACCGGCAGCATTGAGCAGGGTGTCCACCTTACCATATTTAGCGAGGATATCCTTGCAGTTCTGCTCTACGATCTCCTTGTTCATCACATCGGTCTTGAAGAAAGAAGCCTCACCGCCTGCTTGTTTGATGTCTTCCACAATAGCGTTGCCTACTTCTTCTTTACGTCCCAGGATGGCAACTTTGGCTCCCTCGAGAGCCAAATACTTGGCGATAGTTTTTCCCAATACGCCTGTTCCACCTGTGATGACTACAACATAATCTTTAATGTCGAAAAGATTGCTCATGATTTTTTTGAATTGTTTGAATAATAAATAGTTAATAAAAGGTGATGCTACAATCATACTCATTGTTATCTTTGCATCATTTGCAAAATTAGCGCATTTTTATTGAATAAGCAAATATTTAGCTGTGTTTTTTCTCACTACATTCTCTTTTCGTACTTTCTACAACCATTTCGTGTGAGAAACTGGCTTATTTCGTTTTTTTCTTATTCCTTCCTTCATTTCGTTCGATGTCTACAAAAAAATAACTCAACTTCCACATTTGTGAAAGTTGAGTTTATTATCTATTGTATTGTGGTTTATCGGCCAAAGGCCTATATGTCCTTACTCCATGAACTTTATCATGTCGTCACGTCTTGGTTTGGCCGCTGGTGCTTCGTCAGGATAACCGAGGGCGATGCAGTAAAGAAGCTGATAACCTTTCGAGAATGCCATTCGGTCGAGATAAGGCTTGGCAGAGGGGGAGTCGAGAATCCATCGTGCAGAACTGCCCAAGCAACAAGATCCGATGCCCTTTGCCCATGCAGCGAGGATGATGTTCTCGCCAAGCAAACCACAGTCTATCTGCGACATGTCGTATTGTGTATTATTAGCAATGCAGATGACACATGGAGCATTTACAAAAATATTCTTGAAGCCTTTTCGCTCAGCAATCTTTGGATTGTCCTTTACCACAGCTTGGGTTATCGAGTCGATGAGGGCTGGCGAATCTATCACTCTTATCTCATACGACTGCAGGTTCTGACCATTGGGCGCATTGATGCCATATTTCAGAATGTCTTTTAAAGTTTCACGACTGATGACGGAATCCTTGTAAGCCCGTATGCTTCGGCGACTCATCATCAAGTCGGTTACAACTTTAGCAGAATCAACAGTTGTTGTTGCTACCTGCTGTTTGTTCTCATTGCAGGCTGTCATCATAAGGGCAGCTGCTAAACCTAAAAGAATTTTCTTCATATTTTATTATCTTTAATTGAACACAGCATAAGTTGAGTAAAAACACTCAACTTTATAATCCACGAGCCTTGAAGATACGTTCCTTGGCATCATTGATTTCTTGGAACTTTTTCTCGGCAGCCCTGCGGACATCCTCGCCAAGGGCAGCCACCTTGTCGGGGTGATGCTTGAGAGCCATCTTGCGATAGGCACTCTTCACCTCATCATTGGTAGCCGATGGCGATATGCCGAGTACACGATAGGCATCGTCGAGACTTGAAGCCGAAGAAGCTCCACTGCGGAGGTTGAGCATCTGGTCAAGTTCGTCAGCACTAAGTCCTAAGTGATAGGTAACCTCTTTCAGCGCTGTGAGTTCCTCAGCTGGGACCTGACCGTCGGCCTGGGCTATCATGACCAGGAAATTGAGCAACTGAAGGCGCTGTTCGTACATCATACTGTTGCGAATCTGCTGACAGCTGTCCTGAATCACGCTGCGATATTGCAACACACCTACACGCTTCTGCTCCTCAAAAAGTTTCAGAAGAATCTGCTCGCCCTGTGTCATGGCTCCCAAACCGAAGTTCTGGCGTAAGAAGCGACGCACGAGCTCCATCTCGGAATGCATCACCTTGCCGTCGGCCTTGATGATGTAAGAGGCAAGAACAAGTAACGAGAACATGAACGAGTTGCGTTGTCCCTCGCTGCTGTTTCTTTCCTGCTGTCCTGTATCCTGGCGGTTTACCTCGTTAAGTCCATGTTCGAAGAGAGAGCCTAAGGCATAGCCTGCCAAGGCCCCCAACGGACCACCTGTGATGAATCCGAGTACACCGCCAATCCATTTTCCTGCTCCCATTGTCGTTTCTGTTTTTGGAAGTGATGCTTAGCAACTTTATTAGTTAAAGTAATACAAGAAGGTGGCAATACCGGAAAGGGCAGGCTTGCGCTGACCTTCTATCTCGATATCGAACTTGATGCTTGCTTTGCAGATACCACGAAGGTTCTGAATGTCATGAAGGGTTGTCACAAGGCGAACACGTGAGCCGGTGATGACAGGCTGACCGAAACGCATCTCGTCCATGCCATAGTTGACCAACATCTTGATGTTGTGTACTTCTACAATCTGCTGCCACATGTAGGGTAACAAAGAAAGGGTGAGGTAGCCATGAGCGATAGTGCTGTGGTAAGGACTCTCTACTTTTGCACGCTCCACGTCTACATGTATCCACTGTGGGTCGAGTGTAGCATCAGCAAACTTGTTGATACGTTCCTGGTCTACCTGCAACCACTCTGATTCACCTAATCTCTCACCTAAGTGAGATGCAAATTCCTCGTAAGAATTGATAATTAATTTTGCCATACTTTTGAATATATTATTTTAATAGTTTTTTCTTTATTATGAAGTGAAAATATTGAATATTCTCCAGGAAATTCTCTTCTTTCCTCATTAGTCTCTTCTGAAAATGTCGCGTGTATAGACTTTCTCATTCACATCATTCAAGACTGGGTCGTAACGGTTGGCGATGATGGCCTGACTCTTTTTCTTGAACTCCTGCAAGTCGTTGACAACACGGCTGCCGAAGAAGGTACTGCCATCCTCGAGGGTTGGCTCATAGACTATCACCTGTGCACCTTTAGCCTTGATGCGCTTCATGACTCCCTGGATACTGCTCTGGCGGAAATTGTCACTGTTGCTCTTCATCGTGAGTCGATACACTCCGATAGTGCAAGGGTGTTCTTTCTGAGGATCATAGCTGCTGTTGTCCTTATAGAAATAATATCCAGCCATACTAAGCACTCGGTCGGCGATAAAGTCCTTACGGGTGCGGTTGCTCTCAACAATGGCTTGAATAAGGTTCTCAGGAACATCGGCATAGTTGGCCAGTAACTGTTTGGTGTCCTTAGGCAGACAGTAACCTCCATAGCCAAACGACGGGTTGTTGTAGAAAGAACCGATGCGAGGGTCGAGTCCCACACCATCGATGATCGACTTCGTATCAAGCCCCTTCATCTCGGCATAAGTGTCCAATTCGTTGAAGAAACTCACACGCAGTGCCAGATATGTGTTGGCAAAGAGCTTGACAGCCTCGGCCTCGGTAAGTCCCATAAACAGGGTGTCAATATCCTTTTTGATGGCTCCTTCCTGCAGGAGTGAGGCAAAGGTATGTGCTGCTTGGTCGAGTCGCTCGTCGCCCTCAGGACGGCCTACGATGATACGGCTGGGGTAAAGGTTGTCGTACAGCGCCTTGCTCTCACGTAGAAACTCGGGAGCGAAGATAATGTTGTCGCAATGATACTTCTTTCGTACATTCTCCGTGTAACCTACGGGAATGGTGCTCTTGATGACCATGATGGCATCAGGATTGACACGCATCACCAACTCGATAACTTCTTCAACGTGAGTCGTGTCGAAGTAGTTTTTTACAGGATCATAGTTGGTAGGGGTGGCTATAACGATGAAATCGGCATTCTTGTATGCTTCTTCTCCATTGGTTGTCGCCTTGAGATGTAAATCCTTCTCTGCCAAATACTTCTCAATGTAATCGTCTTGTATGGGTGATTGACGATTGTTGATAAGGTCCACCTTTTCTGGCACTACGTCAACTGCCGTCACCTGATGGTGCTGGCTCAGCAGCGTGGCTATGCTCAGACCAACGTAGCCTGTACCAGCTACCGCAATACGAATATTTTTGTTTACTGTTTCCATTGTTATAACTTTTAAAAGTTTTGTCTAAATGTAGCTTACCTTAATTATAATGTTATGCAAAGGTACATTCTTTTTTAGAATTGACCAAATATAGATGGTAAGAGTTTTCTAAAATCAATAAAAATGACCTACTTCTCTCTTTACACCTTATTATTAATAAGGCTGAGCTCAACAGGCTTTACTTACACAAGGCTGTAAAGGGACAATGCTCACAACGCTGCTTGTCTTCTGTTGCCACAAGTGGAAGAGAGGGATCGCATATCTCACTGATGAGAGCTTCTATGTGCTGCATGAACTCGTCCTGATATTCAGCCACGTCAAAGATAGGATTACGGCCAAACTTTAGCGTCGGGTCATAATCCTTGCTTCCCGCTTGCTGAATGAAAAGCAATCCCGGACTAACAGGGTCTTTTGTCTTGTTATATCGGCCGTCATTGCCTACAATGATAGAATAAAGCAATGCCTGCAGATAATAATCAGTGTGCAGCGAGAGCTTGGAAGGATCGAATATGGTAGCCACATCAGCAGGGAACCGTGAGGGCATACGTCCTGTCTTATAGTCGATTACGCGAATGCGCTCTGCTATATTGTCAAGACCAGGATTACCATTGGCAGCCACAGCATCAAGACGGTCGATGAAACCGCCTAATGTGATGGCTTTATTACCTATAGGAGTATTGAACTCAAAGGTTTGATTCACTTGTTTCTCAAGTCCTAATAGTGTATAGGGGGCCAGCTTTTGGTCTATGCGGAGGAGTTGTTTAAGATAGCTTGTGATAACCTCGCGGTTGATAAGCTGAAGACCGTTGTATTCGGGCATTTTAGATCCGGGCTTCAAGCGGAACAACTGTTCTGCAAAAGCCTGATCTACTAAACTATACAGGCTGTTTTCGTGTTTGAGCGCATAGTCTATCTTCTCCTTGCTGATGATGAGGGGATGAATGAGCTGCTTCTCACCATTATCATTGGTTTGCAAATCTTCGGGACGGGCAAACTGAAGATAGAACAGTTCGGCAGCACGATGGAAAATCAAACCAAAGTAACGGTTGTCTATCTCATCATCCAACTCTTCTGGTTCTTTCAGTCCAGCCACATACCGATAGTAGAAACGTTTCTGACATCTCAAGTAAGTGTTCAGACATGTTGGAGAAATAATCTTTCCATCAATGAGTTGACTAATCATTTCCTCCGTTTTTTCTATTTTCTTTTGGTCGGGAGGAAGTGGTACTTGACCTGATGACAGAGCAGCGGTTTTCACCTGGTGCTTGCTTTCTACCAACAGCTGTAGCATGAAGCGGCTCATTTCGCCAGTATGTCCATCCTCAGTAGAGTTGTTGTATGTAAGCGTGATGTCAGCAGAACGTTGCAGCATGCGATGGAAATAGTAGGAGAAGATAGCCACTTTGTTGTCTACCGTGGTAAGTCCGTAAGCCTTGCGCAACGAATAAGGAATGAACGAAGAGTCGTTGACGCCCTTGGGAAGATTTCCTTCGCTGGCAGAAAGCACGATGATATGATCGAAATCAAGATTGCGTGTTTCGAGAACTCCCATAATCTGAATACCTTCGGCGGGCTCACCATGAAAAGGAATAGTGGTGGTCTGCATGAGTTGCAGCAGGAGGTGCTGTAAGGTAATGATATCTACGATTAGGTCACCTGACTGGATGAGTTCGTGGAGACGGTTGACAAGCGTATAGGTGCGAAAGAGTGATTCCTGAAAGAGTGGGTCGTCAAGCGTACGTGCTTGTGTACCTATGTTCTTCAGCACGTCCAAGAGATACTGTACGAGCGAAAGGTTGAAGTTCTCGCCCGATGACATTTCCTGAAACAGGATTTCCAGTCCCTCGGCCTCTTTTTGGCAAAGCCATTTGCGGGAAGGGAAGAATATCTTCTTGTCATGAAGTTCGCTCATGAGTTCGGCATAAGCAGACGAGATGTACTGGGCGTAAGGATGGCGAAGCACATAGTTGACATAACGGAGCCGATAGCAATCTCTATCCTTGTCATAGCCCAAGGTCTGCAGATCGGTTAGCGTTTGTATCAGACTGTAGAATGGAGTCTGCTGCAAGGGATAGCCTAATGTGATGTTGACACTCTCCACCTCCTCAGGTAAGGAGTGGATGACAGTAGGCAACAGACTCTCGTCTGCAAGCACGATGGCAGTGCTGCGCCCTTGCTTATATCGCTCGTTCTGCATCAGCCAGCTATGTATGTAGCGAGCCTGTATGTTATCGGTAGGAGCGCTAATATAGGTAATATCTTTGGTCGAATCAAAAGAGTCATACAGCTCTGTATCAGATAAATAATCCAACTCGTTTCCAAAAGCACTCATCAACTGCCGGATGTAATATCCGGCCTCGTTGCCATCCTTCATATAGTATTTGTCGAAGTCCCAATAGAAGGCTGCCTTGCCCTCTTTCTGCAATCGTGAGCACAGCTTCTGCTCCACGCATTGCATCATATTGAAGCCCACAAAGAGATATTTCGTGTGCCGGAACTCAAGCGATTCGTCTTCCACCACACGCCGATACAAGGCACCCTCGTAGGCAAGGTTCTGTGTCTCAAGGCGCTGATTGAAATTGGTATAGATGTCGTGGAAATGACTCCACAACTGTAGGAAGCGCTTTTTGAGTTCGGTGTTGTGGTCATCAGAGAAATTGCTGAAGAATTTCTTAATGATTTCCTTCTGCTCTTTGGTGAGGTAAGACACGTCATCGAGTTCATGGATATCACTGAGGTTGGCAAAGAGCTGCCTGGCAGAAGCCATGTTCTTGTCCACATCATCAAAGTCTGCTATTAGCAGCTGCCCCCAGCCGTAAAAGTGGTCGAGTGTCTCTTTGATGCCAGTACACTCGACGAAAGACTTATGAAGATCGCATACCAACTTGATGGGGTCACCCACCTTCAGCGTAGTGTGCTGACGAAAGAGGTCGCTGATGGTGATATAGGTGGGACTCCACAAAGGATGGGAAACCAGACGTGCCAACTGCTCGTTGAGAAACAGCGAGGCACGCTTGTTGGGGAATACGATGGCTACATCGCTCAGATTGTTGCCATATTTCTGTATGATGTCTTTGGCTACGTATGTCAAGAATGATTTCATATTCGTCGTTTTTATAATCTTGATGAAATAGAGTCGTTATGTCTTAGTCTGGGGTGTCAGAATTCCACCTTGACTATCTTGTTGGGATAGACATACCACAGATAGCCTTCTATCTGTGGAGAACAGTCGTTTCCGTTGTCGGGATTTGCACTTTGGTTGGCCTCCATGCCTTCCAGCAACTGCATGTACTGTCTTACCTGTACATGATGCTCGTCCTTGGGTTTACCGAACTTGAAGTCCACCACAATGGTCTTTTCACTATCCTTCATCACTCGGTCAGGACGATGTTCCACCACCTTGCCATGTTCCACACTCAGGATAGAGCACTCGTTGAAGAGTGTCCAGTGGGGAGAAAACCAATGTGCCACCTGCTGAGACTGCAGACGCTTGCGTATCATTGAATCCAAGTGCTTGCGTGAGAGATTCTCGTCGTAGAGCATTCCGTCTAATTCGAGTTGACGAAGGGCCTGCTCTATGTCGTCGGTGGTACGGATGGAAGAGAAGAGACTGTGCAGAATGGTACCCAACTTGATGTAGTGCTTCTGCTGTTCCTCGTCCTCGTCGCCCTTTATGAAATCACGACTCTTGTTACTCTGCCGGAACTGAGGCATAGCAGGATTCACCTTCAACTGCACAGCGATATTGGTGGCTTGCTGGCAAAAGACATTCTCCGATTTCTCCTTTTTCTTGTCTGTAGCATCAGCCTCCTCAACCTTAAGGGTTCCATATTCAAAAAGAATATCCTCGTCTTGCGAATTGGAAAGCGTTACAGATACATTGCCGCTGCTGAGTGTCTCCTCTACATCTGATAGCACACTTTCTATCAGATAACTACGGAATTTTTCCTTGTCACGATGAGCAATAATGAAGAGTCCACGGCTGGCACGTGTGAAAGCCACATATAGTAGGTTCATGTTGTCTACCATGTTCTGCAGATGCTCGTGGTGGTAATCGTCCTCGTAGATGCTTCCCTTCATCTGTTTGGCGATGAAATCGACAGGAACCAATGGTATTTTGTTGAAAGGAGCCTCGGCTGGCGTACACCACAGGGTACCTTTGGATGTCTCCAACATCCAGTCGCAGAAAGGAATGATAACATAATCAAACTCCAGACCCTTACTCTTGTGTATCGTGACGAGGCGTATGCCATTGAGCGCATCGCTATGTATGCTTTTCTCGTGCAGCGTATTGTCCCATTCCTTGATAAAAGAGTCTATATCGCAACAGTTGTCCTGCAGGTAAGCAGCCATCTGATCGTAGAAGGCGCAGATATAAGCACTCTGACTCTTCATCTCCTCTATAGTATCTAACTGTAGTTCAACAAAGAGGTTTTCCACTAAATCGAAAATAGGTTTCTGTAACAGGATATCACGCTGCTCCTCAATCTTTTTCACGATTTCATCGCTACCTAGGAAGGTGAGTGCGAACTTCTGAAGGGTAGCCCTGGAAATAGGATCATCGGGATGAATAAGCACACGTAACGCCGTAACAAGTGCATTGACCGCCTGGGATGCATCCAGACGGAAAGCCTCGTCGGAAACAAGAGGGTAAGGGCAACCATTGTTCATCAGAAATTCTGCCAAATCCTTAATGGTGCGGTTGGTTCTTACGAGGATGGCTATCTGACTGGGCTTTACACCCTGCTCTGTCAGTTGCATGATAGTTGCCATAGTTTCCTTCAGTGTGCGTTCTTTCCATTCTTCTTTGTTCAGGAGTTTAATCTGCACAAAGCCATTGGCAGGCTTGCCCGAAGGCACCCTCTGGGCTACGTCAGAGTATGCAATCTTCAGTTGTTCTGCCTCCTCGGGGGTATTCTCCTTGAGAGACTGATATTCAGTTTCGGCAGCAGCTTTGAAGAATGCATTATTGAAATCGATGATGTTTTTTGCCGAACGATAGTTTGTATCCAAGGTCTTGATATCAAGTCGCTTGTCTCCAAACTGCTCTTGTATATTGTTAAGCAGTCGCCAGTCACCAGAGCGCCAGCGGTAAATGCTCTGCTTTACATCACCCACAATGAGGTTGCCTGCATCCTGATGACTCATGGTTTCATCGAGCAATACTTTGAAGTTCTGCCATTGTATGGTGCTGGTGTCCTGAAACTCGTCTATCATGACATGCTCCAATTGCGTACCTATTTTCTCAAAGATAAAAGGTGAGTCACTGTCCTGCATAAGCGAATGGAGCAGCGTCTGCGTGTCACTGAGCAAAAAACGGTTTGCTTCCTCGTTGAGTGCACGGACTTTCTTCTCTATACTTCCTAAAAGGCGCAACTGGTTGAGGTTGCGCAGGGTGAGGTCTGCACTCTTGTAAAGTCGCAACAACTTTGGGCGCTTCTCTTCAGAATAGCGCAATAATGGTGCAAGGGTATTGCATACCAGATTATACTTAGGTGAACCTGGCTGTGCATCTGCCGCACTCATCCAGGTTTGCTCGTCCTCCATGGCTGACACAACACGTCTGCCAACGAGTTTTTCATCGTCGAAAAGTCCGTCTCTCAATTTGATGAAATAGCTGCAGACACCTGTTTTGCCATACGAGAAATCCGAAACCGTAAGTCCATTCTCGTCGAGTGTGTCAAAGAAGGTTGCTGCTATCTGCGCAAAGTGTTCCTTGGCAACCTGTTTCATTTTCCTGAGCTCGGCAGTGAAGTTTTTGAAAAAGTCTTCCTTTTCCATCACTTCATTGAGCGACTTGGCGGCACTCTTGTAATAATCGCGGAAGATATTTTCACCAAAACTCTTGATTTCACCGATCACGTTCCAACTTTTGTCATCAGCCATATTCGACTTGATATAGTCCATGATCCAGTGCAGAAGCCTGTCGGTCTGCCCCAGATCCTCAATCAGTTGGTCTACAGCCTGTTGCTCCACCTGGTAGTCGTTGAGTCCTATGCGAAGGTTGGCGGTAAGGTCGAGCTCACGTGCCAGGTTACGAAGCACACTCTGGAAGAAAGTATCTATTGTTTCAACGCGAAAGTAGTTGTAGTTGTGAATGAGCAGACTGAGTGCAGTACCGGCATTCTTCTCTATCTGCTTCTGCGTGAGATGGGGCAAAGCTTTCTTTATCTGTTCCAGATAACCATGCGATTCCTCGAGTCCATGGGCAATACCATATAGCTGGCTGAGGATTCGTGTTTTCATTTCCTCAGTGGCTTTATTGGTGAAAGTCACTGCCAGGATGGTGCGATACGAATATGGGTTGGCAATGACTAAGGTCATATATTCCCTGGCCAGCGTGAAGGTTTTGCCAGAGCCGGCACTTGCCTTGTAAACGGTGAGTTGTGAATTCATATATATTATAATGTAAGAATGTTTGTTTTAAAGAATGTCTATCTGTAAGTATTCGATTCTTCTACCAGTTGCGGAAAAGCTCAAAGTCGAACTTGCAGCCTACGCCATAGAACCGGGCATTTTTGAAACTGGCAAAGACTCCGATAGAAAAGAGGCGGGTGCTGAATCCATAGCCCCATTCGGTATAGGGATGCAACTTTTCTACCAATAAGGCATTGACATAGAAGCGCTCAGCCTCTACAAATCTGCCCACCAAGGGCACCCAGGAGGCAAAGATCATCGGATTTTCGTAGGTGAAGTTGCTGCGTACGTAGTATTCAGAAGAGTTGTACCACTCTGAGGGCAACAGTTCGAACGAACCGCTCCAGTCGTCATTCCATCCTCCGGGAATGTAGTTGTCATTGAAATTGGAGTAGTCGATAAAGTACCAGTGAGAACCTCGCATGGTATAGAATCCTGCTCCAAGTCGCGCAGAGTACAACTTTCGACGGCTGGCGTAGAAGATGCCCTTGGCATCAGCCTCAATACGCTCATAAGGTATGTTTGAGCCCATGAACCCCTTTATGCTACGCTCATAATCGGCCGTGAGAGACACTCCTTTAGGCCCCCATGGTCGCCATATCAATCCAAAAGCAGGGGCCACGGAGCGATATTTGGAAGGATAACCATACGATTCGTAGAATTCTGGATGAATCGCCCTGCGATGGTGGGCCACTATTCCTGCTTCAAATCCCCACTTGGGACTAAACATCCAGTGGTTTGTGAGACGGAAATAGCTGTCGGTAAACTCGGTGTAATTGTCCTTATTTACAGTTATCTCCTCATCGTCATCCTTCTTGATGTCCAGTATGTTGCGGGCTATCACGTTGGTATTGATGCGATTGCCCTGTCCATATACCATCTCGAGATAGCCGTCGTGCTTGGCATTATAGTTGAAGGTAGCCGGAATGTTGAAGTACAGTTGATGCAGCTTAAAACTATAACCCGCCCTGAACCGCACACCAAGCTGTATGTTGTCGTTGAAGGAATAAGAGCTTCTGATGTCAAACTTGTAGATGAGCCCCTTGCGCTTGGTATAGCCCATGTATAGAGGGTTGAGGATAGGACTCAGACGTACATATCCTTGGCTTTCCTTACCAAAGTCCTGCTGTATTCTGTTCACCATGTTGTCGCCTACGATGTCCCATAGCACATCCTTGGCAAAGTTGCGATTTTTCTTAGTACTGTCGGCCAGGCTGAGCGAGTCGCGACGTCTCTTCTCCTTGAAATATTGCTCATAGATGAGTTGCTCCTGCTCGTTGAGGAGAACAGGGCGCACTTGCGACATAAGGGTGGTGTCAGCAGCGTTGTTGAGTGTGTCAGAAAGCACCTTGGGCAGATTATAGTAAGAACTGAGCATACCGGTGATGTTGTTGCCCATAAACCTGAAATTGGCTTTCAGGTTGCATCTGTCGGGCAGAAGAGAGCGGTAGCCTTCGTTGCCCATGACGATGGATATAAAGAAGCGGGTCATATCGTACTCGCCCTCAAAGTCGACCAGATATATTTTTCCTGTCTTGCTGTTTACCACAGCCTTGGTTTCCACCATCTGCGTGTTCTTAATTTTGGGGTAGGCGTACACCTGGGCCTTGTCGAACGGCAAAGCGGTGACCCGATAGGTGTAGAACCTGTGGTTGGCTCGATGGAAAGGGGAGAGGATATTGTTGTGAAAAAGGTTCTCGCCAAAGACATTGGGAGTTACATAAGGAAGAATATATGACATGATGTTACGGCGATGTGGAACAGTGCTGACATGGAGCAGACGCTGGTCGGTGAACTTGTCGTTCTGCATCGTTATCTTGGTATAGTATTCGCTGATAAAGTGGCGTCCTGTGCCATGGGCGATGGCATACATCGAAGGTACGAGCATCAAGGTGGCGTTGCGCTTGTTAGTGTGCATCTGCATCTTGGTGTAAGAATACGATTGTGAACCATGCAATCCTGTGGTGTCGGTTCGTTTGGCATAGGTAAACACCAAGTTTAGCACCGAATCACGAAACGCAACATTCGGTGCTTTCACTTTAGCCTTACACCCCAAAGGCGATGCCAAAAGGAAGGCTATGAGCAAATATTTATAAAACGACACCCTGTTAGCCAAGGTATTTCATCAAGATTTTAACATATCCAGACTCTCTGAGTTTCGAGATACTCTTTTCGCGAATCTGGCGCACACGCTCACGGGTAAGCCCCATCTTGTCGCCGATTTCCTCCAGACCTTTCTCTGGCTCTCCAATACCGAAACAAGCACATACAATCTGTCGCTCACGCTCCTTGAGTACCTGACCGAGAACCTGTTTCAGTTCCATTGCCATACTCTCGTGATCAACCTGCTTGTCTGTACGACTGTCATCGCCACTCGACATCACATCGACCATGGCATTATCATCGTCGTCTCCAAATGGAGCATCGATACTCACGTGATGTCCACTTGCAGCCATACTCTGTGATATCTTCTCCTCATCCACACCTGTTCGGTCAGCTATTTCCTCCACACTGGGACGACGGAGATTCTCCTGCTCAAACTTGTTGATTTCGTGGTTCACCTTATTGAGTGAACCTACCTGGTTGAGGGGGAGTCTGACGATACGGCTCTGCTCAGCAATGGCCTGAAGGATACTCTGTCGAATCCACCATACGGCATAAGAGATAAACTTAAAGCCACGAGTCTCATCAAAACGCTCAGCAGCCTTAATAAGACCGATGTTGCCCTCGTCGATGAGGTCGGTAAGCGTGAGTCCTTGATGCTGATACTGCTTGGCGACAGATACCACAAATCGTAAGTTGGCTTCTACCAACTTATTTTTGGCACGCTCACCGGCACGACCACCTTTCTTGATGGCCTGAGCAAGTTCTATCTCTTCCTCAATGGAAACCATAGGTGCACGACCAATCTCAACGAGGTACTTGTCGAGAGCCTCGCTGTTGCGGTTGGTGATGCTTTTCTGTATCTTAAGTTGTCTCATTCTCTATACTTTCGCCTAATTTTCGCAAATATAGTAAAAAAATGCATTCGTTGTTATTTTTAATAACTAACTTTAACACAATTATTTAACAACCTCATTCTGAAGAAATTTCTGATAAGCGTCACGATAGCCATTAAAAACATTGATATCTACATGTCCACGGATACCACTTACTCTTCCGTCTGGACATAACTGCCACAAAACCAGCCTGATATCTGGCTTATACTCGCCATAACGGGCTATCCATACGCGATAGTTCCGCTTCAGATCGGGCGCATATTTCAAGTAACGGTTCACAAACATCTGACTGATATAAAGTATCGGCCTTGTGCCTGTTTGGCGTTCCACATATCTCAGCCATGCCCTTACTTGTGCAAACATAGCGTCTGATCCGCCCATCTGCTTAATCTGCCGTGGTGTCGGTTCCAGGTCGAGTACGGGTGGAAAATCACCCCTTCTTACCAGAGCATGCTTCATAAACTTGCGGGCCTGTGCCAGTCCGGGCTTACGAGGCGAGAAGAAATGATAGCTTCCAACCCTGAAACCATGCGCCTTTGCTGCCCGATAGTCTTTACGGTAATAGGGATTGAACAGGGAGGCTCCTTCCGTACACTTGATATAGATGAAGCTGATGGGATAGCTTACACTTCCACTGACTGTTTTGCGACTGATGTTGCCCAAGTGGCTAATACGCAACTTACTCCATTGGATGGGGTATTTCTTCTTACCTATAATATGCTGATATTTAGATATATCTATGCCGTATATTCTATCATAGGTATAGACAAGACGCTCGCCACGATAACGGTCGTTTTTCCATTCTCCCACGCAGAGTTGTTTGCCAGACTCAATGCCAAATCCGAATCCATCACGATGTCCATGTTTCCATTGTCCTTCATAGTGCGACCCGTCATTTCCCATCCACGTACCATGACCATGAGGATAGAACAGAGAGTCTCGCTCGCCTGTATAGATACCTGCAGAGTCTGCCTGCATTGCCTTCACAAAGGACTGGCAGAAAGGCACGACGTCCATCTTTATTCCATAGAAGGCACTTCGCTGATTAATGGCACAGGCAGAGTCGGGCAGGGCTTGTGATGACAGGCGAAAGTAGTTCATGCCTTTCTGCATATCGTGCTTCTCCAATTGGCATGACTGACTTGACAACTGACGAGTTGACAACTGACCGATGTATAAAACTTTGTAAGACAACTGTCTTACGATTCGAAGCGAGGTAGTGTCGACTGTATGATGCAGAGAATCCAGTAGTTTTTTAGCCTTTTCGAACCGAACTTTCTGTTGTTCTGCGTAATCTGCAATCATGCCATAACCTTCGTCACGTACATTGTGCGAATGTGTGTAATAATCTATTTCATGAAGTGTCCATTTGGCATTCTTGTAGATGGTTTGCAACGAGTCAATATGTGCATGATATACCTGCTGAGGTGTCATTCCCTGATAACGTTTATATCTTATAGCCGCATTGTCCTCGGCAAGTAAAAGTCCCTTGCAGGAAGGTAGCAAGTCGTATTGATTGACGAAGAAGGCATCCAGTTTTGTGGTGTCATTACCTAAGTCGAGCAGTATCTTATTGCCTGCTCTAAGCTCATAATGACAGCAAACATCAACAGTAGCCTTGGCACGCATCCATCTTTCCTGAGTCATGTGGTAGCAAGACCATACATACCAGCCGCAGCTCATGAAAACCAACAGAAGCGACAGGATTGCGATGACAGCCTTGTTTTTCTTACTTAAATGAAACATTACTTTCTCTCCTCATATTTAATTGTACACCTCCTGAAGTTTCGCAAGCTTCTGCCCTTTCAGGGCGTGCTGCTTTTGGAACTTTTGGGCCTTCAGCCCGTACATAAACCACTTGCGAAACTTGAGTACACCTCTATATAAATAAGGTGTAGCTTCTCATATCATAAAGGTAAATACAAAATTATGAAAAAAATAACATCTTTGCAAGTTTTTCCTCAAAAAGTTTATCAATGACTTTAATACCCGATGAGAATATTAACAGATGACGTGCACTGACCATAAAAAGAAGATGTAGTATAAAAAAACAGAACCCAATCATCTCGATTGAGTTCTGCATACCTTGAAAACATACTTATACTATTATCTGTCACCTAAAGAATCACATAATACTTACTTAACTAAAAAACTTTGTAAACTTTATGACATCCATCGTATGAGTCAAGTCCTTATTAGAGCACTTTTAATGTAATGCAAAGATAATCAACATTAACAAAAAAAGCTTGTAATATGAAAGAAACAATTCTTTGTGATTTGTAAAATCTTAAAAAAACACCTTTTTATCCATGCCATCACATCAAAAAATGATAGTCAAAAGCCTAAAAAAACGGTTTGTTATAACTGATAATCAGAATTTTGCATTTTTGAAACATCTTTTTTGAATTATGACAAAGCTTTTCGGATAATTTGCGTAACTTTGCAAAAGATTATCAAAAGATCTGCAAGATAAGTTATAAACCAAACCTACCAATATGATGTCACCCAACTTGTTTTACCAAGATTTTTTGCTGTGCATAGGAGTGGCAAGTCTGATTTTCGGACTGTTTCTTCTCTTCTTTAAGGCACCAGCCAACAATATTTACCAACCTTACCGACGTTCAAAGAGTCTTTTGGCGGCAGGCTATCTTGTCATGAGCCTCAACATTATGTTTTGGGGCATCACTTTCGATGATAGGTATACCAAGCCCGATGTGTTGGATATTTACAACGAGATCATTGCCATTTATCTGCTCTACATTATATTCAACTATGCGCTCTGCAATCTTCTGGACCATCACTATCTTACCCGTCGCCGGCTGTTGACGGATGCCTTCAGATGGGTGGGAGTCATAGCGATAAGCGCCTTGTCAATGTTGCCACTGTTCGAGAAGATAAGATGGGGAATTGCAGCATTCATCTCGTTCCTGCTTATCGAATACATCGTAAGTTTCCTTTATAAGTTCCGCAAACTTTACCTGCACAACGATAAGGTAATGGCCAACTATTTCGCTGACGATAAACGCAGATTTGTGGCATGGACCAACCGACTCATCTTACTCATGGTGGTATATGGCCTGCTGGCTTTTATTTCTATTTTCCAGGGAATATGGTTCAACTTCTTTTTCCAATGCTATGCTTTGGTCTTCAATTTCTTCGTTGTCATCAGTTTCCTGAATCACTGTCAGCCCTATGGCGACATAGAAAAAGCCTATATGGAATGGGAAGAACAGGAGAAGTCAGTCTGTCAGCCGGAAATAACCCGCAGCAAAGTGGTGTATCACCTGTTGGAGAGCAAACTGAAAATCTGGGTTGCCCGGGAGAAATATACCGAGCCCAATCTTACCCTCGATTCTCTTTCCACCTATGTGGGAACCAACCACACCTATCTCTCACGCTTTCTCAAGGAGACTCATGGCGTGAACTTCAGCGAGTGGGTTTCGGGCTTGCGTGTGTCGAAGGCCAAGGAGCTGATGCGGAAGAATCCCAAGGACAAACTCGAAAACGTGGCTTATCTCTCGGGATTCTCTTCTCTCTCTTATTTTTCTAAAGTTTTCTCTCATTTGGAGGGTGTCTCGCCTGCCCGTTGGCGCGACAGCATGTCCTTATAGTCTGACGGTGTGTCATTGAAGAACAGGGCAAACTGTCTGTTGAAAGTAGAGCGCGACGAGAAGCCCGCCATCTGTGATACGTCATTGACACTCAGGTCGAGGTCGGTTCTTTCGAGCAGCTGTGAGGCATAGCGCAGTCGATAACGCGTGATAAACTGGCTAATGGTGAGTCCGCCTCCATAACGTTTGATGGCATTGGCCAAATAAGTGCGGTTGGTACCTAAGCTCGCAGCAAGGTCTTCGGGCTTAAAGTCGGGACTGGCATAAGGCTTATCTTCATCCATCAACTGACAGATACGTACAAAGAGACTTTCCTCCTTGCTGAGTTTGGCCTGCGGTTTGTTTTCCAGTTCCGACAGGAGCGTACGTTCCTGAAGGTGGAGTCGCCTCACAATCGCAGACAAACGTCTGAGCTTATGGCGAAGATCACGTATGTGAAACAAGAGCACCACAATGCACAGCAAAAGGCTAATGCTGACGAAGTGATTACTGATGAAATTCATGTTGATATATATTCTATTTGTAGTATCTGGTTTGTGGAGTCATCAATGCGGAAGTCATCAGCGGTTCTTCTGCCTATCAACCAAACGATGCGCTGACTGGCATCCTCTACCACCAACTGTTCTTCCTTCTCGAAGGCATTGCACTTGATGTCTGTTAAGAAGTCGCTTACCAGTTTGCTTCCTTTCATACCGAAAGGGCGGAAACGGTCGCCAGGGATGGTCCTTCTTAAGGTGAGAGGAAACTCTACTTTGCCGGCATCAAGGGTTGCCACCATCGGTTTCCTGCTCGGACGGAAGTCTGGAGTTCTGGCATGGCTTTCCACCTTGATATATTGTCCTTCTGCACAACTGTATTTACCTGTTTCTGGTATCTTAAGAGCACAAGACTGCTTGCCCTTCTCCAAGGCTTTGATGAGAATATCATTGCGATTGATAACCGCCTGATGTGTAGACGATTGCCATCTTTTTCCTACAGCATCTATGCTGTTAAGGATTTCCCGGACAGAGGTTCCCTGGAAGTGATAGGGAGAGAGCAGGGCGTGGAGCACAAACTCAGGACTTGCCTTCGACAGCAATTCCTCCTTGCTAATGGCAGTGATACCCTTGCTGTCGGTCTGGGTAAGACGGCTGTCCGACAAGGTTGCAATGAGCATCTTGTTGGCTTCAGCCAGATGGGTTGCCGTAGTGGCAATGCTGTCGGAAACAGAAGGATTGATGGTGCGAAGCAGGGGCAGAACCTGCAGTCTGATCTTGTTGCGCACCACATCGGGGACCAGGTTGGTACTGTCTGTCACATAGTCCTGTTGCTGCAGAGACAGATACTCCAGAATATCCTCACGGCTCACATTGAGCAACGGACGCAGTACGTGTCCGTTTCGAGGAGCGATGCCTGTCAGTCCGTTGATGCCCGTGCCCCTTATCAGGTTGATGAGGAGTGTCTCCACGCTGTCGTCGCGATGATGGGCCACACAGACACCCTGCGCCTCCAAGTCCTGGATGAGCTGTTCGAAATAGCGATAACGCAGTTCGCGAGCCGCCATCTCGATGCTTACCTTATGGAGCGAGGCATACTGTTCTGTATCGAAGTGTATGCGATGTAGGGGCACGCCAAGACGTTCGCAGAGTGAGACGCAGAACTGCTCATCGCGAACCGACTCGCTGCCACGAAGGTGGAAGTTGCAATGACAGGCCTCTGTCTTATAGCCCAGATGGAGAAGCGCCAACAACAGCGATACGCTGTCGGCACCTCCCGACAAGGCTATAAGACATGGTTTGTCCTTGTCCAGTAACTGATGCCGGGCAATAAACTTCTTTACATTCTGTTCGAAACGAGATATATTCATTTACTAATAACTTTCGCTGGGTTCAGAAGTTAGAGAAGCTGTGCTTTCAAGAATTCCTCAGCACGCTCAAGGTCCTGTGGTGTATCAATGCCAACGGTCTCAACATCAGTGGTTCCCACCTTTATCTTGAAGCCATTCTGCAACCACCGCAACTGTTCCAGACTTTCGGCTATCTCAAGCGAGCTTTGTGGCAGTTGGGTAACCTGACGCAGTACGTCCTTGCGATAGGCATAAATGCCAAGATGCTTCAGGAAAGGGTAGTGAGTGAGCCAGGAAGACATTTCTTTTCCTCGTACATAAGGAATGACACTGCGCGAGAAATACATGGCGAAGCCCATATTGTCGACTACGATTTTCGGACTGTTGGGATTCTGTACAGCCTCCATACTCTCGAAAGGTTTTCCGAGTGTGGCTATCTGTGTGGTAGGATCGTCAAAACAATGGCAGATGGTGTCGAGCTGGTTCTTTGCCACAAAGGGCTCATCGCCCTGAACGTTTACCACCACGTCCCATTCGCCTCCTATCTTTTCGATAGCTTCCTCTATACGGTCGGTACCGCTCTTGTGGTCGGTGCGTGTCATCACCACCTGACCGCCAAACGATTTCACAACATCATAGATGCGCTCGTCGTCAGTGGCGACATAAGCAGCCTCGAGCACGGCAGCCACCTTCTCGTAAACATGCTGAATGACAGGTTTGCCACCCAGCAGTGCCAATGGTTTGCCCGGGAAACGCGTAGAAGCGTAGCGGGCTGGAATGATTCCTATAAACTTCATAATCGTATATCTTTATGTTTTAAAATTCTTCAACTGTCTTTGGGTTCAGAACATTTCTCCTTCCTGTCTGTCTACCTTTCTGATTTCCTTCAGGAAGATCTCGCCATATTTCTTACGTTTGTACTCGCCGATACCATGGATCATTCCAAATTGCTCCATGGTGCGCGGCTTGACGGAAGCAAGTTCGTGCAGCGACTGGTCGGAGAGCACGATGTAAGGAGGATAGCCCTGTTCGTCGGCAAGCCGTTTGCGAAGTTGCCGCAATCTTTCAAAGAGCGACCCTTCTGCAGCCTTCGGCTTCTTCGACGACACCTTTCGTGCATGGACCACGGGTATCTCGTCAGTCTTTTTCTGCAGTAGTACCAACTGCACGGGCATCTCACCCTTCAGCACACGCCATCCCTGAGGAGTAACCTTCATCGCTCCATGTTCGTTGTAAGCCACCTCGAAGAATCCCATCTGCAACATTTGCAACAGATAGTCCTGCCAGTCGCGTGCGAGATGGTCTCTTCCTGCACCGAAGGTCTTCAGGGCATCATAGTGGTTCTTCACGACAGCAGGCGAGTGTGTTCCACGCAAGATATCTATGCAGGTACCGATATGTATCTTCTCGCCGGCACGCACCACAGCACTGAGGGCTTTCTGCACCAGCACTGTTCCGTCGAAGGTCTGTGGCGGATGGGCACACACATCGCAATGTCCGCAGTCGTGGGTGGCTTCCTCGCCGAAATAGTTGAGCAGGATTCTTCGTCTGCATACCCTCGACTCGGCATATTCCTGCATACGCTTCAGTTTCTCCATGTTCACCTCTTTCTGTCCGCTTTCCTCCGCAAAGGAACGCAGTTGGATGACATCTGCCATCGAGTAGAACAATACCGTGTCGGCAGGAGCCCCATCCCGTCCGGCTCGGCCTATCTCCTGATAGAAACTCTCAATGCTCTTGGGGAGGTTGTAGTGGATGACCCATCTCACATTTCCCTTGTCTATACCCATGCCGAAGGCTATGGTGGCGCATACCACCTGCACCTGGTCCATCTTGAATCGTTCCTGCACCGAAGCCCTTTCCTCAGTGCTCAGACCTGCATGATAAGCCGCGGCATTGATACCTTTCTTCTTTAGCTCCATCGTCACCATCTCAGTATTCTTGCGCGAAAGACAATAGATGATGCCTGCATCGCCAGGATGGCCGTTGATAAATCTATAGATATAATGCAGTTTCTCCTGTTTGGTTCCGCCGCGTCTCACCGAAAGACTCAGGTTGGGACGGTCGAAACTGCTGACGAATGTCTTGCCATTCAGGTGCAGTTGCTTCACGATGTCCTGTCGTGTTATCTTGTCGGCAGTGGCTGTAAGGGCAATGATGGGCACATGGGCGAAATGCTCTCTGATGGTTCCCAACTGCGAGTACTCGGGTCTGAAATCGTGTCCCCACTGGCTGATGCAGTGGGCCTCATCGATGGCAAATAGCGAGATCTTGATGTTGCTGAACAGGAAAGGTATCTCGCTGATCAGTTTTTCGGGCGAGACATAAATCAGTTTCAGGTCACCCGATATACATCTGCGGCGTATGATCATCTCGTCGGTGGAGTCGTTGTTGCTGTTCAGTTCGGCGGCAGCGATACCGTTGGCCTTGAGCGTTTCCACCTGGTCGTGCATCAAACTGATAAGCGGCGAGACAACGACAGCCGTTCCTGGCAAGGCAAGGGCAGGAATCTGATAGCAGATACTCTTGCCTCCACCTGTCGGCATCAGCACAAGACAGTCGTTGCCCTGCATCACCTCACGGATGATTGCTTCCTGGTTGGGTCGGAAGAAATCATATCCGTAGTAGTTTCTCAATAGGTCGCTTATTTGCATTTTTATGATAATTTCTGGCAAAGGTAATGATTTTTTTATAAAAAATAAGCAAGATATTTGATAAAATGGGATAAATTCATTATTTTTGCAAGCCTAAATGTAAAACTTTCGTACGTACGTTGCAAAACAACGGGTCACTACGGGTGAAATCCATGGTTTTTATCGTACAGACTAATGATGAATAAACATACAAAACAAATATGGCAAAATATAATATCAGAGAATACAAAGAGTCGGGGGCAAGCTATCAGGAAAGCATCAATCCCGATATACTGGATGAATTGCACACCAAGATACTGAACATTCTCCTCATCCAGAGGAAGTTTATGGACAAGGACTATTCGGCCAAGAAACTGGCACAGGACCTGAACACCAACAGCCGATATGTGTCTGCTGTATGCAATGTGAAGTTCCACATGAACTATGCCACACTCATCAACAAGTACCGAATCGACGAGGCCATGTCGATACTCATCGACCGTCGCTACCTGAAACTCAACATGGAGGATGTGGCTTCCATGGTGGGCTTTGCCAACCGTCAGAGTTTCTATTCTGCTTTCTATAAACAGAAAGGCACCACTCCACGCGACTTCCGCATGGAATACCTCCATCTACACCCAGAACTGAAGAAAGAGAAGAAGAAAAAATAAGAACATCAACATCAAATCATGCAAGACAATCAGTTTAAGTATAGTGACGAGCGCTTTGCCGACCTGCAAATGCTGCGCTATCGCCTGAATGGTTTCGAGAGCCTTTCGCTCTCTCAGAAACTGTACATCTTCTGTCTGGCCAAAGCCACTCTGATGGGACGCGACATCACCTTCGACCAGCAGGGTAAGTACAACCTGCGCATACGCAAAACCTTCGAGGCCTTATACCTATATTATAAGGTTCGCGAGGAGGCTGAGAGTGACGAGTTTCAGAAAATCGTTGTCTATCTCAAGAGAGTATGGTTCTCAAGCGGCATCTATCACCACTATGGTTGCGAGAAGCTGAAGCCCGACTTCAGCGAGGAGTACTTCTATCAACTCATCGACGGCATGGACGAAAAACTGCTGCCACTGAAGAGAGGAGAGACTAAGGAAGACCTGCTCGACGAGCTCGTACCGGTAATCTTTGACGACTCGGTATTGCCCAAACGTGTCAACCAGACTGACGGCGAAGACTTGGTGAAGACATCGGCTTGCAACTTCTATGAGAATGTGACGCAGGCTGAGGTGGAGCGATTCTATGCCAAAATGAAGGAAAAGGGCAACGAAGAGGCTCCCTCGTACGGACTGAACTCCAAGCTCACCAAGCGCAATGGCGAGATGATAGAGCTGGTGTGGGCTGAGAATGGTATGTATGGTGAGGCCATCCGCGAAATATCTTCATGGCTCCGCAAGGCTCAGAAGTATGCCGAGAACGAACAGCAACGTCATGTCATCGACCTGCTGCTGAAATACTACCATACGGGCGACTTGGCTGTTTTCGACCGCTACAGCATAGCCTGGGTAGAACAGCAGGAGGGTATGGTCGACTTCGTCAACGGCTTCATTGAGGTGTATGGCGACCCACTGGCACTGAAGGGTACCTGGGAGGGAATCGTTGAATACAAAGACCTCGAGGCCACAAAGCGAACCCAGACCATCAGCAGCTATGCCCAGTGGTTTGAAGACCATTCGCCTGTTGACCCACGCTTCCGCAAGCCTGTGGTAAAGGGCGTCACTGCCAACGTCATCTGTGCAGCCATGCTCGGAGGTGATGAATATCCCGCCTCGGCAATAGGCATCAACCTGCCCAATGCCAACTGGATAAGACAGACCTATGGATCAAAGAGTGTCACGATAGGAAATCTGACCGAGGCGTACAATAAGGCTGCTCATGGCAACGGATTCGACGAGGAGTTTGTCATCGACAAGGATACTCTCGCCATGATAGAGAAGTATTCCGACCTGACGGACGACTTGCATACAGACCTGCATGAATGCTTGGGACACGGCAGCGGTCAACTGCTGCCAGGAACCGACCCTGATGCCCTCAAGGCTTACGGCAATACCATCGAGGAAGCACGTGCCGACCTTTTCGGCCTGTATTATATGGCCGATGAGAAGCTGGTGGAACTAGGACTCCTTCCCGACGCAGAAGCCTACAAGGCACAGTATTATATATATCTGATGAACGGTCTGCTCACTCAAACCACTCGTATCAAGGAAGGCGACAAGATAGAGGAGGCTCACATGCGCAACCGTGCACTCATCGCCTGGTGGACTCTTCATCATTCACAAGGAGCTGTATCGCTCGTTCAGCGTGAGGGCAAGACCTATGTGCAGATCACCGATTATGCCGCACTGAGGAATGCTTTCGGAACACTGCTTGCCGAAATTCAGCGCATCAAGAGCGAGGGTGACTTCGAGGCTGCTCGCAGTCTCGTGGAAGAGTATGCTGTCAACATTGACCCAAAGCTGCATCACGAAATCAGACAGCGATACGAGTTGCTTAACCTGGTGCCCTATAAGGGATTCATCAATCCGAAGATGACGATCCTTCATGACGACCAAGGCAATCCTGTAGATGTGCTTTTAGACTACACTGAGAGCTACACAGAGCAGATGCTGCGATACTCTGAAGAGTATGGAACATTATAATGAAACAATAACAACATTCATAAACTTTTTAGTTGTGACAGAATCTAAAGTAATCAATCAGCATCACGACAACGAGGAAGAGCAATTCCCCATCGTCGACGAACAGGGAAACATCCTCGGTGCCATCAGTCGCGGACATGCTCATGATGGATGCAAAATACTGCACCCTGTGGTCCATCTGCATGTATTCAACAGCAGGGGAGAACTCTACCTGCAGCATCGTCCTGCCTGGAAGGACATCCAGCCCGACAAATGGGACACGGCATGTGGAGGACATGTCGACCTGGGCGAGAGCGTAGAAATAGCACTACGCAGAGAGGTGAGAGAGGAGTTGGGAATGACCGACTATGAGCCCGTCAGCATGGGACATTATGTATTCGAAAGCCAGAAGGAGAAAGAATTGGTTTACGTTCATCGCTGCGTCTACGACGGACCGGTTTGTCCTGACAAGGATGAGTTGGCAGGTGGACGCTTCTGGAGCAAAGAGGAGATCAGCGAGAATATAGGAAAGAATATCTTTACTCCCAACTTTGAGAATGAATACAAACGCTTCTTCTTGAATCAGAAAGAGAAACAATCCGATTAAATGAAGGAGATAAGGGAGTTAAATTCAATTTTTCTGTATCAAAGTGTATCATTCCAATTTTTGATACAAAACACATACTAACTATTTGATATATAGATAGTTAGACTGTATCAGTTCGATACAGGAGTTTAACGCTGGATAGATTCTACGACGGCATTTGTATCGGGTTTGATACACTCTAACTATCTGATATATAGTATTTTATCTATCATTTTGTATCGATTCGAAAATGATACACTTTGATACAGTATGATACACTCTGATACAGTATGATACACTCTGATACAGTATGATACACACCATACATACATTTATAAGTCTGTAGTTTTCACCATCTAAGCATGATGTTTCCTTCCTGTAAATATGATGTTTACTCAAGTTTCGCAAGGGGTTTATGTACGGGCTGAAGGCCCGCTCCAAAAGCTGCACGCCCAGAAGGGGCAGAAGCTCTTAGCCCAGGGCAGCGCCCTGGGTACAATGGCAATCAGCAAGGCGCCCTGTAAGGGCAGAAGCCGTATAAATTGTTAGGAGTTTTAAAGCTTTTGCCCTTACAGGGCGACAGGTTTGCGAACAAAATAGGGCGCTGCCCTGGGCTAAGAGCTTCTGCCCTTTCAGGGCGTGCTGCTTGTGTACCTTTGTAGGGAATGAATGTTCGCTGCATCAGAACAAGATACCTTTCAGAGCTTTCTGAGCGATGGTGTCATAGCTTTCATCCATGTCGGCAAAGCGCATCACACAGTTGGCTGCTGCATGTTTTACACCCATATGATCACCTTGCAGCGCTATGGCTGCCTGGTCGAGAAACTCGTTGATGCCCCGTTCGTTGGCCTCTCGTTTGGCAGCAAACAGGCGCGCAAGAATATGGTAACCGGCAATCTCGTAGAGAGGCTTGTCTGAGGCTATCCACTGATAGGCTATTACAGGTGCATAGTCGACATACTGCAACAGATTGAACGCCAGCATTTCCGCCATTTCCTGCCCAGCAACCTGTTCCATCCATAAATCAGCAATTTCTGGAAGCATCTGTTCTGCAGGCATGATAAGTGTAGCCAATATCTTACATTCACGGATGTTTTCCTTCCACAACTCTATAGCCAGATCATAATCCTTGCCATATTCCGTCGCCATCTTCTTGAGTTCTACAAAGGGAACACCCCAGTTGATCTTATATTCAATGCCTTTATCGCGCATCGACTGTGAGGTGGGGCCACTCATAAGCAACCTGAAAGATCGCTTTATCTCCATCAGTTTCTGATGTGTCTGTTCATTCATAACTATCTGATTAACAAATAATTTCTTGTTTTTATTAAATAGAGAAATTTAGTAAGTTTGAAAGAGTAGGGGGCTTTTTCCTACCATAGGGAAACTGCAATTACAGCTTCATCACCTGACAGAACATACCTTCGAATTCTTTCTCCAAGCCTGTGGGTTGTTCACGGAAAATACCAAAGAGGGCACTTCCGCTTCCGCTCATGGCAGCATACACAGCGCCAGCATCATACAGGCTCTGTTTGATGGCAGCCAACTCAGGATGCATAGCAAAGATAGGAGCCTCAAAATCGTTTACCAGCTCATCTTTCCACGTCTCGATAGGCTGTCTGACAATATCTCTGCAGCACTTTGCCGGAGTCTTTGGTACGATGGCTGCATACGCGTCACGCGTACTTACTGCTACTGAGGGCTTTACCACAGCCAGATAGTAACCGCCAAGACCAGCGCCTGGCACATCGACAGGCATCAGTACATCACCAATTCCTTCGGCATAAGAAGGGTCAGCGGTGATGAAAAAAGCACAGTCTGCACCTAATTTGGCTGCATAACGTTCCATCTCAGGTATACCAATATTCAGTCGGAAACGCTCATCCAAAAGGCGAATCATATAGGCTGCATCGGAAGAACCGCCTCCCAAACCAGCCTGTGTGGGAATGCGCTTTACGAGATGTGCATGAACACGAGGCAACTGGAAGTCGGCAGCCAAAAGCTGATAAGCTTTTATCACAAGGTTGTCTTCTTCATTACAGTCGACATCTTTTCCTGTAATTTTAAGGTCACAGGGTGACTCACTTGGAAATTTCTCATCCATGTACTTGATTTCAAGTGCATCGGTAAGAGGTATGGGATAAAAGACGGTTTCAAGATTATGATAACCATCCGGACGCTTACTTACGATATTAAGTCCAAGATTTATCTTGGCGCAAGGAAATGTAATCATATACTTTATTTCTGTTTAGGGTTTATGCTGTAAAATTGCAGAGAACATCAAGCTTGCTTGAATATCTGCCGAGCACAGTTTATCTTATGCAAAGATACGATAATTCATACATAAAGCAAAATTAATTTTATTTTTTTCGCTTACAAAAATAAAAAAAACTGAAGTTTCGTAAGTTTTTTATGAATTTACCTTATTCTTTTCATCGCCAAATCAGCAAGCACGATGGCGGATAAAAAAACAAAAAAAGGAGTCGTCCTGATGGGACAACTCCTTTTATTATAATTGTTATTTGCAAAAAGTCTTTCTGCTTACGAATTCATGGAGAGCAGGAACTCGTCGTTGCTGCGGGTATGCTCCATGCTCTTGTGGATGGTGTTCATCGCCTCCACAGGATTCATGTCGGAAATATACTTACGCAGAATCCACATACGGTCGAGGGTGGTCTTGTCCTGCAACAGGTCGTCGCGACGAGTAGAAGAAGCCACGAGGTTGACAGCAGGGAAGATGCGCTTGTTGCTGAGAGAGCGGTCGAGCTGAAGCTCCATGTTGCCCGTTCCCTTGAACTCCTCGAAGATCACCTCGTCCATCTTGCTGCCTGTATCGATAAGGGCAGTGGCGATGATGGTGAGCGAGCCGCCTCCCTCGATGTTGCGGGCAGCTCCGAAGAAACGCTTAGGTTTCTGCAGGGCATTGGCATCGACACCACCAGTAAGAACCTTGCCTGAGGCTGGCGCCACGGTGTTGTAGGCACGAGCCAGACGGGTGATGGAGTCAAGGAAGATGACGACGTCGTGACCGCACTCCACCATGCGCTTGGCTTTCTCCAATACGATTCCGGCTATCTTGACATGACGCTCGGCAGGCTCGTCGAAGGTAGAGGCGATGACCTCTGCGTTGACGGTGCGAGCCATGTCGGTAACCTCCTCAGGGCGCTCGTCGATGAGCAACATCATAAGGTAGGCCTCGGGATGATTGGCAGCGATGGCGTTGGCGATATCCTTCATCAGGATGGTCTTACCCGTCTTTGGCTGAGCCACGATGAGTGCACGCTGACCCTTACCGATAGGCGAGAAGAGATCGACAACACGAGTGCTGAGGTTAGTGGTGGCACGGTCGCCACAGAGTGTGAACTTCTCGTCGGGGAAGAGAGGTGTGAGATGCTCGAAAGGTATGCGGTCGCGCACCTCGGATGGCTTTCTACCGTTGATCATCTCGATGTCGGTGATAGGGAAGTACTTCTCGCCCTCGTGAGGAGGACGCACACGGCATTGTACCACGTCGCCGGTCTTCAGACCATAGCGCTTGATGACATTGTTGGGCACATACACATCGTCGGGTGAAGAGAGGTAGTTGTAGTCGCTGCTGCGCAGGAAACCATAGCCGTCGGGCATGACCTCGAGTACACCATTGGATGTGATGATGTTGGTAAAGTCGAATGTTAACTCTGCTTTTTTCTGTTGTACTAGCTGAGGGACAGGAGCTGCAGTGGCTGTAGGAGTGGTAGGACGATCGAAGATGTCGAAGGTGGGCATGGCAGCCTGGTCTTCGATAGGAAGGTCGACTACGGGGATAAAGTCGGTACCGTCGCCAGGGTCACCCTCCCAAATGCCTGTGACATCCTGTGCAACAGTCTGTTCGCCAGCCTTCTCGTTTTGGGCATTCAACTTGGCCTGCAACTGTGCAGCCAGGGCTGCAGCGTCACTCTCGCCGTTGTCGGCAGCATTAGAAAAATCCTGTTCGGGAATGAGGTTGGTTTCGTCAACCGAGTTTTGTTTTTCCGTATTATCCTCCGAGGTTGTGTCTTCAGAAGGGCTGTTGGCTTCCTGTTCACTCTGCATCTTGTTTCTTTCCTTCATGGCAGCCACCTTGGCAGCTGCAATGGCCTCAAGCTCAGCCTTGCTCTTACGTCCTCTGTGCTTGGCTATAGGTTTCAGCATGGCTGGCTCTACATCGCTCTGCGCCGTTTCGGCAGAAGTAACGGCTGGCACTTCGGCTTCAGGAGCATCCAGACCGGCAGCTGTCTGAAGTGCTTCGGTCTCGGCTATAGGCTCATCCTGCTGTATGGGTTCCTTGAACAAAGGAGTATCGGTGGACACAGGTCCTTTCACCTGGTTCTTCATCACGTCGTAGTTTTCACCGTCCTTGCCCTTCACGGAGTACACCTTGTCTTCCGTCTTTGCTATCCTCACTCTCTTTCTCTTGGGAGCTGCAGCATTCTGGACGGGCTGCTCGGCCTGGGTGTCGAGAATGGCGTAAACAATCGTCTTTTTGTTGTCATTAGACTTGATTTTAGCACCTATCTCTTTTGCAATGTCTTTCAGTTGAGCGACATTTTTTGCATTTAATTCGTCTATGCTATACATTATATTATAAAAATAGTATATGATGTTTTGATTGATGATAAGCGTTTCGAAGAGTGGGGAAACGCCTATAAGAATTGAAATCGAGTGCAAAGATAATTAAAAAATTCGTTTCTGCCAAATTTTTTCCTTATCTTTGCACAAAAAATTAATAAATGGCTACGCAGATACCCTATTTGGATGTTCAGAACCTCACCAAACGATTTGGTGCTCAGGTTCTTTTCGAGAATATTTCGTTTTCCATCGCTGAAGGACAGAAGGTGGGACTCGTTGCACGAAACGGCACGGGAAAGTCAACTCTTATGTCGGTACTGATGGACAAGGAAGGCTATGAGTCAGGATCTATCATCTACCGACGTGACTTGAAGTTGGGCTTTCTGGAACAGTCGCCCCAGTTTGATCCCGAGGAGAGTGTACTCGATGCCTGTTTCAACCACGAGGGCGATCCCGAGAAGGTGCTCAAGGCGCGACAGATACTCACACAGCTGCACATCACCAACCTGGAGCAGCCCATGGGACAGTTGAGCGGTGGACAGCAGAAGCGTGTGGCGCTTGCCAACGTGCTGATTACCGAGCCCGACTTCCTGATGCTCGACGAGCCTACCAACCATCTCGACTTGGAAATGATAGAATGGCTGGAAGGCTATCTCAACAGGGGCAACAAGACCATCTTTATGGTGACCCACGACAGATTCTTCCTCGACAAGGTGTGCAACGTGATACTTGAGCTCGACGATCAGGGCATCTATACCTATCGCGGCAACTACGCCTACTACTTGGAGAAACGACAGGAGCGCATGGACAACCTTCGGGCTGAGATTCAGCACTCGAAGAACCTTTATCGCCGGGAGCTGGAATGGATGCGCCGTCAGCCACAAGCCCGTGGACATAAGGCGAAATACAGAGAGGATGCCTTTTACGAGCTTGAGAAAGTGGCAAAACAGCGCATTGAGGACCGGCAGGTAAGGTTGAAAGCTTCTACCGTTTACATCGGCTCGAAGATTTTCGAATGCCAGTATGTCAGCAAGGCTTTCGACGACCGCGGCAAGAAGAAAGTCATTTTGCGCGACTTCTATTACAACTTTGCACGCTTCGAAAAGATGGGCATCGTGGGTAATAACGGAACAGGAAAGTCCACCTTCATCAAGATGCTGCTGGGCGAGGTGAAACCTGACAGCGGACAGTTTGACATCGGCGAGACGGTGCGCTTCGGCTACTTCTCGCAGGAAGGTCTGAAGTTCAAGGAAGACCAGAAGGTGATAGACGTCATCACAGAGATAGCCGACTACATCGACCTGGGCAGCGGCCGACACATGACCGCCTCGCAGTTTCTGCAGTTCTTCCTCTTCACGCCAGAGGAACAGCACAACTACGTGTACAAGTTGAGCGGAGGCGAGAAGCGCAAGCTCTACCTCTGTACCGTGCTGATGCGCAATCCCAACTTCTTGGTGCTCGACGAGCCTACCAACGACCTCGACATACAGACGTTGCAGGTGCTGGAGGAATATCTGCAAGACTTTGCCGGATGCGTGATTGTGGTGAGCCACGACCGATATTTTATGGATAAGGTGGTGGATCATCTGCTGGTCTTCAAGGGCGAAGGCGAGATACAGGATTTCCCTGGCAACTATACCCAGTATCGTGAATGGTGCCGACTTCAACCCAAGACCGAGGGCGAGGGAGCCGAGAAGAAAGCCACCAAGCCTACAGTCAAAGAACAGCCTTCGGCAACCCAGAAGAAAGAGGGCAAAAGAAAGATGACCTACAAGGAGAAGCGCGAGTACGAGCAGCTGACCAAGGAACTGGAACAGCTCGAAAACGAGCAGAAAACCCTGGAGGAAGCTCTCTGCAGCGGACAACTCTCTGTGGAGGAACTGACGGAGAAGAGCAAGCGTCTGCCAGAAATCAAGGACGAGATCGACGAGAAGGAAATGCGCTGGCTTGAACTCGCCGAGATAGAAGGGTAGCGGGAGAGTAAGCGAAAGTGCAGATCGAAAGAACGGAATAAAGAATAGAAAAAACAACAATATGGAAATAAAGAAATCAGAATTCACCATATCTGCTCCACGTGTGAGCATGTGCCCTAAGGACAACAAGACGGAGTATGCCTTCATCGGCAGAAGTAATGTGGGAAAGTCGAGCCTCATCAACATGCTCTGCAACCACAAGGGACTCGCCAAGACATCTGCCACACCGGGAAAGACCCTGCTTATCAACCATTTCATCATCAACAACGAGTGGTATCTGGTCGACCTGCCGGGCTATGGCTTCGCCAAGCGTTCGAAGACCGTACAGAAACAGTTGGAGCAGATGATTTCCAGCTATATTCTGCAGCGTCCACAGTTGGCTAACGTTTTTGTACTTATCGACGTGCGCCACGACCAGCAGAAGATTGACCGTGAGTTCGTAGACTGGTTGGGCGAGAGTGGCGTGCCCTTCTGCATCGTCTTCACCAAGGCCGACAAGTTGGGCCCAGTTAAGGCCCGCATGAATGCCGAAAAGTGGATGCACGCGCTGGAAGACCGTTGGGTGGAACTGCCTCCTTACTTCATCACCAGCAGCGAGAAGAAGTTGGGTCGCGAAGACGTGCTCGACTACATCGACCAAATCAACAAGAGTTTGGAGGAGGCTGAATAAGTCTGTAAAACTAAAGAGTTCTACTTCAGAAACCAGCGAAAGATGAGTAACATATAATAAGGTATAGAACTCTCGTAAGCGATGAAGTTGCGAGAAGACAGAGTAGTCAAAGATATTATGGGTAGCATCAAACAGATAAATTGGGGATTTATCGGTTGCGGAGAAGTGACCGAGAAGAAATCGGGTCCAGCCTTCAACGAGGTGGAGGGCTCGAAGGTAGTGGCTGTCATGAGCCGTAGTGAGGACAAAGCCCGCAGTTATGCCGAGCGCCACCATATACGTAAATGGTACACGGATGCCCAGGAGTTGATAGACGATCCCGACGTGAATGCCATTTACATCGCCACGCCACCATCGTCGCACGCCACTTTCGCCATCATGGCGATGAGGGCAGGCAAGCCGGTGTATGTGGAGAAACCTCTGGCTGCCAGCTATAACGACTGCATCCGCATCAACCGAGTGAGCGAACAGACGGGAGTGCCCTGCTTTGTGGCTTACTATCGTCGCTATCTGCCATACTTCCGCAAGGTGAAACAGATAGTGGAGCAGGGAGGCATAGGCAATGTGCTCAACGTACAGGTGAGATTCTCGGTGCCGCCACGCGACCTCGACTACACTTCGGACAAGGAAATGCCCTGGCGACTGCAGCCCGACATTTCAGGAGGTGGCTATTTCTACGACCTGGCTCCACATCAGATAGACCTCCTGCAGGATATCTTCGGAGTCATCACCCGTGCCCACGGCTATCCCGCAAACCGTGCCCATCTGTATGAAGCAGAGGACACCATCTCGGCTTGTTTCTACTTCGAGAGCGGTATTCCCGGCAGTGGAAGCTGGTGCTTTGTGGGACACGAGAGTGCCAAGGAAGACCGCATAGAGATTGTTGGCGACAAGGGGTCGCTGTCGTTCTCGGTTTTCGACTACGATCCAATCCTGCTTGTTACGAGTGCAGGCAAGACAAGCATCGTAGTGCCCAACCCTTCGTATGTACAGTTGCCAATCATCAAGACAGTGATAGAAGACCTGCAGGGAATCGGCACCTGCGAAAGCACTTGTGTGGCAGCCACTCCTACCAACTGGGTGCTCGACCGCATATTGTGGAAGAACTAAACCATGTCGCCTGCAGTCAGGTCAGACCCCACGACTGAGAGTTCCGGCAGACTGCTGCATCAGCACGACCTGTAAAATATAAAGCAATGAAGAACAAGTTTGTTTACACCCTCATCGTTTTCTGCCTTGGCTTCGGCTCTCCTGTCTGGAGTGCCGAGGAGACGGCAGATTCCACTTTGCTGGGGACCTTGTTCAATGCTACGATGTTCCAGCCGAATTCCTCAGACAGTCTTACTTATGCCCGCCACAAGAAGACTTTTTTCCACAGAGTGGGCGATGTCTTCACCCAACTGTTCCGCGAGTTCAACACCACCGACGAGAACTATATCGAGTCGCAGCATTATAACTATACCGTAATGCTGCAGAACACTAACACCTACGAACGCTACACACTCTCGAGCAAGGAAGGGCAGAGCATCTCGTTTGCTCCCGACATCACCTACCGCTTAGGTCCTTATATTGGCTGGAGATGGGTGTTCTTAGGCTACGCCATCGATCTGAAGAATATCGGCTTTGGTTCTTCCCACTCACCCAAGAAGGGGTTCTCGATGAGCCTTTACAGCAGTCTGCTGGGCATCGACCTGTTCTGGCGACAAACAGGAAACGACTATCACATTAAGAGCTTCTATTTAGGCGACGGGATAGACACATCGCCCGTCAAAGGAGTAGACTTCGACGGTGTGAAATCGAGTGTAAAAGGTTTTAATCTTTACTACATATTTAACCACAGAAAATTCTCTTATCCAGCAGCTTATGCGCAGAGTACCGTTCAGCGAAAAAGCGCCGGTAGCTGGTTGGCAGGCATAGGTTACACCCGCCATACGCTGGAGGTGGACTGGGAGAAACTGGAAGATGTGGTAGTCGACAAGATGGGTGAAAAGTTCGGTGGCGACATCGACAACAAACTGCGTTTTGGTATGGTGAAGTATACCGACGTATCGGGCAGTTGTGGCTATGCATACAACTGGGTCTTCGCCAAGGACTTTCTCTTCAATGCTTCCCTTTCCATGGCTTTGGCCTACAACCAGTCGATGGCAGATGTGGAGCGCGAGGAGAACAAGAAAACCCGTGAGTTCAGTTTCCGCAACTTCAACCTCGACGGCATTGGCCGTTTTGCCTTGGTATGGAACAATACCCACTGGTATGCCGGTGCAAGCGCCATCCTGCATACCTATAATTATAAGAAGGACCGTTTCTCAACCAACAACTCCTTCGGAGAGCTCAACCTCTATGTGGGAGTCAACTTTGGCAGAAAACGATAGGTTCGTCTTTTGATACATAAAATGAATAGCATTATGAAAAAAACGATGATTCTTTTGTTGGCTTGCCTATTGGTTTGTCACGTTTCTGCTTACAACCGTCAGGACAGTATGAAGATAGTGAGCCTGCTGCAGGAGGCGAAGTCGCTCAAACAGAAGCCCAAGAGCTGGATGCTTTGGTTTGGCAAGAAGTTTATCGGTGTGCCTTATGTGGCAGGAACCCTCGACCGCACAAAGGAAGAGCAGTTGGTTATCAATACTCGCCAGCTCGACTGCACCACCTATGTGGAGATGGTGACAGCACTGACCCTATGCGCCCAGAAGGGACAAACCTCTTTTGCGCAATATTGCGAGCATCTAATACACGTGAGGTATATTGGCGGAAAGGTGGAGTACACCAGACGTCAGCATTATTTCACGGTGTGGATCAACGACAACGAGAAGGAGGGCATCGTGACCGACATACATCCCAATCCTCCCTTCACAGCTGTTCAGAAAGTGGATGTCAACTGGATGAGCACACATTCCTCCAACTTCAAGATGCTTACAGCTCATCCCGAGTGGATGGCAGGCATCAAGGCCATGGAACGAAGCATTACAGGTAAAAGTTACAGATACATCCCGAAAAACAAGATTGCGAATAACCAACTCTTCAGGTCGGCGATTCACGACGGCGACATCATTGTCATCATCACCAGCAAGAAAGGACTTGACACCACTCACATCGGACTGGCGTCGTGGCATGCAGATGGTCTGCATCTGCTCAATGCCAGCAGCATACATCATCGGGTGATCGACGAACCCATGCTGCTCCGCACTTATATGAGCAAGCATCCGGTACAGACAGGAATCAGAGTTTGTCGCGTAACAGACCGCTAAAACAGCATAAATATACAGCTAAATCATAATAAATACAGAAAAATAATATCAAAATGATATTTTTTCTGCATTTTGTACGACTAATTGCAAATTAATTAGTATATTTGCAAACAGATTTCTAAAAGTAGTGAATTTTTTATTTAAAAGTGAATAACGATGATACTGGACATTGAAATGCTGAGAAGCTTTTATGCTTCGTATTCAGATAGTGTAAAACAAGCCAAGGCTACAGTCAAACGACCTCTCACTTATGCTGAGAAGGTGCTCTTTGCTCACTTATATGATCCCACTCAGTTGCGACCATATAAAAGAGGTATAGAGTATGTAGACTTCCGTCCCAATCGTGTGGCGATGCAGGACGCTACAGCCCAGATGGCTCTCTTGCAGTTCATGAATGCCGGTAAGGACAAAGTGGCTGTACCCGCTTCGGTTCATTGTGACCACTTGATTCGTGCCGATGTAGGCGCTACTGCCGACCTCCCTGAGGCTTGCAAGACCAACAAGGAGGTGTACGACTTTCTGAAGTCAGTCTCACAGAAATATCATATAGGATTCTGGGGGCCAGGAGCTGGAATCATCCATCAGGTGGTGCTCGAGAATTATGCCTTCCCTGGTGGCATGATGGTAGGAACCGACTCGCATACGCCCAATGCCGGAGGTCTCGGTATGGTAGCAGTAGGTGTGGGAGGTGCAGATGCAGTAGACGTGCTGACCGGACAGCCATGGGAGCTCAAGATGCCTCGTCTTATTGGTGTTCATCTTAAGGGCAAACTCTCTGGATGGGCAACTCCTAAAGACGTGATCCTCGAAATTCTCGGCATTCTGACCGTCAAGGGCGGCACAAATGCCATCCTTGAATACTTCGGCAAAGGTCTCGACAGCATCTCGACCACAGGCAAGGCCACCATCTGTAATATGGGAGCAGAACTGGGAGCCACTTGCTCCATCTTCCCCTTCGACGAGAACGCTGACGAATACCTGCGCAAGACGGGCCGTGAGGAGATTGCTGTTCTCGCCCAGCAGAATGCGGCAGAACTCCGCGCCGATGATGAGGTGATGGCTAATCCTTCGGCTTTCTACGACCAGATTGTAGAGATCGACCTTTCCAAGGTGGAGCCACACCTCAATGGTCCGTTTACTCCCGATGCCGCCACACCTATTTCGCACATGAAGGCGAAGGGCCCTGCCAACGATTATCCCATGGTGGTAGAGGTTGGACTGGTAGGCAGTTGCACCAACTCATCCTATCAGGATCTTGCACGTGCAGCCAGTGTGGCACGCCAGGCTTACGAGAAAGGCATCGAAGTGAAGGGACAGCTGATTATCAATCCAGGTTCGGAGCAGATTCGTTACACGGCTGAGCGCGACGGCATCCTTGACGACTTCAAGAAGATCGGTGCCTTGATTATGACCAACGCCTGCGGTCCTTGCATCGGACAATGGAAGCGTCATACTGACGACAATACACGTAAGAACGCCATCGTCACTTCATTCAACAGAAACTTCCGCCGCCGTGCTGACGGCAACCCCAATACTTACGCCTTCATCGGCAGCCCAGAGCTGACAGTGGCGCTGACCATTGCCGGCAGACTGGACTTCAATCCTGCCACAGACACCTTGTTGGACAAGGAAGGCAACAGCGTGAAACTGGATGCCCCAACAGGCTACACATTCCCTCCTAAGGGATTTGCCGTAGAGGACAAGGGATTCATCGCACCAAGCGCAGACAACGCTAATGTGGAGGTAGTGATCTCACCAGACAGCAACCGCTTGCAGAAGCTGGCTCCATTTGCAGCCTGGGACGGAAAGGATCTGACCGATATGCCGTTGCTCATCAAGACTGAAGGTAAGTGTACCACCGACCACATTTCAATGGCTGGTCCCTGGCTGAAGTTCCGCGGTCATCTGCAGAACATCTCCGACAACCTCCTGATGGGAGCCGTCAACGCCTTCAACGGTGAGAGCAACAAGGTGAAAAACCAGTTGGACGGCAAGTACGTGGAAGTTTCCACCGCAGCCAAGGCTTATAAGGCACAGGGTATCAGCAGTATCGTGGTGGCAGAAGACAACTATGGCGAGGGTTCTTCGCGTGAGCATGCAGCCATGGAGCCTCGTTTCCTCAATGTGAAGGTGATACTCGCCAAGAGCTTCGCCCGCATTCACGAAACCAACCTGAAGAAGCAGGGTATGCTGGCGCTTACATTCTGCAACAAGGATGATTATAATAAGGTACAGGAAGACGACCGTATTTCGCTCACCGGTCTGAAGGAGTTTGCCCCAGGCAGCAAGCTGACGGTAACTCTGAAGCATCAGGATGGCAGCGAGGACAGTTTCCAGGTAGAACATACCTACAACGATACGCAGATAGCTTGGTTCAAGGCAGGTTCGGCTTTGAATTTTGCGGCAAAGAAATAGTGTTTTGCGATTACACTAAACATTACCCATTAAACATCAATAAAAATGAACAAGGAATATTTAATATATAAGCTGAGCGATGAGGTAAAAAACTCATGCAAGATTGACAAGGAGGCTTTCACTAAGTTCAATGTGAAGCGTGGTCTTCGAAATGACGATGGCTCGGGTGTTCTCGTCGGTTTGACCAATATTGGTAATGTAGTGGGTTACGAGCGAGATGCAGACGGAAAGCTGACACCTACAGAGGGTAAACTCTATTACCGTGGCTATGAACTCGACGACCTGGTGAGTCCTCTACTGAAGGAGAAGCGCTTCGGTTTCGAGGAAGTGGCTTTCCTGTTGCTTTCAGGTCAGTTGCCAGACAAGGAGGAGTTGGAAGCTTTTAAGGAACTGCTCAACGACAACATGCCGCTCGACCACCGCACCATCACGCATATTATCGAATTGGAGGGCAGCAACATCATGAACATACTGGCGCGATGCGTGCTCGAGATGTACACATTCGATCCTAACCCTGATGACATCAGCCGCGACAACCTGATGCGTCAGAGCATAGAGTTGATAGCCAAGTTCCCAACCATTATCGCCTATGCCTACAACATCTACCGCCACTCGGTACAGGGCCGCAGTCTGCATATTCGTCATCCTCGCGAGAACCTCTCCATCGCAGAGAACTTTCTCTATATGATGAAGCACGAGAACTATTCGGAGCTCGATGCACGAATGCTCGACCTGCTGCTCATCATCCAGGCAGAGCATGGTGGTGGTAACAACTCTACCTTTACCGTGCGTGTCACTTCTTCCACCCGCACAGATACTTACAGCTCTATTGCCGCCGGTATCGGCAGCTTGAAAGGTCCGCTTCATGGTGGTGCCAACATCAAGGTGATCAATATGTTCCATCACCTGAAAGAGCAGATCAGAGACTGGAAGAACGTGAAGGAACTGGATGTTTATCTCACCCGTATGCTCAACAAGGAGGCTTACGACAAGACTGGTCTTATCTATGGTATCGGTCATGCGGTCTACACATTGAGCGATCCTCGTGCCGTAGAGCTGAAACGTTTGGCTGGCGAATTGGCCAAGGAAAAGGGAAGAGAGGACGAGTATGAATTCCTGAAGCTCATAGAGCAGGAGGGTATCAAGTGCCTGCAGGAGCATCGTGGAGGCAGCAAACCTGCTTGTGCCAACCTCGACTTCTACAGTGGATTCATCTATGAGATGATAGGTTTGCCACAGGAGATCTATACACCAATATTCGCCATGGCCCGTATTGTGGGTTGGACAGCCCACCGTATCGAGGAGCTCAACTTTGACGGCCGTCGCATCATCCGTCCTGCTTATAAGAACATTTTGGGTGAGTTGGAATATACTCCGCTCGACGAGCGATAAACCCAAAAAGGTGTGTCATGATTTTATGACACACCTTTTTTATAGTCAGCCTATAACCGAATCAGAATTTTCTGTAACCGGATCAGAACTTTCTGTAAGCGAATCAGAACTTTCTATAACCGAAGCAGAATTTTCTATAAGCGTAGCAGAACTTTCTGTAACCGAAACATAGACAAACAGTCAAGCGAAGGGCAGGAGAGAAGGAGGAAACCTCTCATTCTATGCTCCAAAAAGCAGGGTGATGAGAGGAATGGTAATGATGGAGAAAAGGGTCGTGATGAATGTCGCTTCGGTCATGAGTGAGGGATTTCTGCCGTACTTCATACAGAACATTGTGCCGAAAGACGCCACTGGCATGGCTATTACTACCGTGTTGATGTTGTTGATGAGCGTGTTGACTCCGCATAGACGGAACAGAAAATACACGGACAGAGGCACTATCACCAGTCGGAGGAAGGAGGTGGCATAAACCTTGCCGGAACCTATAATCTCGCGAAGTGGAAGACGTGCCATCGAACTGCCTATAATCATCAGGGCTGCGGGCACAGTAATGTTGCCCACCATCGTAATCGGACGGGCTATCATCTCGGGAGTATGCACGCCAAAAGCTACCAATAAGGCTGCGATGAAGGCGCCTATGAGAGCCGGACTGAGCAATACTTTTGGATTGAACTGACGGATGCTGTATTCGCCCTTGACAAGCATCACACCTGCAGTAAAGATAAAGAAGGTATTGGGCACATTGAGCAAGGCTGCATAGAAGACAGCCTTCGGACCAAAGATGCTCGCCACAATAGGATAACCGATGAACCCCACGTTGGCAAACATCAGGGAAAAACCTATCATGCCCTGGTCGTCATGATTCTTGGATATGAATCGGGGAACCCAGAAACCAAACACCAACAAAATGATGTAGGTGAGGAATCCCACACCTACAAGCGGAAGAATCAACGAGCGGTCGGGCATTTCGTCGCCCATAACCGACGAGAGCACCAAGAGCGGACAAGTGATGTCTACTACGATGGAAGACAGCTTTTTGTCGAACTTGTCGCCCATATACCCCAACTTACAGGCGGCGTAACCCAATATAACCATGGTGAAAAGCATCACCATTACTTCTAAATTCTGCATTATCCTGAAAATTAATGATTGTGTCTTAGTCGATGAAACGGCGAGTGATATTGCCGTAATGATCGATGCGACGGTCGCGAAGGAAAGGCCACCAGCGCCTTACGTCCTCGCTGTGCTTGAGGTCTACATCTACCACAAGGCTTTCTTCCTCGTTGTCACTTGCCCTGTAATAGAGCTCGCCCTGCGGACCAGTCACGAAACTGCTGCCCCAGAACTGAATGCCTCCTGTCTGCTCACTTGGGTCGGGCTCGAAGCCTACGCGGTTGACAGCTACTACCGGCAGACCATTGGCTACGGCATGACCTCGCATCACGGTGGTCCAAGCCTCGCGCTGGCGCTGCTGTTCGTCCTCTGTATCATACTTGGCATAGCCGATGGCTGTAGGATAGATCAGGAGTTCGGCACCCTGAAGAGCCATCAGACGGGCTGCTTCCGGGTACCACTGGTCCCAGCACACCAATACACCCAATTTACCCGCTGAAGTCTGTATGGGCTGGAAACCCAGGTCGCCTGGAGTGAAATAGAACTTCTCATAGTAGGCAGGGTCATCGGGAATGTGCATCTTGCGGTATTTGCCGGCGATGCTGCCATCACGCTCTATGACAACTGCAGTGTTGTGATAGAGTCCGGGAGCACGACGCTCAAAGAGAGATGTCACGATGACGACATTCAAGTCCTTGGCCAACTTGCCGTAGAAGTCGGTGGATGGACCAGGAACAGGCTCTGCCAAATCGAAGTTTTCTACTGTCTCTATCTGGCAGAAATAGAGCGAGTTGTGTAGTTCTTGCAGAACTATCAGTTCAGCTCCACGGTGAGCCAAGTCTATGATGCCCTGTGCCAGACGTGTTTTGTTGTCAACCACATCGGCTGTATTGTGCTGCTGTAGTATTCCTATTTTCATCTGTGTTGAATATTATTGTGTTTTGTCTCCCTGATGGTTCCCTCTGGCAGTTGCATAGTGAGACAATGGATGCTGCCATGCTGACGGATAATGGTGCGCGAGTCGACTCCTATAATCTCCCTGTCTGGGAAGGCTAACTGTATCTGTCGGCGTGCTTCCTCATCCTTCTCTGGCTGATTGTATGTGGGGTAAATCACAGCACCATTGATAATCAGGAAGTTGGCGTAAGTAGCCGGCAGTCTGTCGCCATCGTCGTAGATAGGGTCGGGCATAGGCAGGCGAAGCAGGCGATAGGGATAACCCTCGTAGGTAAGAACACTCTTAAGTTGCTTCTCCAAAGCCTGGAAGTCAGCATACTGCTCATCTGAGGCATCATCGCAACCCACATAAAGCAAGGTGTCGTGAGGCGCTACTCGCACAATGGTGTCGATGTGTCCATCGGTGTCGTCGCCAACCAAATTGCCATAATCGAGCCAAACTATGCGCTTGGCATGAAAATAGTTGAGCAATTGTTTCTCTATATCTATCCGGGTGAAAGGCTGGTTGCGGTGAGGCGCCAGCAGGCATTGGCTTGTGGTAAAGATGGTTCCCTTTCCATCGCTCTCTATGCTTCCACCTTCGAGGACAAAACCTGTATGGTTCTCGAGGGCAGCCTGAAAGGCTCCTTGATAGTAGAGCTGCAGGTTGATGGCATTGTCCTTTTGCCAGGCAAACTTCTCGCCCCATCCGTTGAATCGGAAGTCGAGCAGATGAATAGGAACGATTAGGCCGTTGTGACTGTTCTTGGAAACCAAGGTGATAGGGCCATGATCACGTGCCCAGGTATCATTGGAATCAATATCATAAAGATGTACTCGATCCATCTGTTCTTTCGACAGACGGCTTGCCAACATTCGCCGGGTACTCTCAACAATGGGCGTGGCAATAAGCAACTGCTCATAGCGTGTGATGATTTCTGACAGTTCCAGATAGGTGTCGGTAATCTGACGCAGATAAGGTTTCCAGTCGGTACCTCCATGAGGCCATGTAAGCATGATTCCGCTCTGAGGTGACCATTCTGCCGGTAGCGAATAATCGCAAGGGTATGACTGATACATAGGCTTTATGATTTAATTTGTTCTTACTATTTTTTACGATCAGGTGTTGCCGATAATCGACAATCATTTGCAAAATTACGAAAAATTCTATAATAAGACTCTCTTTTCCTCCTTTTTTTTACTAAAATGCGAGGTTTTACATGAATTCTTCTATGGATATTCATAAAATTAGTTAAACTCTAAGGGGGAGCGCTTCATATTTGCGAAGAAATCGTTAACTTTGCAACCAAATGAAAATAAATAAGGTAGTAGATGCCCTTGAACAGTACGCGCCTCTGCCCTTGCAGGAAGGATATGATAATGCCGGCCTGCAAGTTGGATTGACAGAGACGGTGGAAGTATCAGGGGCATTATTGTGTCTTGACGTCACTGAGCAAGTGGTGGAAGAAGCGATAGAAAAGGGGTGCAACCTCATCGTTAGCCACCATCCGCTGATATTTCGCAAACTGGCAAGAATATCAGACGAGAACTATGTGCAGCGCACTGTGCGTAAAGCCATCAAGAACGACATTGCCATCGTGAGCATGCATACCAATATGGATGCGGCTACGGGTGGAGTCAACTTTAAGATAGCAGAGAAATTGGGGCTGAAGAACCTGAAGTTCTTTGCAGGCGAGAAAGAAGTGGATGGCGTGAAAGGTGGCGAAGGAGTAATAGGCGAAGTGCCCGAAACAGAGGGGTGGGCTGCCGATGACCTGGTGCTCTTGCTGCGCGACAAGTTTGCAGTAGAAAGTGTGCAATGTAATCAATTGCTTCGTCATCCTATCAGGCGCGTGGCTCTCTGCGGTGGTGCTGGCTCGTTTCTTCTTGACGCTGCCATACAGGCTGGTGCTGATGCCTTTATCACAGGCGAAATGCACTATCATGAATACTTCGGTCATGAGCAGGAGATTCAGATTTGCGTCATTGGTCATTACCAGAGCGAGCAGTACACCAGCGAAATCTTCAAGAGTATCATCGAGGAGAAATGTCCGGGAGTAAAGTGCTTGATCTCCGAAATCAACACCAACCCGATCATTTATCTTTAGAAAGGTGAACAACAATACGGACTCAGTCTATAGAAGTTACAGGAAAGCAATATACATTAAACACATATAATTTATAATATAATGGCAAAGAAAGATCCTACAGATTTGACAGTAGAAGAGAAATTGAAAACCCTCTTCCAGCTGCAGACTACCTTGTCGGGTATTGACGAGAACCGCGCATTGAGAGGCGAGCTTCCTCTCGAAGTTCAGGACTTGGAAGACGAGATTGCTGGTCTTAACACTCGTATCGAGAAGATACAGCACGAGATTGAGCAGTTCCAGAAGGCTGTAAGCCAGAAGAACGGCGAGATCCAGGAGGCACAGGCAAGCTTGAAGCGCTATCAGTCACAGCTCGACACTGTAAGCAACAACCGTGAATATGATACTTTGAGCAAGGAAATCGAGTTCCAGCAGTTGGAAATCGAACTTTGCGAGAAGAAGATTCGTGAGGGTCAGCAGAAGATTCAGGAGAGACAGGCTGACTTGGCTTACACACAAGAGCACAAGGCCGACCGCGAGAAAGGTTTGGTAGAGAAGCGTTCTGAGCTCGACGACATCATGTCGGAAACGCGTGATGAGGAAGAGCGCCTGAAGGAGAAGGCACTCGACTTGGAGAAGAAGATCGAACCTCGTCTGCTTGCCAGCTTCAAGCGTATCCGCAAGGGTGCCCGCAACGGTCTGGGTATCGTATATGTACAGCGTGATGCCTGTGGTGGTTGCTTCAACAAGATTCCTCCTCAGCGCCAGCTTGACATCAAGATGCACAAGAAGATCATTCCTTGTGAGTATTGTGGCCGTATTCTCATCGACCCAGAGTTGGCTGGAATTAAGATCAACGCTCCAGAAGAGGAGAAGCCCAAGCGCAAGCGTTCTATTCGCAAGAAGAAGACCGAGGATGCTGATTAATGTAGCAAACTAAGAATAAGGGTGTTTTGTCCTGCCATTCATTAAGCATGGCTGATGAAACACCCTTTATTCATGCAACTATATCGCTGTCTTCTGTATTTCATAACTTACTGAAACAATTTGTATAGTATTAAAACAACTCATGACTTTATGGGTGACGGATAGATACTCTTTTACTTTTGAATGTTAAAGTAAAGAACTTTTCTCAAAATAATTGCTATTTACAATAATTTTTGTACTTTTGCAACGAAATGGGTAGCAAAATCCACAGCTTGCAAAGTGTGGCACAGCCTTTGCTATGCATTATTCATCATCAATACAAACGAATATGACAAAGAAAGAAGAAGACTTTAACTATAAGATAGACTTAGACCCCATGCGCCAGGGCGCAGAGACCCTGCGCAACGATGACGGATTCTCTTTCCCCGATGAAGACGAGGACGGTCTCTTCGCTGACAACGACGATGACGATGATGTTCGCGACAATGCAAGCAAGAACAATTCCTCAGCCAATCGACGTCAGGTAAATACCAAGAAGAAGTCAAAGACCCCCATCATCGACCATTTCAGTCACGACCTAACCCAGGCAGCTTCCGAAGGTAAGCTCGACCCTGTAGTGGGACGCAGCAAGGAGATAGAGCGCGTGATCGAGATCTTGGGACGACGCAAGAAGAACAACCCTATATTAATAGGTGAGCCTGGTGTGGGCAAGAGCGCCATCGTGGAAGGACTGGCACAGCTCATTGACAAACAACAGGTGTCTGGACTGCTCTTCAATAAGCGCGTAGTAGAGCTCGATATGACTGCCATGGTGGCAGGAACCAAGTTTCGTGGGCAGTTCGAAGACCGTATCAAGGGACTCATCCGTGAGTTGGAGGAATCGCCCGACATCATCGTCTTCATTGACGAGATCCACACCATTGTGGGAGCAGGCAATGCGCAGGGAAGCATGGATGCAGCCAACATTTTGAAGCCAGCTTTGGCAAGAGGCGTGATACAGTGTATCGGCGCCACTACCCTCAATGAATACCGCAACTCGATAGAGAAGGACGGTGCCTTGGAACGCCGTTTCCAGAAAGTCATAGTAGAACCTACCACTGCCGAGGAGACACTCCAGATACTCAACAATGTAAAGGAACGCTACGAGGAGCACCATCATGTCGTCTACAGCGATGATGCCTTGCAGGCTTGCGTCAAATTGGCAGACCGCTACGTCACCGACCGTTTCTTCCCCGACAAAGCTATCGACATCATCGACGAGGTAGGTTCACACATTCATCACAGCCATTCCTCTGTTCCACAACCCATCCTCGACCTGCAGGAAGATATTGTGAAGGTGAAGGGATGCAAGCAGAAAGCAGTTGCGAACCAGAATTTTGAATTGGCAGCCAGCTACCGCGACCAACAGGCGCAGATGGAGAATCGTCTGGAGAGCATGAAGCTGATGTGGGAACGTGGCGAAGGCGAGGAGGCCCTGCCTGTAGACGAAATCGACGTGGCGCAGGTGGTGAGCCGTATGACGGGCGTACCCGTTGAACGCATGGAGGAAGCAGAGAGCAGTCGTCTGCGCAAGATGGGTGCCACCCTCAAGAGTGCTGTCATCGCCCAGGATAAGGCCATCGACACTATGGTGAAAGCCATCCAGCGCAACCGTGTTGGGCTGAAAGAACCCAACCATCCCATTGGGGCCTTTATGTTCCTGGGGCCTACTGGTGTGGGAAAAACTTATCTCGCCAAGAAGTTGGCAGAACAGATGTTTGGCTCTGCCGACGCCCTGATTCGCGTTGATATGAGCGAGTACTCTGAGAGTTTCAATACCTCCCGTCTTGTAGGTGCGCCTCCGGGATACGTAGGCTATGAGGAGGGCGGACAGCTCACCGAGAAGGTAAGACGCAAACCCTATTCCATCGTGCTGCTCGACGAGATAGAGAAGGCCAACGACAAGGTGTTCAACCTCCTGTTGCAGGTCTTGGACGAAGGCCGACTCACTGATGGCAACGGCCGTCTCATCGACTTCCGCAACACCGTCATCATCATGACCTCCAATGCGGGTACGCGCCAACTCAAGGAGTTTGGCCGTGGTGTGGGTTTCAATGCGGGCAGTGCTCATGGCAACCTGCTCGACGAAAAGGACAAGGAGTATGCACGCAGCATTATACAGAAGAGCCTGAGCAAGCAGTTCTCGCCTGAGTTTCTGAATCGTCTCGACGAGATCATCACCTTCGACCAGTTGGGCCTCGATGCCATCAAGCAGATCATCGATATAGAACTGAAGTCGCTCTTCAAGCGTGTGGAGGACATGGGGTACCACATCCGCATCACTGACAAAGCGAAGGAGTTTGTGGCCGTCAAGGGTTACGACGTGCAGTTTGGTGCCCGTCCTTTGAAGCGTGCCATCCAAACCTACATCGAAGATGGCGTTTGTGAACTGTTGCTGGGCGATTCGCTGACTGCGGGTGAAACTATTGTCATTGGCAAGAACCCCAACAAGGATGAGTTGACCTTCACTCCACAAAGTTAATATAGGTTAATGCGCAAAAACAATTTCATCGGTTGAAATTATTTCATTACCTTTGCAGTTGTTTTTAAAAAGCATGCCATGATGGCTCAGTTGGTAGAGCAACGCATTCGTAATGCGTGGGTCGCGGGTTCGAGTCCCGCTCGTGGCTCATTCCTATTGTGCGAGATTAGCACATCGGTAGTGCACAGGCTTCCCAAGCCCGGGAGGCGGGTTCGACTCCCGTATCTCGCTCAAAGAATAAGGTGTTAGAAATCAGATTGTTATGATTTTTAGCACCTTATTTTTTTATTTTATTTTTAGTATACTTACACTAAAATATCATGCTTTTCAAGTGTTTTGTGAGTAATATGTGAGTAAAATAGACTAACAAAGATGACGGTTTTTGCACCTATCATAAGATTATCCGAAAGAATTTTAGTAATTTTGCAGTCAAAAAAATGAGAAAGATGGAAAATAACGATATGAAATGGAAGACGCTCTTGCAACGCTATCTGATAGAGAAGCCCTGGCTCACGGCAAGGGTTGACAAGGTGGAGTTGCCAACAGGGGCTGTCATTGACGAATATTATGTGTTGGAATACCCCGACTGGGTGAACACAATAGCCATCACGAAGGAAGGTAAGTTTGTTTTTGTGCGCCAGTACCGTTATGCCTTGGGTAAGACGGTGAACGAGTTGTGTGCGGGCGTTATAGAGAAAGGTGAGGAGCCTATGGCTGCTGCCAGAAGAGAGTTGATGGAGGAGACAGGATTTGGTGGTGGCAACTGGCAGGAATGGATGACTATTTCTGCCAACCCAAGCACGCATACCAATCTGAATCACTGCTTCTTGGCGACAGACGTTGAACTGTTGAGTGAACAGCACTTAGATGAGGGTGAGGATGTGCAGGTGCGCATCTTTACACGCCAGGAAGTGGAAGATATGTTGCAGAAAGGCGAGGTTTGGCAGAGTTTGATGGCAGCCCCTTTGTGGAAGTATTTTGCCCTTAATCAATAAGGCTGTCGAGAAGTTATGTTTTTAGTCATTCTGTTTATCTTTTTGGGAATCCTGTCGGGAGTTCTCTGTCGCAAGCTGTCGACAGGAGCACGCATCTCACTCACCGATGTGGCTGCGCGATGGCAGGGCAGAATCGTCACCTGGCTCATCTGGCTGTTGCTCTTCCTGTTGGGCATTGAGGTGGGAAGCAACGAGATGATTGTGCGCTCTCTGCCCACGCTTGGTGTAGAGGCGTTGTTGCTCTCTTCGGCTGCCACCTTGGGCTGTTGTGTCTTAGCCTGGATGCTTTGGAGAGTTTCGAAGAACAATACTGTGCAGGAGAATGCGAAGAAAGAAACTTCTGCCGAGAAAGAAGGGAATCCTGCCGAGAAAGAAGGCTTGCAAGGATCTTCTCTCATCCGTGGGCTGAAGGTGATGAAGGGAAGTCTCATTGTGGTGGGATTCTTCGTCATAGGCTTGCTGGGCGGAATAGAGAAGATGGTGCCTTCATGGCTTCTCGATGGAGACGTGAGTTTTGTGGCACTCTGTGGCTTGCTGCTCTTCGTGGGATTGGGCATCGGACTGAATCCTGAAATGAAGAAGGAGGTTCGTTCGTTGAGTCCTCGCATGGCATTGTTGCCTGTTGTCACGATAATAGGCTCGTGGTTGGGAGCGTTGCTGATATGGACAGTGCTTCACCGCACCCTGTCCGACTGCATGGCGATAAACAGTGGCTTCGCCTATTATTCGCTGTCGAGTATCTTCATCACCGAATATCGTGGTGCCGAATTGGGAACCATAGCCCTCTTGGCTAACATCATACGCGAGATGCTTACCCTGTTGGGTGCTCCGCTGATGGCCCGTTGGTTTGGTCCGCTGGCACCTATTTCTGTAGGAGGAGCAACCACGATGGACACCACCTTGCCCATTCTCTCGCAGACCTTGGGTCAGCGCTATATCGCTCTGAGCATCTATCATGGTTTTGTGGTCGACTTCACCGTGCCCTTCCTCGTCAGCTGGTGGTGTATGATTTAATTTAAAAGAACTTGCGCAGGGGGGGGGAAAGTTAAAGAAGTTAAGTAAGAACAATTTATATAAGAAACATGATAAAAGCAGCATTATTTGATCTCGACGGAGTGGTGCTCGATACAGAGACCCAGTACTCCGTATTCTGGGGAATGATAGGTAAGGAATATCATCCAGAGTTGCCCGACTTCGCCCTTCGCATCAAGGGACAGACGCTGGTGCAAATCTACGATAAATATCTTTCCGATGATGCCGTCTTCGCCCATGTGGCAGACTATCAGGACGTAGAAGCAGAGCAAGCCCGTATTACCCGCAGGCTCGATGAATTTGAACTGCACATGAAGTACGACTATATCGTGGGCTTCGAAGCCTTTGTTGCCGATCTGCGAGAGCATGGCGTGAAATGTGCCGTGGTGACCAGCAGCAACATGGCAAAGATGCGCAGCGTGTACGAGCAGCATCCAGAGCTGGAGTCTTACTACGATCGTGTGCTTACCAGCGAGGACTTTGCCCGCAGCAAGCCCGATCCCGACTGTTACCTCAAGGCTGCTGCCAGCTTTGGTGCGAAGCCAGAGGAGTGTGTAGGACTGGAAGACAGTTTCAACGGACTGCGTGCCGTGAGGGCATCGGGCGCATTCACCCTTGGACTTGCCACCACCAATTCGCGTGAAGCCATCGCTCCATTTTCCGATTATGTGATCGATGATTATCAGGACTTTGGCTATGAAGACCTGTGCAAGGTGGTAGACGAGAGGGGCAAAAAGTGAAAAAAAAGGCTTTTTTCTTTGTAGTGTGCCTAAATAGCTGTAACTTTGCACCTGATTTCAAAAACAGACAAAAGAAAAATGGGATATTTATCGACTGACAAGAAGAAAATCACCACCAAGACCTTTGCTGAAATGAAGCAGGCTGGCGAGAAAGTTACTATGCTTACCGCTTACGATTTTACTACCGCAGGCATTATCGATTCAGCAGGAATCGACAGCATATTGATAGGCGACTCTGCCTCTAACGTCATGGCAGGCAATGCCAATACACTGCCCATCAGCGTAGACGAGATGATTTATCATGCCCGCAGCGTGACACGTGCCGTCAACCATGCTCTCGTGGTATGCGACATGCCCTTTGGCAGTTATCAGATAAGTCGTGAGGAGGCACTGCGCAATGCCTGCCGAATGATGAAGGAAACGGGTGTGGACGCACTGAAGTTGGAAGGTGGTATCGAAATCATCGACACCGTGAAGTCGCTCATCGATGCAGGTATTCCTGTACACGGACACTTGGGACTCACCCCACAGAGCGTCAACAAGTTTGGCGGTTATGGCATCCGTGCCAAGGAGGAAGCCGAGGCTGAGAAGTTGATCAGCGACGCCATCGCCCTCGACAAGGCTGGATGTTTTGCCATCGTTTTGGAGAAAGTGCCAGCAAAGTTGGCTGCCGAAGTGACACGCCAGGTAAAGGCTGTAACTATAGGTATCGGTGCAGGCGCTGGTTGCGACGGACAGGTATTGGTTTATGCCGACGCCTTAGGAATGACTCAGGGTTTCAAGCCAAAGTTCTTGCGCCACTTCGCCCATGTGGGTGAGGAGATGACCAAGGGGGTACAATCGTATGTCGATGCAGTGAAGACAGGAGGCTATCCTTCTGCCGAAGAATCTTACTAAATTAAAGTATGGATACACAGAATACACCGGTACATCTGAAGTTATGGCATCGTGAGTTCTGGATGCTGGCTCTTGCCAATCTGATGCTCATGATGTCGGCTTATGGCTTGCTGCCCACCTTGCCTTTCTATCTGTTGGGCAGAGGACTGGACGACATGCAGACAGGACTGGTTATGGGAATATATGGAGCAGGACTCTTTGCCCTGGGCGGGTTCTGCTCTTATTATGTTCAGCGCTATCGTCGCAACCATGTATGCCAGTACTCCATCCTGGGCTTGGTGCTCTGTATGGGCCTGGCTTATTATTTAGAGTTTGTGCTGGGAGTGGAGATGGAATTCCGACTGTTGCTCTTGGTTCGTTTTGCCATCGGAGCCTTCTTGGGACTGGCAGCGATGGTACTGGGCAGTACGCTGGCGATAGACATCTGCGAGTCGTTTCAGCGCACGGCAGCCAATCACATCATAGCATGGTTTGGCCGACTGGCTTTGGCCATGGGACCTTTAGCAGCACTCTTAGTCTACGGCTTCTGGGGCTATTGTTACATCCCCGTATTTTCGGGTGTGCTGGCACTTGCATCCTTTGTGCTGATAGCGATGGTGCGTTTCCCCTTCAAGGCCCCATCCGAGAAGATGCCACTGTTCAGTCTTGACCGCTTCTTCCTGCCGCAGGGCTTGCCTCTCTTTGTCAATCTGATACTCATCATGATGGTGGTTGGCGTGCTGTTGGCTCAGGTTCACAGCGTTACCTACTATGCTATGTTGTTGTCAGGATTGGCCATGGCAATAGTGGCTGAGCGTTTTGCCTTTGTCAATGCCGAACTGAAGAGTGAGGTGCTTACGGGTATCATCGTGCTGGCAGCGGCTGTGCTGATGGAGTTCACCCATCAGGCACGTGCACTCAATTACATGCAGCCAGGCATGATAGGCTTTGCCTCTGGCATCACCGGAAGCCGTTTTCTGCTTTTCTACCTCAAGTTGTCAAAACACTGTCAGCGAGGCACCAGCCAGAGTTCTTTCTTCCTGGCATGGGAGACGGGCATCAGTCTGGGCTTCCTCCTAAAGTTTGGTTTCCTCTCTTCAGACAACGGCCGTGTGCCTTATGCGTGCTTGGGACTGCTGGTCATCAGCTTAGGGCTCTACAATTTCTTCGTACACCCCTGGTACATGAAACATCGCAACAGATAACTCCCCGAACTACTCATATATTTAGATAATAGCAATTAATCAAAGCACTTAACCAATGAAAACTAAAACAAATCTCTTGGCAGCAGTATGTCTTGCATTCTGTTGCCTCACAGCGAACGCACGGTTGGTGAACTGCGGTTAGCATTCTCATTCCAAGGACGAAAATACCTGTCATCTGTCTTCTGCCGTAGAGCAGGAGAGGGTACGACTTCGCGACAGTATCCTTACTAACACTTCCAGTGCAAGAATAGCAGAAAAGACTCTGCTTATCAGCCGGTTGGGAGCTAAGAACGATGGAAAGACTGACTGCCGGGCTGCCTTTGCCAAGGCCATCAGGAAGGCTTCTGCCATGAAGGGAGCAAAAATTGTGGTTCCCGCGGGTACCTATTATATTAAGGGACCAATCGTGCTGGCCAGCAATGTCTGTATCGAACTGCAGAAGGGTGCCACACTGAAGTTTGCCCCTGAGGAGAAGTATTATCCCGTGGTTAGCATTACCAACTCTCCTTTCTGGTGTGTGCATCTGCTGAAAAGCGAGAACATCATCTGCCGCAATCTGCGTTATGATGCTAAACTGATGAACAACGACGGAATAGACCCAGAGTGCTCGCGCAATGTACTGATAGAAGGCGTGGAGTTTAACAAGTGTAACAATGTGAAGCAGGCAGCCCTTGTGCTCCAAGGTACTGAGGCCAAGCCTGTCTTCAACGTCATGTTCAGCAATGTGGATGTAGCGAAGGCAAAGATAGGCCTTAGTTTCGAAAATGCCTTGATGTCACCATGGGTTCCAGCCACATCGGTGGCAAAGTAGGTACGCCTACAACCGTAACTCCTCACGATAATCTTTTCGGAAAGGAGAAATAGAAGTTTTAAGAAGATATTCTGTTAATATCCCTCAAATGTTTTGGCGTTTGAGGGATATTTTGTACATTTGCGATGTGAAATTTACTATTATTTTCATTTTTCCAATACGAACCTGAATAAAGTAGAAGATTATGCAAGATTTTAAATCATTGGCAGGCGAGAGATTCTCCGCTCGCAAGTTTACGGCAGAACCTATAAGCAAGGAAGATCTGGAGTATATAATGGAGTGCGTACGACTGGCTCCTTCAGCATGCAACCGCCAGCCCTGGAAATGGCTCATCGTACGTTCGGAACAAGCAATGAAAAAATTGCAGGAATGCTACGACAGAGAGTGGTTCAAGACGGCACCTATGTATATCGTCGGTATGAAGAACACCGAGGACAACTGGGTGCGAAAGTACGACAACAAACCTCATGGTGACATTGATGTGGCGATAGCTGCCGAGCATCTTTGCCTGGCTGCCACAGAACGTGGATTGGGTTCCTGCTGGGTATGTGCCTATGACAGCAACAAAATGAAGGAACTCTTCCCATGCGAGGGCTACGAGGCTGTGGTGATCATTCCTCTCGGCCATATGACAGAAGACTGTCCGCATAATCCTAAGAATCGCAAAGCCATGAACGAAATCATAGAGGAAATCTGAGTTGGGAAGACTAAGTTTAGTGTGTAATTTTTAGTGTTTACCTCCTCAACTCCATAAAAGATGAATTTTTTTTGTTTTCCTGTTTGCATGATGCGTGCAGGCAGTTTCTGCCCATATTGCCTTTATTGCCGATTCTGGGAGAGGCTGTCACATCAACCTGTCTTGCATATCTTTCCCACACAGGAATCTGCAAGGCCATGAAGGAGAGGAAGTTACCATCTTTGCTTATAGTAATTGCGACGAAGTAGAAATATTGGTTAACGGCAAAAAAATAGGTAAAAAGCAGATGCCTAAGAATGGGCATCTCACGTGGAAAGCTATCTATCAGCCAGGTAAAGTCGTGGCTGTGGGTTATAAGAATGGCAAGCGTGTGCTGGTAGAAACTGAGGAAACCCGTATATAGTTGACTTGCAATGCTGACCACTTGAAAGATGGAACAATTTCAGTTATTTCATATATGATAAGAGAGTTCCTATATTGATTATTTATCATAATCGCCCTTATATACATAATATCCGTATACATAAATTTGTAAGATTCCAAATCCATACGGCTAATACGGTGCAATTGGCAAGGAGAATTGCAAAGGCAGAACTCAGCCAGGCAGCCTAAACAAATATCGGTCAAACATTATCCCTCGTGCAAGGGATAATTGTGTCCTGACGATACATAAATCACCTCAAAAAACGACAAAACTCAGAAAAAAAGCAGACAAGGGCAACCTCTGAGGGCATACCCTCATCAACCAATATCAATTTCTCAGAATTAAACGACAATCCCTAATATATGGGTAGATTTATACTGCCTTGCCAAAATAAAAAAGTTACTATTACATGTATCAACTGCTCAGTATCTTGATACATGAAATGCTTCATTACTACTTGTCAGCAGTCTATCATTTAAATACAGCCAACCATGATAAGATTTTCATGGATATGGCTGACAAACTTAATGAGAGCAATGATTTCCATATTACGCCTACTATAGATCTGACTGACTACGAAAGAATAAAAAGTAAATCTTCAATGAATAAACTGTGCGATTGGTTGTTTGGTTAAAGTAAGAAAACACTTCCTACAATACAAAAACTTTTAGTAACTTAGCACTTGCTTATTAAAGTAATAAACAATGAGAAAAAAGAAAACGAACTATTTATGACAGATAATAGACAAAGAAATAATGGAAAAAGGGAAGAAGAAAAATGATTTTTTCGCTCATTTTTAATACATATCAGATTTTTTTAGTAATTTAGCGCAGTAATTGAAAACGAATTAAAATTATTATATAAAATGGATAATTATAAATACATCAAAGCAAAAGTCTTGCGCTCCGATGAAGAGGAGCACAAGTTTATCATCGAATGGGAAGATAAAATTTATAAGATAGCCCAACTTGCATTTCAAAGGAGGCTACCCCTACCCGATTTTCTTGACTGCAAGCTGCTAACAACGTCAAATGGAAAAATCTTTATCTCACAAAATATCGACCTCCTCATGAGAAGCTATTACCATGAAAATGAGGAAGTGGATTTTAAAATCAAACTGACTCTTACCGACAAATACCAGTTGGAAGATCAATACGGTTTAACGGCAATGATGGACCGTGAAACTAATATCAATGCCGCTCTTACACCAAGAGTAAGATGCAGGATCGTGAAGTTCAGACAAAACTATATGGAGGTAAAACTCGTTGAAGTGCTGGGAGCTGAGAAATCAGAATTCTCGCTCTCAGAAAAGGATCTGCAGGAAATATTTGAAGTCATCCACCAGAAAATTCTGCAAGAAGATACGCAGACAAAGGAACAAACTGATGAATCAGACACAAATTCGGAAAACGATAAAAAACAAGAAGGAACAGATATTGCCAACTGGAATACAGAGAATTTCAGAAAACTGATGTTGGGTGATACTCCATCTGATATGTTCGATGTGGAATGTCATCGCTGGATTTCAAATATCTCCCAAAATATTTCCCAGAACCAACTTCAAGCTTTACTCCAAAACATACGCTATCATTGTCTCTGTACCCTGCAGAGTAACTTACTACTGCCCCGGTGCAAAGAAGCAGAACGCATATTATTAGAGCAAAGATTTACAGATGTTATCGAGTTGCTGTCTTATTATATCCAGGCCATCCAAATTCTTAAGGAAGGAAAAGCAGAAGATACCATCGAGCATATCCTCTCTACACTCGCTGACTGTGCCTACATCTACCAACCAAGAAAGCAATTCTGCATCATGCAGTGTATTTTCATGCTTGATGTCTCTATCATGGAAAAACAGATAGGCAAAATCCTTTCCACACTCCGTAAGCAGGAAGTATATCTCTGGACACGTACACCATTCCAGATGCAATGGCTCAAACTGCTACAAAGTTACGTGGATTTTACTTATGCGCAGACCGACAAACTTACCAGCGATTCTGCCACAAAGGAGACTATGATTCAGGTATTGGTGACAGAACTGATGCTCAGTAACCATTCTACTCATAAGATATATGATTCTCAACTCATCCAGGCACTACTCTACCGACTGGTATCTCTGATGAACGTGAGCGATCCTAACAAAACACTGCAAAAAGCATTCCGATCACTTTTCACGGCAACAGAATTTGATGCTACCCTACCCTTCAATTGTGATGATGCATTCATCATCGCCAATATGCTCTGCTCGCAGGAAAACAATGAACCGGTAGAAAATTTCGAATCCGCTAAGTTCGAAGGAGAACAGACCATTCTCACTGTCAATGAACAAACCATTGCCATACAACCGAAGAATCTCAACAAAGAGAATCTCTATCTGCCTTTCCCTTCAAGAATGGGATTGTGGCACGGACTCAGCATTCATCTGGACGAGAAACCGCCTGTAAACCTGAGAGGAAAAGTGGGTACTACCATCGAGCACTACAAGCAACTATGGATGTATATCAACCATTCTCTCTTTTCCAATAAGCGAAAATCCGGCAGTAATAAGAGAAGGAAACTCGATATAGACGACGAAACAAGCATCATTATAACTAAGCAATTAGCCGGACAGCTCCTGTTCGAATGCCAAGTTATTGAGGAGGGATATGAATGCACAGGCACCCTGAATGTACTGGAAGATGTGGTACCATACTATCCCGGCGAAGTAAGCATTAAATCCTTCCAATATCTCGACAAGCCACTCGTGCTCAGAGCCTATGTAAAAGACATAAATCCAGATGGAACATACGTGTTTGCCTTGAGCGAAATGATTGAAGATTATGAAGAAGAGGTACGCGTGAATGATATTTTCTATAACTCCAGACTCACCTGCCTGCTCAATAATCGTGGAGCCGATATCGGGCGAGTACCAGCCATCAGCAGTGAAGGTCTGTCCGTTTCTGTCGCTCCTGCGCAGGACATGACTGTAGAGGAATTGAGAAAGGGAATGATTGTAGAAGTGGAAAATATCTCGAAAGGTACAAATGGCTATTTGAACGCCACCTATGTGCGTGAGGCTCCTGAAAGCCGATTTAATGCAGCAGAAGCCTTTCACCAGCTGATGCTGGGGTATAGCAAGAAAGAAATATACAACCCGCTGGCTGAAAAAGATGAATGGGAAGCATCCCACCCGCTTGAGCCTATCTATGTGAGTGAATTAATGTACATCATTGAAGCCAAAGCTACCCTGGAAGAAGACAATCTCAAGGCATACAATTATCTGAATTTCTGCCGGCTGATGGCCATTATCCTGGAAAACAAAGAGCGGATAAGCTACTATGACAGCCGATTGGCCCTCTTGGAGATTCTCAACGATTTTGCCGTATTAGACAAAGTGGATACAAGCAAAATACAGCATATCGCTGATACAGATCCAGAACTCTTCGATAGAAATGCCATCCTGCGACACGATTTCATGCAACTGCGCATCATCGGCTATCTCGACTGTGAAGACCATTATGAAGAACTTTACCGGTGGAGCTGTTGCAATGAAGATCCGCAACTGCAGCAACTCGCCTCGCTCGTTCTCTCTCATAATTTCGTCAAAAAATCGGGACTATTGTCACAAGCTGTTGATATCTTGGATAAAATCAGAGCGCTTCTCAAACTCCAGAAATCGTCCTCCAACAAGAAAAACTATGGAAAGGAAGATTTCCATACCGAGTTTAAAACCTCCATCATCTATCCGGAGAATTCCATGCGGGTAGATGTTCAGGCTCAGACTAAAAAGATCATGCAGGAATTGTGTGCTTTCCTCAATGCCGATGGTGGACACCTGTATTTGGGAGTATCAGACCTTGGGTATGAGATGGGATTGGAGGAGGATCTGAAGAATCAACTCTTTAAAGGATCTCGCGATAAGTATGAGGTATATGTAAATAATCAGATTGTCTATTATCTGGGGCAAACGGGTGCCCACTACATCCATACTCATTTCGATGAAGACGTGAAGAATGCAGTGCTCATCATTGATGTCGCCCCATGCCCTACCCCAATAGCAGTAGGCAACGAGTATTTTGAGCGCATGGGAACATCGGCTCGAAAGGTAAACGACAACTATCGTGACAAGTTCCTTGCTATCCGCCAGCAAAGAGCCCAAGAGCTTGCGCCTCATATAGAGGATACGAAAACCGATTCCCTCATGCCAGAAACTGTATCGGAAAAAGAAATCGTAAAACCTGTGGAATCTGCACCTGTAACTGATTTCATCCAGACTTCACGCATACGCAACAATGCCCTCCACGAATACGAGGAAGGTTGGAGACCATCAACGGCCGTAATCTGCCTAATGGGAACCGACGAATACAAGATACTCGATGAAGATGACTGGCAAGATTACCGCCTGAAATTAGCCGTACATGAAGATGAAGAAGAAGGATGGCTGATTCTTGTTTACGAAAGCGGAAAGGTGTGCAAGGTATCGGTAGAAGAACTCTTGCAGCGAGAAAGAGGCAGAGTGTTTAAGCGCAATGCCGACGAAAAACTGATATTCGCATCCATCGCCTCAAATGCCGACTCTGTCTGTGTAGGTTTCATAGATGGCAAGAACAATCGTTATGTACGTTTCGATGACGTAGAAAGATTCGGTCAATCCGGAATGCAGGGCGATGGCACCTTGCCAATGGACGTACCTAATTCGGGAGTACACTATGTGGAAGTGATAGCAATCAATAAAGTTCCTATCTTACGCAACATAGGAAGAAAAACAATAGGATGCATCCTCAAAACAGTAGAAGGAAAACGCTGCTTAGCAGTTTTACCGGACTGCAAAATGAAATAGTATCAACAAGATATACCGTCATCCTGCTACTCAGGTCATTTTTTAAAAGAAGAATCAAAAACTGAGCCCACTTGTTAAAAATCTATCACCAAACGCTATTTATCCTTTCTTTTTATACACAAAAGTGTAATTTTCAAGCCGCACTCTTGAGAAATACACTTTTGTGTCAAAGGCTTTTTCCTATAAAGCTATACTTTTGCAGCAGAAAATAAAAAAAATCAAGCAAAACTGTAGCAATATGAAGGAAAAAGTAATTTTTACCACAGCGTTGTGCCTCTCGGCTATGACGCAGATGATGGCGCAGAATATCATCGGTAAGGTGATGAATACCAAGGGAGAACCTTTGGCGTTTGCCAATGTAGTATTATTGAATAGAACTGACTCGGCTTTCGTCAAGGGCGCAGTGAGTGGAGAGGATGGCAGCTTTGTCATCGACTCTTCCTGCAACGGCGGAATCATCAAGGTGACATCCGTAGGCTATAAGACAATCTGCAAGGATTGCACAGGCGAGAATGTGGGCATTATCAAGATGGAAGAAGACAGCAAGATGCTCGGCGAAGTAGTCGTGAAGTCATCCCTGCCTAAGACTATCCTGAAGAATGGCGGAATGACGACAACCATTGTCGGATCCGTACTTGAGAAGGCAGGAACCATGGAGAACCTGCTCGACCGCATCCCTAACGTTTCTGCCCAGAATGGCAGCATCAAGGTATTCGGACGCGGTGAGCCTGTTATCTATATCAATGGACGACAGATGAGAGACAAGAGCGAGCTGGACCGTTTGCATTCCGACAACATCAAGTCGGTGGAAGTCATCACTAACCCTGGTGCCCGTTACACAGCCAGCACCAGGGCGGTCATCCGTATCACAACGAAGAAGATACAGGGCGAAGGATTCGGATTCGATGCGAAGACTACTGGTGAATATGATGAAAAGAAAAACTTCGGCGGATTTAGCCAATTGAATATGAGCTATCGCAAGAATGGCTTAGAGTTAGGCGCATACGCTTTTGGAGCAAGACAATACCAGCCAGACAATAAAGACTTACAGCAGAAGACTTATCTTGACAAGACGTGGAACCAGAAAAGTGAGATAAGACAAGTAGGTATTATCGAAGCCATGAACTTTCGATTGGATGCCAGCTACCAGTTGGATGCCAACAACTCTATAGGTGCCAACTTTGGCTTTCTTAGAAATCCTAAGCAAACATGGAACGGCGATATGAGTTCTTTGATATTGCAAGACGGAGATTTGTCTGAAAGTTCTGATAGTCATGCTGATTTCTTTTGGCAGAAGAATAATCTTTCAAGCAATATTTACTATGTAGGAAAGATTGGTAAGCTCAGCATCGATTTCAATACAGATTGGCTATGGTCGAAGGAATACCAGAACGATGTTACCAAAGAGCAATACCAGGAAGTGGGGATGAATGCACAAAGCCAAACGGCTCATAGCTTGACTAACAAGGACTATCATCTGCTCGCTTCCAAACTGGTGCTTTCTTACCCATTATCAGGAGGTAATTTGTCTTTGGGTGGTGAATATTCCAATACCCATCGTACCTCAAAGTATCAAGTGGTGCCAACTAACTTGGTATCGGATGACGACAGCCGTATTACAGAAAGTATGACATCTTCATTCTTGACCTATTCAAGAGATTTCGGTAATCTGAGTTTGGAGGCAGGTATGAGATACGAGTACATCGACTTCAATTACTATGAATATGGCAAGTATGTGCCTGGGCAAAGCAAGTCGTACGGCAATTGGTTCCCATCGCTCAGCTTATCGATGCCTGTGGGCAAGGTACAGATGCAGCTGAGCTATGCAGCCGACATTAATCGTCCTTCCTATCATAATTTGCGCAGTGGCATTCAGTATGACAACCGCTACACGTATGAAACAGGAAATCCATTCTTAGTGTCTGAGATAAGCAAAAATCTCAACTACGAGTTAGCTTACAAATGGTTGACATTCGACATGACCTACAGTCATACTTCCAATCCGATTATGTCAACAGTGGAGACTTATAAGGATAATCCTGCAATAGGCTTGATGAAGCCTGTGAATGGGAATTCGTATAATGACGTAGCTGCATCCATTAATTTGCGTCCTTCGTTTGGCATCTGGTACCCTTCGCTTACAGCATCCATTGACAAGCAATGGTTTGACATGGAGACACACGATGGGAAATCGCTCAACAAGCCAATGGCTTCATTCCGTTTTGACAATACCCTCAACACCAAATTAGGAATGTTTACGTGGATAATGTCGTATATCACGAAAGGCCATGAAGAGAACCAGTATCTGTACAAGCCAATGTTTTGCACGAATGTTTCCGTGTATAAGGCTATCTTGAAAAACCGTTTGTCGTTTCAGCTCTTCATCTATGATTTGTTCGGGACAAACGATAGCCACATGATTGCTCATTTTGGCAAAATGAAGGACATGATTGTTGATATACAGTCAAAAAGCAAAGTGTCTCTTACTATACGGTATAAGTTCAACACTACAAGAAGCAAATATAAGGGTACGGGTGCAGGAGAAAGCCAGAAGAACAGAATGTAATCTGTCTGCAGCTTCCGATAATGGTGTAATGACAATAAATCTCTCTATAAATGAACAACCCAATAAAATTGTTGATTAGTGGCGCAGACATGGGAGGCTTGATAGCCTCCTGTGCCTTGCGCCATGACTTCCATGAAAGCTCTTGGCATACAGATGGATTTCAAATCTATCGCATAGAAAAGGATACGCTGACGATGGAAGATGTGGCTGCATGCCCCTTGTCGGGCATCCGGTATGCGGTAAATGCAACCTTGCATGACAACGAAGCCTCCTTCGCTTTCGATGAGAAATGCAAGGAGCAGGGCATCCCCGTTATCCATGCCGTCAATCTTGGCAAGGCTGCCTTTCTCGCTGTAGAGAAACCGAAAGGCTATCCATTCAGCGAAGTAGTGAAGAAAGGTTCGGATGATTTCCGTTGCTCATTAGGCAAGTATATCTCTCAGTATGGAATGTTCTGGCAGATGCCTGTGCCTTGGGTGGATGAAGCCATCAGACATTATTCTGAGGAGTCTTTCCCGCAACTGGGCATCGGGGCATACATTGCTGCCGGCTATTGTGCCAACATTCTCGCGAACCTTGCGGAAGACAAGGAGGTGAAATACTTCCCCAAGTTCTATCTCTCGCCATTGTTGGAAGAGATATGATTGCGATCATATCATCTGATAGTTTGTGGCATGAAACAGCGCCTCGGCAATGTTCTTCACGCCCATCTTGGCGAAAAGGTTGCGTTTGCAAGCCTTTATCGTATCCACCGACTTGCATAGTCGGTCGGCAATATCATTCATCGTGTAACCTTGGGCAGACAATCTCAAAACATCTCGCTCAGTCTCGCTCAAGGTTATGCCTTCTTTCTTTTCCCACTTATGGCGCGAGGTGGAATATTCAAAATAGCTACGCTCACCATTCTTCTGCATGATGATATGTCCCGGTTCATCGGTTGCCGCCAACGATACGGTGCAGAGGGCAAGCCAGATTCTTCCATCATCAGAAATAAGTATCGGAGTAAGGTGATGGTGAATCAATCGGCTATGTCTGCCATTGGTAAGATGAAAGTCGTACGAGATGGTATAGTCCAGACGGTCGCCCACAGGCAATTCATTGAAAAGATCAAAACCTTTCTTGTTCACTTCGAGCAGCATCTGCAGGTCAGCATCCGGAACATGGTCGATATACATCTGATAGCCTGCGTCCATCAACTGCTCCGGTTCCAATCCGCAAAGATAAGCGAGGTTATCTGATGCATAGATGAAGTCCTGATGAAAATAGTCGATGATATAGACACACTGGTAGGTGCTGCGGGCAAAGGCTTTTGCCGCATTCACCAATAATTCTATCTTCTTGTAATCTTCTCTGTTGATATGATTCACCTCGTTGGAATGGAGAAAGAAATCGTCTTTTTCTTTATTCATAAGCTATTCTGAATATTCGTCCGCAAAAGTACAAAATTTTATTTGATTACAACTCTATGGTACTGTTTTATTACAGATAATTAACTCAACTTTCGTACACGCGAAAGTTGAGTAACCATACTTTCTGAAATTGAATCTTCCAGGAATAAAATTTTCCTAATATTTTTTGTCATTTCAAATAAAAGCCGTAACTTTGCGATGTGCTTGTAAGAATAGGCAAAGAATTGCCATTCTTCATATATGGTACAAACAAAAAGTCTAACCCTTTAAATTTAGAAAACCATGCTTAATAAGAAAGTAGAAGAGGCGCTCAACGCCCAGATTAATGCAGAGATGTGGTCAGCTTACCTATATTTGTCTATGGCGGCATATTGCCATGCCAACGGCAACCCAGGTATGGGTAACTGGTTCCAGGTTCAGTTTCAGGAGGAGCAAGACCATGCCAAGATTATGTTCAATTACATCATCCAGCGTGGCGGTCACGTGGAATTGAAGGCTATAGATGCCGTTCCTACCACATGGGAGAATCCATTGGATGTCTTCGAGTCAACCTTGGCACACGAGCAGAAGGTTACCTCCCTCATCAACAACCTCTTCGCTCTCACTACCCAGGAGAATGACTATGCCACACAGAGCATGCTCAAGTGGTTTGTAGATGAGCAGGTGGAGGAAGAAGAGAACGCCCAGAACATCATCGACAACCTTCGCATGATCAAGGACAACGGCTATGGTCTCTATATGCTCGACAAGGAGCTTGGCGCAAGAGTCTATACCCAGGCAGCGCCATTGGCCAACAAGGCGTAAAATGAGTATATAATCAAGATCCTTATAGAACTGATAGTTAATGACGGATAACTCGCTCTAAATTGGACTTTAATTGAAAATCAAGAAGTTGGGCGTTTGCCTATTTTATACAGGTAACAATATGGAAACGAGCGGACTACTGCTCGTTTCTGTATTTTACAATATGCAAAGAACGCCTTAATTCGAGGACAAAGATTCGATAATTTTCTAAATATCCAATGAATTACGATGAGAATTTTATGGCAATTAGAACTTTTTGTGTTAAATCCCATGCATGAAATGCAGTTTTCTAAGAAAATATTTGGAGATTCCGACAAAAAAGCCTATATTTGCAGCAACAAATCCCACCACGCCTCTCAACGATGCGTACCACGGTGGGACTTCGCTTTTTATATGGGTATATGAACTACGACAAACAACCGATAAATATAGATGAACAATTAGCCTTGCTCCAAAACAGAGGATTAATGATAGAGGATGTTGCTACAGCCAAATTACAGCTTCGCAATATCAGCTATTTCCGTATCGCTAGTTATCTTCGATACATGGAGCAAGACCGACAACATCATCTTTACAAATCCGGCAGTACATTCGAGCAAGCCATCAACCTTTATCTCTTTGATAAAGAACTACGCCAACTTATATTCAAGGCTATCCAAGATATTGAGATTTCGCTCCGAACCAAGATGATTCAAGTGTTCTCAATGGAACATGGGGCATTTTGGTTTATGGATTCGTCATTGTTCAAGAATGCAGAGTTTTATGAAGGTTGTCTTGACAATATCAAGAAAGAGGTGTCTCGCTCAAATGAAGATTTCATCAAGGAACATTCCGTGAAATATAATTATCCAGCACTTCCACCCGTGTGGAAGACCTTGGAGGTTGTTTCATTTGGTACTCTTTCCAAGTTGTTTTGCCTGTTTAATGACAATCGATTAAAGAAGCAAGTGGCAAGAGAGTTTGGACTTCCTCAATACACTTATTTGGAAAGTTGGATAAGGTGCATTACCGTACTTCGTAATTGCTGTGCTCATCATGCACGTATATGGAATAGGCGTTTTGCCTTGAAACCTCAAATACCGAACCGACTTCCTCTCAATTGGATTACTCCAAGTCAGAAGCCTATCAAGTTGTACCATCAGCTATGCACCTTATTATATTTGGAACAAACTATTAAACCTTGCATGGACTTGAAAAGTTCTCTACTCAAACTCTTTGCAAAATACTCTAATGTAGATTTGCATGCCATGGGATTTCCGCAAGGATGGGAAAATGAACCTTTATGGAGATAGTAGGCGGTGTTTGGATATAGCTTATCCGAACACCTGCTGCCATAACGTTTTGTTGCTGACGATAATTCTGACATCGACTTTCATGTACTTTTGAAACACAGAGGTATTTTGCCCCTGTGTACTCATTGTGGCTATTGCCATAAATGAGCCGTCCTTGGCTCATCGAAAAGATATAAATACTTGTATGGCACAAACACCTGCATTGCATGGAGTCATGTTGATGTATAATTGTTATTTTTCTCATTTTAAGAACATCGTAGAATTACATTCTATCCTTCTGGCTTTGACCTGCTCCTGTACCCTTATACTTGCTCCGAGTAACATTGAACTTATAGCGGACTGTCAATGAGATTTTACTTGTTGAGAACTCATCGAAGATGGTTTCCTTCAGTTTGCCGTATTTACCTATGATGTGACTGTCGTTCGTACCAAACACGTCGTTGACATAAAGCTGGAAAGTCAGGCAGTCCTTCAGAAAGCCCTTGTATATAGACAGGTCGGTGTTGAACATCGGCTTGTAGATGTAATGGTTTTCCTCGTATCCCTTTGTGATGTAAGTCATCATAACGGAGAACATCGCCCATTTCGTATCAAAGGTGTTGTTGAATCGGAACATCGCCACCGGCTTGTTCAGATAGCGTCCGTCTCTTGTCTCCAACTCGAACCATTGCTTCTCGACCATTGCTGACAACATAGGATGCCAGATGCCGAAAGTGGGCTGCAGGTTGAGCGTAGAAGTCACATTATTGTACGATTTGCCGTTTATCATTCTCATCAATCCGATGGTGGTATTGTCCTTATACATCTCCACCGTCTGATAAATAGGATCGGATACATGTTCATAAGTCAGGTTGAACGTAAGCCATTTGTAGGCAAGGTCGTAACTTGTATTTCTTGAAATCTCTGAGACAAGAAACGGGTTACCGGTCTCGTATGTATAGTGATTGCTATACTGCACGCCGCTTCTTAATACCCAGTAGTTAGGTCGGTTGATGTCGGCTGCATAGCTCAGCTGCATCTGTACATTGCCGATTGGCATCGAAAGGCTGAGAGACGGAAACCACTCGCCATAAGTCTTGCTTTGCTCCGCCATATACTTACCATTGTCATAATATTTGAAGTCCACATTCTCGTATCTCAAACCCGCTTCCATGTTCAGCTTGCCGAAGTCGAGATTATAGGTTACGAACGCAGAAGCCATGCCTTCCTTTATGCGGTCTATTACATTGTCGGCAAGAGTGTTCGGGATTATGGCGTAGTTGGTATTGCGGTTTGTGAACGAATACTCGCCTCCTACCGACAAATCACCACCAAAAAGCGGATAAGAGAGCACCATTTTGGAAGCAATCAATCGGTTGTACTTTGAAGTGGTACTGTTTACAAGTTGGTTTTGTTTTTCCGAGTTTACCTCCTGATAATGCTCATCTATATTGTTTTTATTATTTCCTTTAGACCAAAACCAGTCGGTATTGAAGTCAATACCCAATTTACCAACTTTACCTACATAATAAACATTACTTGACCAGTTGCTATTCTGCCCAAACTCCGATCTGATATAAGTGGTGGTCTCCGTCAATACTTCATCTCTCAGCACAGAGCCTTCCGTCTTTCCGTCTGTTTGCAGTTTAGGATTGCGCAAGAAACTAATGCTTGCTCCCAACGAATTGTTATCGTCAAACTGATAACTGGCATTCAAGCGAGAACTAAAAGTCTCGGTTTTGTTCTTCCAACGTGTTCTGTCCTGTTGGTTCAATGTCTTATCGAGATAGGTCATTTGCTGCAAGTCCTTTTCGTCTGGCGACGATTGTTTTGAGCCATAGGCATAGGCGCCAAGCTCCAATCCGTTCTTACGGTAATACATATTCAGCCTACCATATCCTCCAATGTTCTTTTTCTCGTCGTACGATCCTTCTGTTGTAGCATCAAATCCGAATCCATCGCCCTGTATCTTCTTTGTGGTGATACGTATAACAGCCTTAGTGCTTGCAGCATAACGAGCACCAGGGTTGGATATTACCTCTACCGACTTGATGTTGTCCGAACTCAAACGGTCGAGTTCGCTTCTGTCCCTCATCTGCCGTCCGTTGATATATATGATAGGCTCGCCACGTCCAAACACCTTGATGTTGCCATTCTGTGCAGATACGTTAGGTATGCGGTCGAGCAGATGCTCTATTGTTCCTGCCTTTTCAAGGACAGAACCAACAACTATTGTTGTCATTCCTCCATTCTTCAAAATGGTCTTTGGCAAAGATGATTTTATCACTACTTCACCGAGCATCTTACTATCTTCTTCCATCTTAATAACTCCCACATTCTCACCTTTGCAGTCCTTGAAGATTGTCTTATAGCCTACAGAAGTTACCTTGAGGATTCCACCGCTGCAAGAGGATTCAATAGAAAAACACCCATTCTCTCCACTCACAGCCCCATTGACGAATGTTGAATCTTGACGGTTTAGTAGCACTACATTTGCAAAGGCCAAAGGCTCTCCTTTGGCATCTACAATCTTTCCTGAAATGTTTTGCGCCATCATCTGGGACATTGTTGAGAGACACACAACTATTGTAAAGAAAAACTTTCTCATAATACTACTTTTTAATCAAACATACTTTTTCGTAAATGTGGTCAAACATTTATACTAACGAAAGTAAACTGCAATTATTTGCCTCTTTTTGTATTCCGAGTGCAAAGATATAAAGACTTTTTTTTACCGAGTAATTTTTCGGAAATATTTAAATTGCATTAAACTACGTTGTACGTGATTATACTTTGCATAATAACGCTAAAACGACATTTTCACTTACTTTTTTTACGGTTTACCCGCATCTTTATTCTATTTGATTCTTTAATAAGTTGATTCCCAACTGTTTACGTTCCAACCTCTCTTATTCTCCTTTGGCTGCTTTAGAGCTTTATGTTGATAATGTTATATTTGTGTTTTCTGCCTTATGACCCAAAGAAAAGGTCGCTTAATACTGATGAAATCTTTCTCTTATACTATATAAAAGTTCTGTTTAGCCTATAAAAGTTCTATTCAAAGGCTTTGAATGTCCGTTCAGAGCCTTTGAATGTCCGTTCAGAGTCTTTGAATGTCCGTTCAGAGCCTTTGAATGTCCGTTCAAAGCCTTTGAACGGAGATTTCAATGTGATTTAATGATTTTAGTTGTGTGATTTAACGATTTTAGTTGACCACTCTAAGTATTATTGACAATACGAGTAGACTCAGTTATGCCTTATTTATAATTCACATTGACTTACTTAATTTTTAGTCATCTTACAGTTGACTACATATGTCTATAGTCGCAAATAATACCTCAATGCTCCCAACGAACGGGTGGTCTCGGGATGCGAGAGGATGATAAACTCCCGAAGCAGGCGCTCGGGATGAAAACTGGTCTGCTCGAAATAAGGCTGCGAACTGGTGCTTGCCTGAAATACTCGCCCCGTCTTCATCGCCTTCAGCTGGCTGTAGCCGGGATATTCCTGCAGCAACTCGGCACGCGAGAGAGGATGGTCACCCCAATACTTTGTCGCCCAGACATCCACCTCGTCAGCCTTTGCCAAAATCTGCTCAGGACTCATGGGAAGACTTCCGCTATGGGTGTCGTCGGCAAAGAGATAACGGGCATGAGCATCCTGCAGCAAGGTGCCTATGGTGCTGCGTCCGCCAGAAACATACCACACACTTCCCGTCTTGCGCTCGGTAAGGATGGAATAGCCTAAGGGTAATTTGGCTGCAAAGGCTTTCAGTTGGAGATAAGATTTCTCTATGCCGCAAAAAAGACTGGTAGCCTTTTCGGAACCGTAGAGCAAGCCGTAAAACTTAATCCACTCAGAACGGCCCAAGGGCGAGGTCTCCATGTAGTCGGCAGCCTCGATGATAGGTATTTGCAAGGCCGAGAGTTTGCCGTAACCGCCGCTGTTCTCGAAGGGTGAGAGAAGCAGGGCATCGGGACGGAGCGACATGATGCGCTCGATATCTGGCTGCATGCTGGAACCGCAGTTGGATATGTAGGGACGAGACTTGTGTGAAGTACGCCTCTGAACATCGGGAATAAGGATGTACTCGAGGTCGCAGACACCCGCGATGGCTTGCTGACGGCCCAGCTCGTAGAGCAGCTGACAATGGGCTGAAGTGGTGATGATGCTCTTCGTCAGGGGTGTGCGCAGGATGTCGCAGGGTGTTGTTCCTGTAATTGCTGTCTTCTGGTCGGCCAGTTTCTTAGCCACCTCGTCGCCTTCTGCCCCCTTGGGAACGAGTAGATAGCGATGAAGCTCCCCACCCTGTTTCCAGGGATTGAGCACCACAGCCTCAGTATAACCCTTGTGGCGAATGAGTTGTAAGTACTTGGCATAGTCGAGCTGGATGGTGTCGCCCGAAGCCTGAGCCGCAGCAGTTCGGCTTCCGCACGAGTTGAACAACAGCATAAAGCCAGAGAGCCATACCAGCACACAGAGCGCCAGCATATTATAATGTTGATAATACCTTTTTGTAATTGTCATGATTTTTTAATTATGGAAGTTCATGAAGTTAATCAAACTCAAGTTTCACATATGGTTCAAGTACGGACTGAAGGCCCAGAAGTTCCAGAAGCAGCACGCCCTGAAAGGGCAGAAGCTCTTAGCCCAGGGCATCGCCCTGGGTAATTACGGCAGCAAACCTGTCGCCCTGTAAGGGCAAAAGCTTTAAAATACCGGACAATATACAAAGCTTTTGCCCTTACAGGGCGCCTTGCTGATTGTCATTGTACCCAGGGCGTTGCCCTGGGCTAAGAGCTTCTGCCCTTTCAGGGCGTGTGGGGCAAAACTTGCGAAACTTCAGTTAATCAACAACTACTTGAAAAATCAGAATACCACTTTCTTGCCCTTGTGGATGTAGATTTTGCCGCGTTCCACACGTTCCACCCTTTGTCCTGTAAGAGTATAGTAGGCAGCATTGCCCTGCACCTGATGATCAGAAACTGTGGGGAGCTGGATGCCAGTAGAAGGACGTTTGCGAGGTGTGATGATGTAGGGATTGTCGTCGTAGCCCTCCACGAGATGAAGGTCTACCACGGAACTGACCTCTGTAGAGGTCTCTCCTAACCATCCGCAATACTGGAAGATGCCCGTCATCACCCGTATGTAGTCGATATGGTCGAGGGCCACGGGGTCGCCTTTCTCGTCGACAGCCCAGTTAATATCGAACGAGGAGTAGAGCAAGTCTTTGGCAGGACAAGCATCGGCATAGCCATAAGCGTCTTTTGCGTAGCGGTATTGCACCCAGTACTGAGGAGAATACATCACGGCATTGTTGGGCAGACAACCACCTTTGAAGGTGAGCTGGTCCTTGCCTTCCCATTGGGGCCAATAGGTCTGAATGTGATATTGGTTCTTCATGTGATAGCCAGTGGAATCGCGTCGCTCTCCCTTGGCGTCGGTCCATGTACAATCCCACTTGATATAGTTGTCGCAGACAGATCCAAACAGCTGATGTTCACAGGTTTCGGTGCTTGGCTTGAAGTAAGTGATCGCGAAGTCGTGAATCTCGTTGGTGTAGTATTCTGAGCCTGCCAGCTCATACCATTTGGCTGTTTCGAGGTTGTCGCCCACTCCCACATATACGATGCCAGGCTCTATGGAACCTCCGATGGTCTCATTGCCATATTTTGGGTCGTCGGTTGCATACAATCCGTTGCCCTTGATCAGAAAATCCGACCCATACTTGTTCACTATAGGATGGTCGAACTTCATGGTGATGTAGCCTCCATAGGTTCCCAAACTGACAACATTGCCTTCGTCATTCAGCAAGTCCTCACATCTCCTGTTCACTTCGTCCTGGGTGGAATTGGCATCAGCCTCAGGCAAAACGTTTACAAACTGGCCGGGTGCCGGATGAAACTCCAGCACCTGCACAGTTTGTGTCTGCGCCCATCCTGCCTGCGACAGAGTCAGCAGGCAGAGGGATAAAATCTTTTTTCTCGTAGTAGTTTTGTACATGTTTATTGTTTGTCTACTCAAATTTTGCAAGTGTTTTAAGTACGGTCTGAAGGTCCAAAAGCTCCAGAAGCAGCACGCCCTGAAGGGGCAGAAGCTCTTAGCCCAGGGCAGCGCCCTGGGTA
>ENA-ORUX01000027-ORUX01000027.1-human-gut-metagenome-genome-assembly--contig:-NODE-27-length-153150-cov-4.176152_pt1 | contig 153150 bp, 133 predicted proteins | sample MGYA00242087_ERZ509225 | MGnify/ENA primary metagenome ERZ509225 (study PRJEB26280, sample SAMEA2338864) | human gut metagenome | biome: human gut; feature: human-associated habitat; material: faeces... | reverse complement strand
TGGGAAGCACTGCCCGATGCCGGTGCCCGCCGTGCTTTTATTATTAAAGTGGGCGCGGTTGCCAAACGCATTACAACAATTGATAAACCGTTTATTGCCATGGTTAACGGCGTTGCGGCCGGTGCAGGCGTTAATTTGATGCTGGCCTGCGATTTGGTATATGCCGCTGATACTGCCCGTTTTGCACAGAGTTTTGCCAAGGTTGGCCTGATACCCGACTGCGGCGGCCTGTACTTTTTGCCGAAAGCAGTTGGCGTACACCGCGCCAAGGAACTGATGTTTACCGCCGATTTGATTGACGCCGCTGCGGCAGAACGCTTCGGCATGCTGAACCATGTATGCACTGCGGAAGAACTGCAGGGCGAAGTTTATAAAATGGCGGCAAGGCTTGCTGAATCGGCACCGCTTTCGCTGGCGCTGATTAAAAAGTATGTTAACAACACGGCCATGAGCCTTGACGATGTGCTTGATACGGAAGCCGTGGCCCAGACGCTCTGCATGGCAACGGAAGACTGCCGCGAAGGCATAGCCGCTTTTAAAGAAAAACGCGCACCGCGTTTTACCGGTAAATAAAATATTTGCAAAAAACGGGGCTGCCTGTTACAGTCCCGTTTTCTTTTTTACAAAAATACGTTATAATAATATTATTGTTTAGTTTGTTTTAGTGGAGGGTTTTATGTTTGATTTTAGTTCGATGATTTATACGGTACCGGCACTTTTAATTGCCATTACCATACATGAGTATGCCCATGCCCTTACGGCAGATGCCATGGGTGACCCTACGCCGCGTTATCTTGGGCGTTTAACCTTTAACCCTCTGGCGCATCTTGATATTTTGGGCGCAATAATGCTGGCCTTGTTCCATTTCGGCTGGGCAAAGCCGGTTGCCATTAACCCCAATAATTTCCGCAACAGGCGCGAAGGTATGATAAAAGTATCCCTGGCAGGGCCTGCGGCTAATTTGTTTTTATGTTTTCTGGCGGCGCTGATTATGGTTTCCATGCAGAGATTGCATGTTTTAACCCCCGGCGTCAGCGCGTTTTTGCTGTGGACAATGCAGTATAACGTATGGTTTGCCTTTTTTAACCTGCTGCCCATACCGCCGCTGGACGGTTCACGCCTGCTGGATGAATTTTTGCCGCCGCAGACTGCATACAAATATAACAGTTTTGTAGGGCGTTACGGTTTTTACATTCTTATAGCCCTTGTGGCAAGCGGGCTTATCAGCTATATTATTACGCCGTTTGCTTTGGCTTATTTAGAGCTCGTCAACACTGTTTTAGGAATATTTTTCTGATATTAACGAAGGGATTGCCGCCATATTGGCAGGGCTTAAAGGCCGGGCAGTATAATTTATGGCAGATTTATCTTTAAAAGTCAGTGATTTTGAAGGCCCGCTGGACCTTTTAATGCACCTTATCGAAAAAGATAAAATAGATATTTACGATATTCCCATAGCGGAAATTACCGAGCAGTACATTGCTTATTTATCCGCCATGGCGGAATTTGACATGGAAATTGCCAGCGAGTTTCTGGTAATGGCGGCAACGCTTCTGCAGATAAAATCGAGAATGCTTTTGCCGAAGCCTGTGCCTGAAACCGACGAGGAAGAAGCAGACCCGCGCACCATGCTGGTGGAGATGCTGATTGAGTACAGGCGCATTAAAGCGTGTGCGGCAAAACTTACCGAAATGAAAACGGCGGCGGAGCGTTACGTTTACCGCAGGCCGCTGGCAGAAGGCAGGATAAACCGCAGCATTGCGCAGTATCAGGCGGGCGACTTGGTGAAAAGCCTGCTGGCGCTTTTGGCTGCCGGGCACGAAACCACGGCTTTTATTGAGCGTCAGGAGTTCAGCGTGCAGGAAAAAATGGCAGAAATTGTCAGCCTGCTTAAGCGCCGTTTAAACGGAGTTGAATTTAAAGAAGTTTTCAGCAGCACCGGCTCGCGCAGTGAAAAAATAGCCGGATTTTTAGCGCTTTTGGAGCTGCTGAAGCTGAACATTATAAATATAACGCAGACGGAGCCTTTTGCGCCGATATACATATTCCTGCACCGGGAGGGCGAAAACAATGTTTCATGAATATTTGCAGGGCTCTTTAGAGGCTTTGCTGTTTGCGGCAGGAGAGCCGCTTACGGTAGCACAGATTGCCGGTATTATGCAGCTTGACAAGCCGCAGGTGTGGGAGCTTTTAACCATGCTTGAAGAAAGCTACAATGAAGAAAACCGCGGCTTATGCCTGCGCAAAGTGGCAGGCGGCTATCAGCTGTGCGCCAAGCCCCAGCATTATGCCCTTTTAAAACAGCTGGAGCGCGTGCAGGAAGTAAAATTATCGGCAGCGGCAATGGAAACTTTGGCCATTGTTGCGTTTAAACAGCCGGTAACGCGCGGCGAAATGGAAGCCATCCGCGGTGTTAAGGTGGACGGCGTTGTAAATACGCTTCTGGAATACGGGCTTATCTGCGAGGCAGGGCGCAAGGAAGCGCTCGGACGCCCGATTCTTTACGCAACAACAGATAAATTTTTGCTTACTTTCGGGCTTAATTCACTGAAGGATTTGCCTGCTTTGCCGGATGAGGACAGCAGCGGGCCTGAACAGATTTCGCTTTTAGACAGCCTGAAAGATACAGACAGCAATATACAAAATGACGGAGTATAATACATGGAAGAACGATTGCAGAAAGTGCTGGCGGCAGCCGGAGTTGCTTCGCGGCGCGAAGCCGAAAAATATATACTTGGCGGCAGAGTGAAGGTTAACGGCAAAGTCGTTAAAGAGCTCGGCACCAAGGTTGACGAAAAATGTTTTATTACCGTTGACGGCAAGCCCATTAAACGTGAGCGTAAGGCATATTATTTGTTTTACAAACCGCGCGGAGTGGTAACAACCATGAGCGACCCGCAGGGCAGGCGTACAGTGGCCGATTATGTTAAGGATCTGCCGCAGCGCGTGTTCCCCGTTGGCAGGCTTGACTACAATACGGAAGGGCTTTTGCTTTTAACAAATGACGGTGCACTGGCGCAGGGGCTGATGCACCCGAGCCGCGAGGTAAACAAAACTTACCGCGTGGGCGTGCCGGGCATTGTGCCGCAGGAAAAGCTCGATTTGCTGCGCCTTGGCGTTAAACTTGATGACGGTATGACTGCTCCTGCCGTTGTAACGCTTCTGGAATATGACCACGAAAGAAATATGACATATTTTGATATTACCATACATGAAGGGCGCAACCGCCAAATCCGCCGTATGTGCGATTATATCGGCTTTCCGGTGCGCAACCTTAAACGCATTAAGTTTGGCACGCTCAGCTTAAAGGGTTTAAGCAAGGGCAAAATGCGCGAACTTAACGAGGACGAGGCAGAAACTTTAAAAAAGGCGGCAAAGCTTAATGGCTAATGTACTTGTTATCGGCGGCGGGGCTGCGGGCCTTTTGGCAGGCATTGCCGCAGCACAGAGCGGCGCCCAAACCGTAATTTTAGAGAAAATGCGCCGCCCCGGCAAAAAAATACTTATTACCGGCAAGGGACGCTGCAATATTACCAACAACTGCGATTTGCAGGAAATTATTAAAAACATACCCGGCAACGGGCGCTTTTTAAACAGTGCGCTGCGCCGTTTTACCAATCAGGATATTGTGCAGCTTCTGGAGGATAACGGCCTGCCTACCAAGGTTGAACGCGGCGGCAGGGTGTTTCCTGTAAGCGACAAAGCGGCTGACGTTGTTGACACTCTTGTTAAAATTTATAAAAACTATGGCGGCAGGCTGCTTACAGACTGCAAAGTAAAAAGCATTACGGCAGAATTCGGCAAAATAACCGGCGCTGTAACTGCCGATGGACAGAAATTTACGGCCGACGCCGTTATTTTGGCGGCAGGCGGGTCATCTTACCCGGGCACGGGCAGCGACGGCAGCGGTGTAAAACTTGCCAAAGCGCTTGGGCATGCCATTGTGCCGCTGGCACCAAGCCTGGTTCCGCTTGAAAGCGATTCGCCCTACATTGCAGGCCTGCAGGGCTTAAGCCTGCGCAATATAGAAGGTACCGTTTATGCAGACGGCAAAAAAATAGGCTCGGAGTTCGGTGAAATGCTCTTTACGCATTTCGGCGTATCGGGCCCGATAATACTTTCGCTGAGTAAATGCGTGGCGGAAGCCTTTGCCAAAGGTGCGCAGGATGTTGAACTTGCCATTGATTTAAAGCCTGCGCTTGATAAAGACAAGCTGGACGCACGTTTGCAGCGCGATTTTACGCAGTACAGCCGCAAGCAAATGCCCAACGGCATAAAGGATTTGCTGCCGCAGCGGCTTATTGCGCCTGTGCTTGACCAGGCGTTCATTGATGAAGAAAAATTTGTCAACCAGCTTTCGCGCGCAGAACGCCGCCGCCTTGTGGATGTATTAAAAGCATTTACGGTGCCCATTACCGGCACAAGGCCGATTGCGGAAGCTATTGTAACGGCAGGCGGCGTAAGCCTGAAGGAAATAGACCCTAAAACAATGGAATCAAAATTAATTAAGGGGCTGTTTTTTGCGGGCGAAGTAATGGATATCGACGGTTATACGGGTGGCTACAATTTGCAGGCGGCGTTTTCCACTGGTTATGCCGCAGGCACCTTTGCCGCACAAATATAAAAACAGGTGGGGATAAAATGAATGCACAAAAACCGGTAATTGCCATCGACGGCCCGGCCGGTGCCGGAAAAAGCACCATAGCCAAACTGGTCGCTGGCAAACTTGGTTACATTTATATTGATACCGGGGCCATGTACCGCTCTGTAGCGTGGAAGTTTCTGCAAACGGGCAAACCGTTCAGCCCGGAGCTTGTAGAAAAACTGGCGCAGGAAATGGTAATTACTTTTAAGCCCGAAGCAAACGTCAACCGCGTTTTCGTTGACGGCACGGAAGTTACGGAAGCAATCCGTTCTCCGGAAGTAACGGCCGTTGTTTCCAAAGTATCCGCCGTGGGCGGCGTGCGTGCGGAAATGGTAAACCAGCAGCGCCGTATGGGCGAAGCCGGCGGCGTCGTTATGGACGGGCGCGACATTGGCACCGTGGTATTTCCTCATGCACAGGTAAAAATATTTTTAACGGCCAGCGTTAAGGAACGCGCTATGCGCCGTTATAAAGAAATGCTTGCCAAAGGCGAAAAGGTTGATTTGGCAGAACTTGAAAAACAAATCGCTTTCCGCGACAAACAGGACAGCGAACGCGAAATTGCTCCGCTTAAACAGGCTGATGATGCCGAGTTTCTTGATACTTCCGACATGACAATAGACGAAGTGGCAGAGCATATTTTAAAAGCAGTACAGGAGAAATAAGATGCTGTATTCATTTTTGGATGTTGTACTGGGAATTTTGTTTAAAATTTTTTTGCGCCTTGAAGTACACGGCGCGGAAAACATTCCCAAAACAGGCCCGCTTGTTATAGCAAGCAACCATTTAAGCCTGCTCGACCCGCCGGTTATAGGCGTTGCGGCGCCGCGCAAGGTGCATTTTATGGCTAAACGCGAACTTTTTGTGCCGGTGCTCGGCTATATTTATAAAACTCTGGGCGCGTTTCCTGTTAACCGCGGTGGCGCGGACAGGGCGGCAATCAAGCATGGCATTGAAATTCTGCAAAGCGGCGAGGTGCTGGCGATATTCCCCGAAGGGACGCGCAGCAAAACCGGGCAGCTTGGCAAACTTGAGCCGGGCGCGCTGATGATGGCCGGAAAAACCGGCGCCGTTATTGTGCCGACGGCAGTAAGCGGCACGGATATTAAGCGCTGCGGCAGGCTGTGGCCCAAGGTTGTGGTAAAATTCGGCACGCCGGTGCCTTTTCCGCCGGTTGGCTTAAATAAAGAGATTTTGCAGGATTTGACAGATAAATTAACGGCAGACATAAAAGCTCTGCAGGGAGTGAAGTAACATGCAGGTGTTTGTGGCAGAGCCTTGCGGCTTTTGCTATGGAGTTAAGCGCGCGGTGGATATGGCGCGCGGCGAGTGCGGCAAAGAAACGCACGCGGCAACTTTGGGGCCGCTTATACATAACCCGCAGCTTACGGCGGAACTGGCAGCAGGAGGAGTAAGCTGCTGCGACAGCCTTGACAGCTTTGAAAAAGGCGATACGGTTATTTTCCGTTCGCACGGAGTAGGGCCTGAAATTTACGCGGAAGCGGAAGCAAAAGGCCTGAATATTATTGATGCAACCTGCCCGCATGTGCGCGCAGCACAGTTAAAAGCAAAAAAATTGTCCGAAGAAGGATATTTTGTTATAATTATCGGAGAAAAAAATCATCCTGAAGTAAAAAGTATCTCGGCATGGGCAGGAAAAAATGCTATAATAGTAGAATATAATAAAGATATTGCCGGTATACCCGTTGCAGATAAATATGGAGTTACGATTCAGACTACTTTTGAGCTGGCAAAATTTGAAGAACTGCTTGCCGGAATTCAAAAAGAAAGGCCGGGAGAGTACAAAATAGAAAAAACTATCTGTACGGCTACAAGCGAGCGTCAGAATGCCGCGGGGGAACTTGCGGGAAAAGTTGATGCATTTATTGTTATCGGCGGTAAAAACAGCGCCAACACAAGGCATTTATATGATATTGTGTCTGCACGCTGTAAAATTGCATACCACATCGAAACGGCTGCGGAATTAAAACCGGAAATGTTTCGTGGTTGCACCAAAATTGGCATAACGGCCGGTGCTTCGACGCCGGACCGATTAATCAAGGAGGCTTTATTTGTAATGGAAAACATGGAAAACATGGAATCTTTTGAAAGTATGCTGGAGCAGAGTTGGGAAAACAACGATATTTATCCCGGCAAAATCGTGAAGGCTACTGTTATTCAAAAAGATAAGGATGAAGTTTATGTAGACTTTGGCTATATGAAAGAAGGCGCCATCGCTTACAGCGAATGGGCTGCCGGAGATCCTGAAGAAGTAGCAAAAACAATTAATGTAGGCGACGAAGTTGAAGCAAAGGTTATTCCCGGCACTTCCAAAGATGATTTTGTACGCCTTTCCAAAATCCGCGCCGAGCAGGACGCAGCATGGAAAAACGTTCCCGAACTTGCTGAAGGCGAAAAACGCCCGGCAACCGTTAAAGTTCTGCGCGTAATTAAAAACCGCCAGAAAAATATCGTTGGCCTTGCCGTTGCAGTTGAAGGCGTTGAAGGCTTTATGCCCGCATCCCACGTTGAACTGAAACGTGTTGAGGACTTCACTCCGTATATCGGCCAGGAACTGGAAGCAGAAATTATTGAAGTTGACACTGCTAAAAAACGTCTGGTAGTTTCCCGCCGCGATTTGCTGCGCGCTGAACGCGAAGCAAAAGCACAGGCATGGCGCGAAGCTAAAGCTGCCAGAGCTGCAGAACGCGCAGCAGCACGCGAAGCTGCTGAAGAAGAAGCATACAACAGCGTTGAAGAAGGCCAGGTTGTACCGGGCAAAGTTCTGCGCATTGCTGATTTCGGCCTGTTTGTAGAAGTAGGCAAAGGCCTTGTTGGTCTTGTTCACAATACCGAACTTTCCTGGGACCGCAACGTAAAAGCAAGCGATTTCGAACCTGAAACCGAAGTTACCGTTCTCATTAAGAAAATTGACCGCGAAAACAAACGCGTTGCCCTCAGCATTAAAGCTACTCAGGAAGATCCCTGGGTAACCGAAGCAAACGCACTTCCGGAAGGCGCTATCGTTAAAGGCATTGTAACCCGTTTCCTGCCTTTCGGCGCTATCGTTAAAGTAACCGACAGGGTAGAAGGCCTTGTACACGTATCCGAAATTGCCGATACCCGCGTTGAAAAACCGGAAGACGTTCTTGAAGTTGGCCAGGAAGTTGTTGTTAAAGTTATCAAAAAAGATATGGAACACAAAAAAATCGGCCTGAGCATTGCCAAAGCTGCCAAAGAAAAAGAAAAAGCAGAATACAGTGCTTATCTTAACAACAAACCGGAACTGACTCTTGACCTTTCCGAACAGCTTGAAACTTTAAAATAATTTTACGGTGGTAATTAATGTCGCGTGAACAGAGGAAACTTGACCATATCAAATATGCGCTGAATCTTGGTGACGGACCGCTCACCAACGGCCTGGAGAATGTACATTTTGTGCATAACTGCCTGCCGGAGCTTAACCCGCAGGATATAGTCCTTTCCTCACAGTTCGGCGGCATTTTCTTTTTATCTCCGTTTTTAATCAACGCCGTTACAGGCGGGGCAGATGCTGTTACGGAAATTAACAGACGGCTTGCGCGTGCAGCAAAAAAAGCGGGTGCGGCAATAGCGGTAGGCTCGCAGTATGGTTCGGTAAAAACTAAAACCAACTACCAAAGCTACGAAGTTGTACGCGAGGAATACCCGGACGGCATTGTTTTTGCCAATACCAGCGCGCTGGCTACGCCGGAAGAAGCGCTGGAGGCTGTGCGCATGCTTGACGCCGATGCTTTGCAGATACATTTAAACCCTGCACAGGAGCTTATTATGCCCGAAGGCGACAGGGATTTTAGAGGCCTGTTTGCCAACATGCAGCGCATACTTGATAAATGCCCTGTGCCCGTAATAGTTAAGGAAACTGGCTGCGGCATGGCGGCGCGGCAGGTTAAGCAGCTTTTAAAAGCGGGCTTTACTTGTTTTGATGTCGGCGGTGCAGGCGGTACAAATTTTCCGGCTATTGAGGCGGAACGCTACGGCGGTACGGCGCTTTTAAACGGCTGGGGGCTTAATACGGCCCAATCGCTTTTGGAAGCGGGCGGAGTATGCGGCAGCGAAGGCTATATTGCAGCCTGCGGCGGCATACGCAGCGGCTTGGACGCGGCAAAGGCACTGGCGCTTGGCGCGGATATAGCAGGCATGGCCGGCAATGTTCTGGAAGCGGCTGTAAACAAAGGCGAGGACGCGGCGGCAGAAATAATTTTGCAGGCCGAAGAAGAACTGCGGATGCTGATGCTGTTAACTGGTTCTTCCGATATCAAAAGCCTGAGGGCAAAGCCGCTGTATTTTACAGGCAGCCTGCTTGATTTTATGCAGTGCCGAGGTTGGGAACCTGCGGAAGTTGCCCGCTCAAGAAGATAAAAAATAAAACGGTATAACATTTTGTTATACCGTTTTCTGTATTATAGTTTTAATTAAGATACTTTTATTAAAATTTAGATGTAGTTGCAGCATTTAGGTCCGTAAATTTTGCTCATTATTCAATCGCAAAATTTGCGTAGCTTCGCTGGCACAATTATTGCCATCGTTATTACTCGGCACTAATTGGCGGCTCAGCCAATAAAAAAGAAGCCGAATACCAAGGTATCAGGCTTCTTTTATAATCCGTAACAATCAGATAGCGCGGTTAACTTTACCGGAACGCAAGCAACGGGTGCAAACGTTAATACGTTTTACAGAACCGTTTACAACGGCTCTTACTTGCTGAATGTTCGGTTTCCAAGCGCGTTTAGAATGTCTATTGGAATGGCTGACGTTACAACCAGCTTGAATACCTTTGCCGCAAACTTCGCAAATGGATGCCATGAGTCCCACCTCCTTAACGTAATTCCAGCATCAGTTACAAATTTAACAGAAGTATCATACCATAGAATGAAATTAAAAGCAAGTTATTTTTAGATTGGCAGTGTGATTTTATGTGGTGGCAGGAGGCAATTACAAAATTAAAGGGTATCGGGCCTAAAAAAGCGGCAGATTTTGCCAATTTAAACATTTTTACCATTGGCGATTTGCTGAACCGTTACCCCCGTACTTATGTAGACCAGAGCAAAGTTAAAACAATAGCGGAGCTTACAGCAGACGGAGAAAAGCAGCTGTTTTGCGCGGAGGTATACCGTGTGGCGGACAGAATATCGGCAAGGCGCATGCATTATACGCTGGTAACGCTCAAAGACGCTACCGGCTTTGCGGAACTGTATATGTTTGCGCATCAGCGTTTTCAGACGCGCAATTTTAAGCCGGGCACGCAGCTTTTGGTGGACGGCAAGGTGCAGCCTGGGCGCGGCGCAAAAATGGTAACGGATGCTTACGTGCAGATTTTAAAAGACGGCGAAAGTGCTTCTGCACCCGGTATTTTGCCGGTGTATGCTTTAAGTGGCGCTCTGACGCAGCAGAATGTGCGTACAGCCGTTAAAACGGCTCTGTCCATGGCAGAAGACTACCTGCCGGAATCGCTGCCGCAGGAGATAATTAACGCCAAAAAATTGCCTCCGCGTTTTGAAGCCGTTAAAAACATTCATTTTCCCGCAAGTTTTGCGGAACTTGCCCGGGCACGCAGCCGTTTTATTTTTGAAGAACTGTTTTTATTGCAGTGCGGGCTTTTGTATTACCGCAGCAGGGTAAAAAGCACGCGCAGCGGCATAAAAATGGCGCCTGACGGCACGCTTTTGCAAAAAGTGCTGGCGCAGCTGCCTTTTAAACTTACGGAAGCGCAGCAAAAGGCATGGCAGGATATAAGCCTTGACATGCAGGATAAAAAGCCCATGCACAGGCTTTTGCAGGGCGACGTCGGCAGCGGCAAAACCGTTGTATCGGCACTGGCGCTTGCCAAGGCTGCGGAAAACGGGTATCAGGCCTGCATTATGGTGCCGACGGAAATTCTGGCTCAGCAGCATTACGAAACTTTGCAGGCGTTTCTGGAACCTGCCGGTATCAGCTGCGGGCTGTTAACCAGCAGCGTTAAAGGCGTGCGCCGCCGTGAACTTTTGGAAAACCTTGCAGCAGGCAATTTGCAGGTGCTTGTAGGCACGCATGCTTTAATACAGGATGATGTTATCTTCGATAAGCTCGCGCTCGTCGTTACGGATGAACAGCACCGCTTCGGCGTTGAGCAGCGCGCCAAACTGGCAAATAAATCGGCTTATGAGCCGGATGTTTTGGTTATGACGGCAACGCCGATACCGCGCACGCTTGCGCTTACGGTATACGGTGATTTGGACGTTTCGGTAATGAAGGGTATGCCGCCGGGAAGAAAGAGCATAAAAACGCTGTGCTACACCGGCGACAAGCGGCGCGAGGTTTACGCAGGCATGGTGCGGCAGATTAAAGCCGGGCATCAGGCATATATCGTCTGTGCGGTTATAGAGCCGGGTGAAATGCCGGGTGTGCGCGCGGCAGCGGAAGTTTATGAAGAATTGCAGCGCACTTTTTTAAAGGATATACCCTGTGCACTGCTGCATGGCAAAATGAAGCCTGCCGAAAAAGAAGCGGTGATGGAAGATTTTGCCGCCGGTAAAATAAAGGCGCTTATCAGCACCACGGTTATAGAAGTTGGCGTTAACGTGCCAAATGCCACGCTGATGATTATTGAAAACGCCGACCGTTTCGGCCTTGCCCAGCTGCACCAGCTGCGCGGGCGCGTAGGGCGCGGCGAGGCGCAGTCTTTCTGCGTGCTGCTGACTGATTCCGACAGCCCGGAAACACTGGCGCGGCTTAACGTGCTGCATACATCAAACGACGGTTTTTACCTTGCCGAACAGGATTTAAAACTGCGCGGTGCGGGCCAGCTTTTTGGACTGCGGCAGCATGGCTTGCCTGATTTATATATTGCTGATATACTTCAAGATACAGATGTTTTGATAGAAGCGCGCGCCCTTGCCAAAAAAACGCTGGCAGACGCAGGACAGACGGCGGAAATTACCAAAGTTCTGGATGCGCAGTTTGACGAACGTTTTAAACGTATATTCAATTCGTAACGGAGGCCCCAATGCCGGAAGAAAAATGGTATCAAAACCCGGAAAAAGCATCACAGGCGGCTGCGGTAATTATTTTAGCCCTGGCCGCTTTGTTAACGTGGCTGTTTGCCGGTGAAGAAGTAAAAAAAATGTTTGCCCTGGCCGTCAGCGGCGACGTGGAAGCGCTGGCAGCGTATTTTCGCTCTTTTGGGGCGTGGGCAATGCTTATCAGCTTCCTGCTTGATGTATTAATCAATGCAGGCAGCATTTTCCCGTCCATCTTTATTTCTACCGCCAACGGGCTTATTTTCGGTTTGCCGCTGGGCATTTTAATTTCGTGGCTGGCAGAAACAACCGGCGTTGTTATCAGCTTCTGGCTGATGCGTTATCTGTTCCGCGGTGCTGCTGAGAAAATGATTGCCAAAAGCCCTATGCTGATGAAGATTGACGATTTGAGCGGGCGCAAAGGGCTGCAATGGATGGCGGCCGCAAGAATGCTGCCGTATTTTCCGTCCGGAATTTTAACGGCGATTGGCGCGGTAAGCAAAATTTCCACGCGCGATTACATTATTGCCAACCTTATCGGCAAGTTCCCTTCAACGGCGCTGGAGGTTGTTATAGGGCACGATATTGTTAATTTTCAGCAGCACAGCGAGCGCCTAGCCGTGCTGGTAACGGTGGCAATACTTATTTTTGCCGCTTACAAATATTACTACAAAAAATAATTGTTTTCTTTTAGCACTCTGTTGTGTTTTCTTTGGTTGTAAGGTATAATTAAACCAGCAGTTATTTTAAAGAAGATTCAAAAGGAGGCAGCTATGAGCAAACACCAATTTACGGATATCCGCGTTGCCATCGAGCCGGATAATCCTTCCATCCAGCGTCTGGAGTTTAAGTGCATTAAATGCGGAAACTGCAAAACCGTCTGCACCGATTATATCGGCGTATGCGGAACTTATGACCTTAAGGCAACGGGTGATAAGCCTATCTGCATTAACTGCGGGCAGTGCGCCAATGTTTGCCCGGCAGACAGCATTACCGAAAAAATAGAAGCGTATCAGGTAATGGCAGAAATCCGTGATGAGGATAAAATTGTTATTTTCAGCACTTCGCCTTCCGTGCGTATTGCTTTGGGCGAAGAATTCGGCATGCCCGACGGCAGCTTTGTTGAAGGCAAAATGGTTGCGCTTTTGCGCAGGCTTGGCGCAGATTATGTGCTTGATACCAATTTTGCCGCCGATATGACGATTGTGGAAGAAGCAAGCGAGCTTTTACAGCGCATTACCGAAGGCAATAAGCCGCTGCCGCAGTTTACAAGCTGCTGCCCGGCGTGGGTTAAATTTGTAGAAACCTATTACCCAGAAATGCTGCCGCATATTTCCAGTGCCAAAAGCCCTATCGGCATGCAGGGGCCAACCATTAAAACCTATTTTGCCAAAAAGATGGGTATTGACCCGCGTAAAATTGTCAACGTGGCAGTTACGCCATGCACTGCCAAAAAGTTTGAAATCCGCCGCGGCGAGATGAATGCGGCCGGGCGTTACCTTGGCATTGAAGATATGCGCGATATGGACTACGTTATTACCACGCGCGAACTGGCAATGCTTGCCAAAGACGAAGGCATTGATTTTGCCGCGCTGGAGGATTCGGCCTATGATGATTTAATGGGGCAGGCGAGCGGCGCAGGTGTTATTTTCGGCAACACCGGCGGCGTTATGGAAGCGGCAATCCGTACGGCTTACTGCTATGCAACCGGCAAGGACGCACCGCAGGCTTTGTACGATTTGCAGCCTGTGCGCGGTATGGACGGCATCCGCGAGGCGGAGGTTGACATTGAAGGCACCAAGGTTAAAGTGGCCGTTGTTTACGGTACTGCCAACGCCCGCAAACTTATTGAAAAAATTAAAGCAGGCGAAGCAGATTACCACTTTGTGGAAGTTATGGCCTGCCCGGGCGGCTGCATCGGCGGCGGCGGACAGCCCAAGGACAAGGAGTATAAAGGTGACGCTCTGCGTGCGGCACGCATTGAAGGGCTTTATAAGCGCGACAGCAGCATGAAGCTGCGTTTAAGCCACGAAAATCCGGAAATTAAAGCCTTGTATGCAGATTTTTACGGCAAACCGCTGAGCGAACTGGCGGAACAGATGCTGCATACCGTATATTTTGACCGCAGTGCGGATTTGGGCGGCGTATATATCGCGCCCGGCGTGGAAAAACAGCCTGAGGCAGAAGAAGCAGCACCGCGGCAGGAAGCAGGCACGCATAAATGGCGCTGCAAGGTTTGCGGCTATATATATGAAGGCGAAACTTTACCGGAGGATTATAAATGCCCTCTGTGCGGTATGGGCGCCAATATGTTTGAAAAAATAGAATAGTTTTGCCAAAGCCTCTGCCTTAAAAACGGGCAGGGGCTTTTTGCTGCGTAAAAAAGCAAAAAAATTAAAAAATTTTGTAAAAAATAGTGAAGGAAAATAAAAAATGTTGTAGAATATATGGCAGGGAAACCAAAAATGAGAGAAAATTAGGAGGACAAAAAATGCATAGTTACAGCATTGAGCTTGGCGGCAGAACGCTGACGATGGAAATCGGCAAAATTGCCAAGCAGGCCAACGGCGCAGTATTGGTGCGCTATGGCGACACTGCGGTAGTAGTTGCTGCTACCGGTACCAAAACACCGCGTGAAGGTGTAGACTTTTTCCCTTTGACTGTTGATTTTGAAGAAAAAATGTACGCTGTGGGTAAAATCCCCGGCGGCTTTATTAAACGTGAAGGACGCCCGGCTGAAACCGCAATTTTAACCAGCCGCCTTATCGACCGCCCGATCCGCCCGATGTTCCCGGAAGGCTACCATAACGACGTGCAGATTGTTGCAACCGCCGTTTCCGTTGACCCGGACAACGCACCGGATATTCCGGCAATGATTGGCGCTTCCTGTGCACTTTCCATTTCCGATATTCCGTTTGAAGGCCCTATCGCCGGTGTGCGTGTAGGCATGATTGACGGCCAGTACATCATTAACCCGACCATTGAACAGGCTAAAGTAAGCCGCCTGAACCTTGCTGTTGCAGGCACTAAAGACGCTATTTTGATGGTTGAAGCAGGTGCCAAGGAAATCAGCGAAGACGAAATGCTGGACGCTATCTGGTTCGGCCACGAAGAAATTAAAAAGCTGGTTGAATGGCAGGAAAAAATTATGGCAGAAGTTGGCAAACCCAAAATGGAAGTGCCTGTTTACGAACCTCCTGCCGAACTTGCCGCAGAAATTGAAGCTTACGGCGCTGAGCAGCTGAAAGCAGCTCTGATGGACGCCAACAAGCTGGAACGCGAAGAAAACGTTGCCCGCATTAAAGCTGAAATCGCCGACGCATTTATGGAAAAATATCCTGACAATGCCAAAGACGTTGCTTATATTACCCAGAAACTCGTTAAAAAAATTGTACGCCGCACTATTTCCGTGGATAAAATCCGCCCGGACGGACGTGCGCTTGACGAAGTACGCCCTGTAACCTGCGAAGTAGGCTTACTTGCCCGCCCGCACGGCAGCGCGCTGTTTACCCGCGGCCAGACCCAGATTCTGAACGTGCTGGCACTGGCTCCGCTCAGCGAAGCACAGACCCTGGACGGACTTGGCGTAGAACTTACCAAACGTTATATCCATCACTATAACTTCCCGCCGTACAGCGTTGGCGAAACCAAACCGCTGCGCAGCCCGGGCCGCCGCGAAATCGGCCATGGCGCACTGGCAGAACGCGCACTTTTGCCGGTAATTCCTTCCGAAGAAGAATTCCCGTATGCAATCCGCCTGGTTTCCGAAACTCTGGAATCCAACGGTTCTTCCTCCATGGGCAGCGTTTGCGCAAGCACCCTTTCCCTTATGGACGCAGGTGTGCCTATTAAAGCACCGGTTGCCGGCGTAGCAATGGGCCTTGTAAAAGACGGTGATTATTTCACCATTCTTACCGATATTCAGGGCCTTGAAGATGCTCTCGGCGATATGGACTTTAAAGTTGCCGGTACTAAAAACGGCATTACCGCCATTCAGATGGATATTAAGATTGACGGCATCAACAAGGAAATTTTCAAACAGGCTCTGGCACAGGCTAAACGCGGCCGTGAACACATCATGGGCATTATGCTTGACTGCATTGCCGAACCGCGCAAAGAACTGTCCAAATACGCTCCGAAAATTACCACAATTCATGTTGACCCCGAAAAAATCAGCAAAATTATTGGCCCCGGCGGCAAAACCATTAAAAAGATTGTTGAAGAAACAGGCGCCAAAATTGATTCTGTAGAAGACGACCGCGTATATATTGCCGCAGTTAACAGCGAAGAAGCTGCAAAAGCTATCGATATGATTAACGGTATTACCGCGGAAGCAGAAGTCGGCAAAGTTTATACCGGCAAAGTTACCCGTCTGATGGCATTTGGTGCTTTTGTTGAAATTCTGCCGGGCAAAGAAGGCCTGGTTCATATTTCCCAGCTTTCTACCGAGCGCGTAAATAAAGTTGAAGACGTTGTTTCCGTAGGTGATGAAATCGTTGTAAAGGTTACGGAAATCGACCAGAAGGGCCGCATTAACCTGTCCCGCAAAGCAGTGCTGGCAGGCGGCTTAAGCAAATAATTTAAGTAAAAACTAAATCCCGCTGAATTATTTTCGGCGGGATTTTTTATAATGAGGTGTACTATGAAATTACGTGGTTTTGAAAAAATTACTTCCTTTAAAGAAGTTGATTTCCCCATGCCGGAACGCAAAACAAAAATGGCGGCAGGGTACGATATCTGTTTGCCGCAGGACGTTACCATTAAGGCGCATACGCTGCAAATGGTGCCGACTGGCGTGAAAGCCTACATGCAGGACGACGAGTTTTTGGGCGTGCATATCCGCAGCAGCATGGCGGTAAAAAAAGGGTTGGCACTGGTGAACAACGTGGGCATTATCGACGCCGACTATTACAACAACGTGGACAACGAAGGGCACATTATGCTGGGGCTGTATAACACGACGGACAGCGATGTTACCCTGGCAAAAGGTGAGCGTGTGGCACAGGGCATTTTTTACAAATACCTTACGACTGATGGCGACAGCGCCGAAGCAACCCGCAGCGGCGGCTTCGGCAGCACGGGCGAGAAATAAACTGTACCCTTAAAAATTAAATAATACTAAAATTTAAATTACCGGTTTTAAAAGACTGTTTGTAAGTGCAAATGCGCTTGCAGGCAGTCTTTTTTTGCGTAAAAACGGAGTTAAGTTAAAGGACAATAGTAGAAATTTTATTTTAAAAGTGATATAATACATAATAATTGATTGTAAAATAAAGTTATAGATAAGTTTTAAATAAAAACTAAACTTAGGGTGAGAAAACGTGGCAGAAAATCTGCAAAAAATAAATAAGTATACCAATATTATTTTACCGTTTGTATTAATTTGTGTTGACTACATTGCCATAGTATGTGCAGAAGAACTTGCCTTTAACTTCCGTAACTTCTATACCGGTAATCACAGCCTATATATCTCCTGGCTCAACTTCTGGGTAGTATTCCCATTACTTTACCTTATTTTCTTAAACATCGAACAACTCTATAATCGCCGCGCACAGTTCTGGCAGATAATCCAAAAACTCTTTATAACAAGCTGCTACGCTGTTACAAGTATTATCATATTACTCTATATAGCACGCATTGCAGGCTCAACCAGTAGAATGTTCATCGCAGTATTTTGGATATTGAGCTTTATACTGCTTGTCATCTTCCGCTACATAGTAAAAAAGATACTTGAAAAATACCAGCTTCTGCAAATACCGGTACTCATCATTGGAGCAGGCAAAACAGCAGAACTGTTAGTGCAGGGCATTAAAAACGATGCCGGTATGGGGTATAAAATAATAGGGCTTTTAGAAGACAACAAAGTAGAACAAGGCATACTTGAAAATTATCCAGTGCTCGGTAAATTTACAGACGCTGAAGAAGTAATAACAAAATACAAAATAAACCACGTCTTTATAGCAGCACCAGGATTAGAACAAGGCAAACTAACAAAACTAATCTACAAAGTACAGCCCTTAGTAAAAAGCATGGAAGTAATACCAAACCTTGTAGGTGTACCAATGGGTGGCATAGAAGCAGAAAGCCTGTTTAACGAAAAGCTAATGCTGCTGCGCCTAAAAAATAACCTTGCAAGACCAATAAACAGATGGGTAAAAACAATCTTTGACTATGTACTTACAATAACGGGTACAATCGCTATAAGCCCAATACTCATAGTAATAGCCTTATGGATATATAAAGACTCACCGGGGCCTGTAATCTTTAAGCATAGGCGTATAGGCAAAAACGGCAAAGAATTTAACTGCTACAAATTCCGCAGCATGTGCGTAGACGCTAAAGAGAAATTAGAGCAGCTTTTAAAAACAAACCTGGAAGCAAAAGCAGAATGGGAAAAAGACTTTAAGTTAAAAAATGACCCACGCATAACCAAAAGCGGGGCATTCCTTAGAAAAACCAGTTTAGACGAACTGCCGCAGATATTTAACGTACTAAAAGGGGAAATGAGCCTTGTAGGGCCGCGCCCGATAATAAGGGATGAGATGATAAGGTACGGAGAATACATCAACGACTACCTGATGGTAAAGCCGGGGATCACCGGAATGTGGCAGGGAAGCGGCAGAAGCGATATTGACTACGCAGAGCGTGTACTGCTGGATAGCTGGTATACCCGCAATTGGAGCGTATGGCTTGACATAACGCTGCTGTTTAAAACATTTAAAGTAGTATTACTCAGAAAAGGTGCGTATTAAAAATACCATAACGAAGGGATAGAAAACTGAAACATGAAATACGATTATCTTATAGCAGGAGCAGGATTATTCGGCAGTGTATTTGCCTACGAAGCTACGAAAAGAGGCAAAAAATGCTTAGTAGTAGATAGAAGAAACCATATCGGCGGCAATATTTACTGCGAACAGCAAGACGGCATTAATATTCATAAATACGGTGCTCATATCTTCCATACCAGCAATAAAAAAGTATGGGATTATGTAAACCAATTTGCTGAATTTAATAGTTACATCAACAGCCCCGTTGCTAACTATAACGGAGAAATATATAATCTGCCTTTTAATATGAACACCTTCAGTAAAATGTGGGGAATCAGTACACCACGGCAGGCAGAAGCAATAATTAACGAACAAAAACAAGCTATTACTCACGAACCACAGAACCTTGAAGAACAGGCAATTAGTTTAGTCGGTACAGATATCTATACCAAACTTATCAAAGGCTATACCGAAAAACAATGGGGCAGAAAATGTACAGAACTGCCAGCCTTTATTATCAAACGCCTGCCGGTACGCTATACCTACGATAACAACTACTTTAACGATAGATATCAGGGTATACCAATAGGCGGCTACAATAAAATAATTGAAAAGATGCTGGAAGGCATAGATGTAGAGCTTAACTGCGATTATAACATCTGCTTTGATAAAGACCAGAAAATAGCGGAAAAAGTAATCTACACCGGTGCCATAGATGAATATTTTAACTATCAGTTAGGTCATCTTGAATACCGCGGTTTAAAATTCGAAACCGAAAGATTGGAACAGGAAAACTATCAGGGCGTAGCAGTAATGAACTTTACCGACAGCAAAACGCCTTATACCAGAATAATAGAACACAAGCACTTTGAATTTGGCAAACAGCCGGTAACGTATATAACCAAAGAATATCCACAGGACTGGAAAGTAGGAGAAGAAGCCTACTATCCCGTCAATGATGATAAAAACCAACAGCTTTTCGCAAAATATAAAGAACTTGCAGACAAAGAAAGAAACGTAATCTTTGGCGGCAGGTTAGGCGAATACAAATATTACGACATGGATAAAGTAATAGAAAGTGCTTTAAACCTTGCAGAAAAGGAACTGAAATAACGACGTGGATATAAAAATACTTGTAGCAGCACATAAAAAATACTGGATGCCTGATGACGATGTCTATCTTCCGATGCATGTAGGCAGGGAAGGCAAAGAAGATTTAGGATACTTAAGCGACAACACTGGGGATAACATCTCTGCTAAAAACGCCAATTACTGTGAACTTACAGGTCTATACTGGGCATGGAAAAATTTGAAATGTGACTATATAGGGCTGTGCCATTACCGCAGGTATTTTGCAGGAAAAAATATACATGGCAATGACGTGGAAAAGAAAAAAGCTGCCATCTTAAAACGGCAGGACTATGAAAAACTGCTGCAAGAGTATGATGTAATACTGCCGGTAAAGCGCAATTATTACATCGAAACAGTACGCAGCCAGTATGAGCATGCACATAACAAACGGGATTTAGATGAAACAGAAAAAATAATAGCAGAACTTTATCCTGACTACAGTGAAGCATTTACGAAAGTAATGGGCAGGACAAAGCTGCATATTTTAAATATGTTTGTTATGAAAAAGCAGCTTTTTAATGAATATTGCAGTTGGCTTTTCAGCATACTTTTTGAACTGGAAAAAAGAATAGATATATCCGGTTATAACCAATATGAAGCAAGGGTATTTGGGTTTATATCGGAACGTCTTTTAAACGTATGGCTGGAAAAGCAGCAGTTAAAAATAAAAGAAATGCCGGTAGTGTTTTTAGAAAAACAAAACTGGGCGAAAAAAATAGCAGAGTTTCTGAAAAGAAAATTTAGGTAAAATAATGAGGTTAAATGAATGAAAATACTTTATTATTATTGGACTCAATATGACGATAATTTGCCAGGTGGTGGAGTGAAAGTATATTTAAAAAATATTATTAATAATTTTAAGCAAAATGAAAATATAGAAATATATACTTTGAACAGTGGTAGTGATTATGATTTATCATCTAAACTTTATTATAAATGCATTAAGAAAAAGTCTAAATTAAAACAATTTAAAATAATAAATTCTCCAGTATTAGCACCTTCAAAATACTCATTTTATGAAATGGAAAAGTATTTAAAAGATACAACTTTAAAAACTTTATTAAATGAATTTATTAAAGAAAATGGACCGTTTGATGTAATACATATACAGTCAATAGAAGGATTAAATATAGAAGTTCTTAAGTTAAAAGAAGAATATCCGAAAACAAAATTTATATTAAGTTTGCATAATTATCATTATTTTTGTCCTCAGGTAAATTTATGGAAAAATAATAGTGCTAATTGTAAAGATTTTGAAGATGGTTGTGCATGCAATGGTTGTTTGGGTAACTTTCCTAGTAGCGAAAAGTTTAAAAAATTATATTTATTTAATCATTATTTAGAAAAATATGGATTTGTTTCAAGTTTTAATAAAATAAGAAATGTCTTGAAATTAGCATATATGTTTTTTTTAAAAGAAAAGAATGAAGACAACAAATTAAGAAATGAATATATAGATCCGAAATTATTCAAAGAGTTTAGAGAAAAAAATATTAAATATATAAATAAATATGCAGACAGAATTTTATGTGTATCAAAAAGAGTAAAAGAAATTGCTTTAGAAATGGGGATAGAGGAAACTAAATTAGATGTGTGTTATATAGGAACAGCCTTTGCTAAAAATGCTAGGAATAATATCAATTCTAAAGTTTTTGGATTAAAACATTTTAAAATAGCGTATATGGGTTATATGCGTAAGGATAAAGGTTTATATTTTTTTGTTGATGCATTAGAGCAATTAGATATTAATATTTCCCAAAATATGGAAGTAATAATTGCAGCAAAGTTTGAGGATAATGATTTAGTTAATAGAATAGAGCACCTAAAAAAAAGATTTGCTAATCTTAAATTATTAGATGGCTATACACATAAAGATATTCCACAAATAACTGAAAATTTATCTTTAGGAATAGTACCAGTAATGTGGGAAGATTGTTTGCCACAAGTAGCAATAGAATTTAAAGCTATGGGAATACCTGTATTGTCTAGTGATTTAGGTGGTGCTTCAGAGCTCACTGAAGCGAAAGAATTTTGTTTTAGAGCAGGGAATCTTGAAGATTTTTTGGATCATTTGATAGCAGTTTATGAAAATAGAGATTTATTAAATACATACTATCGAAAGCATTTAAAATTAATGACAGTTGAGGAACATTGTAAAGAATTAATGAAATATTACAAATGAAAGCAAGTGTAGAATGTTAAAAGAAAATATACAAAGATTATTAGCTAAAAATTTATATGCGAATAAAATTGCTTATGACTGGTTATTTAATAAAAGAACATCCATAATACAAAATTTAGTAGATAATTTTAAAAATGATGACTATTTAACCAGTGTTGAAAAATTAAAAGTATTTAAAGAAAAAATAGATAAAGATTCATTAATATTTTTTACAAGAAATATAACTTGGGATAATTTGCATATTTATGGAATTTGGGAAGGGCTGTTTTCCAATTACATTTCTAATTCTAATGAATATTTTAAATCTCCTGCAATTGAACATGGTTTGATTTTTCATAATAAGGTTTATAGAGATGTGCGCTATACGGCAAGAATGTCTTGTGCAACATTTAGTAACTTTCGTAAAGAAATAATTCAGTCTAAATTTAAAATACCGGTGTTTTGTGTAGGTCCATATATTAATTATAGTAGTTTTTTTTATGATCAGAATTACATTAATTTAAAAAAGAAGAACTTTGGTAAAACTTTATTAGTTTTTCCTACACACAGCACAGATTCAGCAGATATCGATGTTAATCAGAATTTATTTTGTAGTAATTTAAAAAAAATAGCAACAAATTTTGATACCGTATTAATAAATACATTTTGGTGGAACATAAATGATCCTTTAACTTATAAATTGGAATCAGAAGGTTATAAAATTATTTCGTGTGGTTTTAGGGATGATGTTAGTTTTTTACCGAGGCTTAAATCATATTTTGAAATTTCAGATTTAGTGATGGGTGATAGTATTGGTACGCATGTTGGATATGCACTATCTTGTAATATTCCTTTTTGTTATGTTCCTTCTGGTACAAAGGTGGAATTAAAACTTGTTGACGAAATTAAAGATTTAGATTTTGTTAAAAAGCAACAAAATAAAATTGCAGCAGCATTTCTTTGGTCAGATAGTATAACAGAAAAACAAAAAGAGCTTTGTAATTATTATTGGGGGAATAATTTAATAAAATCCAAAGAAGAAATTAAAGAAATTGTAGAAATTAATAATGATTTAATTAAAATGACGTATGGTTTTACCGGATTAACTTATTATATGGCTAAGAAATTGCTGAAAAAATATTATCATGAAGATGATTTTGTAAAATATAAATTATTGAAAGATGCGTTATAAAAATATTTATAATTCAATTAAAGAAGATTAAGATCTGTCTTTAACAGTAATTTATAAATTTTTAAATAAATTTATTAAAATATAATTGATATAAACAACACATTAGTTAGAGAATAATTCCAGCTCTCATATAAATAAACTAAATACAGCAGGTAAAAAGTATCTAAGAATGTAAAGGTAGGATAAAATACTTGCAGAATAAAGTAAAAAATACAAATTTAAAAAATAAAACAAACTCAGCTTATTTAATTTCATGGGTGTATGCAATATCAAGTATAATTGCTTTAGTTCTTGCTTCACTTTTGATTAATAGGGGCATGGTAAGAGTTTTTGTTCAGTCAATTTGTATACTAATGTTTTTATTGTATATTTTTTCTATTAGTGGAAAATGGAAGTTTGATTTACAAATTAATAATAAAAAAATATTCGAATTAATTTCTTTTTGTACAATAATTATTTTTCAAATTATTGGTGCTGATTATTCATTATATTATACAATTAAAACTATTATATTGCTTTTTGTATTCAAATATTTTTTTACTAATTACAATACTTTAAACTTATCTTTTTTGTTTGTTCGTTTAATTTATTTCTTTTATTCTTTATTTACTATTCTAATTCTTTACAACATGATATTTAATTCTTATTTTATTCAATCAGATATGGTGTTTTCATCATGTGATGATAAAAACTATACTGCTGTTTTGATGTTTTTGTATTTTGCATTTTGTTTACATTTTAGATTTTTTATTGGTATCTTATTAAGTACCGTATTTTTTGTGTTTTTTAATTCCAGCAGAAGTTCTATTCTATTAATTGCTACATTCTTTTTCTGTATGGCTTTCAAAGAACAAATATTTTATTCTTTGAAAAATTTTAAATTAGATAAGTTTTTGAAAATTTTTTCTTTAATGACGCTGTGTATAATTGGATTTTCTTATTACTGGGTATCAAATGTTTCTGTAAATAATCTGCAGGCTTATAGACAGGGACTAAATGATGGTTCGAATAAAATGCGTTTTACTGCTAATATATATGCAATAGATATGGTAAAAAAAGATAATGATTTATTTTATCGAGGGTATGGATTTGATATTAGAAAAGTTATGGGAGTAGATGAAGAAGATTATTCGAAACATACACGAATAAATGGAGTAAGGCTTGTTCAACCGCATAATAGTATAATTAATGTTCTAATCAGGTTGGGTATAGTGCCTGGAATTTTATATTTTATAATTTTAGCTTCAACAATAGATCTATTATATAAAAAATGGACGATTGAATTTATATTTCCTTATTTGTTAAATTCAATGTTTATGCATTCATTATTGGATGGATTTATGCTTGGAATATGGATTATTATTATATGTTTAGTGTATATAGAAGGTAATAATAAGCAAAATGAGAGTAGAAAATAAAAATGCTGTTTATAATATTTTAGGAACCGTTTGTTTAAATGGAATACAGTTTTTTTCTATTCCGATTTTCACACGTGTTTTGGGCCCGGAACAGTACGGTATTGTATCAGTATATACTACTTGGGTGAGTATTTTCTCTATTATTTTTGGGCTTCAAGTGCAGGGAAGTATCGGAACAGCAATAGCAAGGCTAGAAAAAAAGGAAATAAAAGGGTATCTATCTACAATTCTTATTACAGGTCTTTTGTTTTCTTTCTTTTGTTTATTGATTTTTTTGTTATTTTCTGAAGTAATTTCTAAGTTGTTATTAATGTCACATACAGTTCTGTATTTGATGGTTATTCAATCTATCGGCACTTTTGTTATTGCTTTTTCAGGAATTGCTTTTGTATTTTACAAAAAAGCAAAGAATAGCTTTATGATTAATGTAACAACGGCAATATCTACAACAGTACTTAGCTTGTTACTTAGTTTATATTATTTTCCATCAGAAAGTCGTTATCTGGGGAAGATGTACGGAATGGTAATTCCTATCATACTTATAGCTACTGGTATAACAGTTTATTTTATTAAAGAAAATTGGCGGTGTTTTAACTTTAATTATATAAAATTTTGTTTGCCATTAAGCATTCCTTTGATTTTTCATGGGTTGTCACAAATCATCTTGAGTCATAGTGACCGCATAATGCTTCAGCATATGTTAGGAAATGAAGAAACAGGAATATACAGTTTTATGATTAGTTTTTCAGGCGTATTGATTGCTATTTATGGGGCATTAAATAATACTTGGGTACCTTTTTATTATGATGATCTCAAAGCAAAAGCATTAGATAAAATTGATGCAAGAACGAAAAATTATATCTTTATTTATAGTATTATTGTGATTGTATTTTCTCTATGGGCACCAGAAGTTATAAAAATATTTGTTCCACCATCTTTTTGGATAGCTATTGATTTGCTTCCGTTTTTTGTTTTAGGGAATTATTTCAATTTCTTATATAGTTTTCCTGTTAATTTTGAGTTCTTTCATAAAACTACTTATACTGTTGCGATTGGTACTATTGGTGCTGCCGTAATAAATATTGCGGCTAATTATATCTTGATTCCTTATATGGGAATATTGGGAGCAGCTTTGGCGACACTTTTGTCATATATTTTGTTATTCGCTTTTCATGAAGTCATTGCGACTTATATTCTTCCGTATAATTATCATTATTCTATGAAAAATTTTTTGTTAGGAATTGTTGTAGTGATGACTTGTGTAGTTGGGGCAAGTATTTTAAAGGAATTTATATTAATTCGTTGGAGTATAGGTCTATTATTGGTTTGTATATGGTTTTATTCTATTTATCAAAGGAGGAGTTTATTTTGATAAAAAAAGATGTAATTAATATTTTAGCTGTTATACCGGCAAGAGGCGGTTCTAAGGGGATACCTAAAAAGAATATCAGGTTGATGAATAGGAAACCATTAATCTCATATAGCATAAACAACGCTATAAATAGTAAATATATTATGGATGTATTTGTTAGTACAGATAGTGATGAAATTGCAGAAGTAGCAAGTGATTGCGGAGCAGAAATAATAAAACGTGACAATAGTTTATCATCAGATTTGGTAACTTTGGACCCGGTAATTTATCATGCAAAAAATTGTGCAGAAAAACTCAAAAATAAGAAGTATGATATAGTAATAACTTTGCAGCCGACTTCTCCTTTATTGAAAACAGAGACATTAGATAATGCTATTAAATATTTTATAGATAATAATTTTGATACAGTAATAAGTGTTATAAATAAGCCACATTTATCATGGGGTAAAAAAGTTAACGGAGATATTGTACCTTTATATAAAGAAAGAAAAAATCGTCAGGAATTACCACCTCAATTTTTTGAAACAGGGGCTTTTGTAATTGCTAAAGCTGATGTTGTAAAAGAAAATACTCGTATTGGCAAAAATGTATCTGTATTTGAAGTAGCAGAAGAAGAAAGTATAGATATTGATGATAAAAATGACTGGCTAATGACTGAAAATTTGATGAAACGCAAAAAAGTTATTTTTAGGGTAGATGGATATAAAGAATTAGGCCTTGGTCATGTTTATAATTGTATTACGCTGGCATTTAGCATGATAGAGCATGATGTTTTGCTTGTAATTTCAGAAAAGTCTATAGAAGGCATAGAAAAAATTAAAGAAACAAATTTGCCGTATACAATCATAAAAAATGAAAATGAAATTGATGAAATAATAAATGCGTTTAAGCCAGATATTTGGGTTAATGATTGTTTGAACACGACAAAAGAATATATTGAAAAATTAAAAACAAAGATTAAAAGGGTAGTTACAATTGAAGATTTAGGAACAGGTATAGAAGTTGCTGATGCAGTTATAAATGCTTTATATAAACCTGTAAATAATCCTAAAGTGTATAGTGGATATAAATATGTTTGTTTGCGGGATGAATTTCAGGCAGAACAACCAGCAGTATTTTCTGAAAAAGTAAAGAATGTATTAATTATGTTCGGCGGAACAGATCCTGCTAATTTGAATAAAATGCTTTATAACAGCATTTTAAAATTTTCAGATAAATACAATAATATTAAATTTAATTTTATAACCGGAATTGGCTATGATGCTGATAAAAATGGAATTGTTACTTGTAAAGAAAAGAATATTTTCGTTTATCCTAATGTACCTCGAGTAACCAAATATATGAAACATGCTGATTTAGCTATTACCAGTCAAGGCAGAACTATTTTTGAGCTTGCTGCAATGGGCGTGCCTTCTATTGTATTATCACAAAATGAAAGAGAGCAGACGCATTTATTTGCAAAATTAGAGCATGGATTTTTGAACCTTGGAATCGGAAAAAATATAGAACAAAATTTAATAGAAAATACTTTGAACTGGCTTATTAATACTCCTGTTATAAGAAAAAATATGTATGATTTAATGCTTTCATATCCTTTAAAATCAGGATTAAAACGAGTTAAAAATATCATAGTAGGTGAAGAAAATGACTAAAAATACTGTTATTGAAAGATTACATGAAAATAAATTCAGCTTAATTGCAGAAATTGGCGTAAATTATTATGATATTGCAAAAAAATTAAATATTTCTTTAATGGAAGCAGCTAAATTTATGGTGTTATCTGCTAAAAATGCAGGTATCCACGCAGTTAAATTCCAAAGTTATAAAGCAGAGACTTTGGCTTCAAAGTTTTCGCCTTCGTATTGGGATACAAAAGAAGAACCTACAACATCACAATATGAATTATTTAAAAAATTTGATTTCTTTGGAAAAAAAGAATATCAAGAAATTGCTGATTATTGTAACCAAATTGGCATAGAATTTAGTTCTACCGCTTTTGACTTAGAGTCCGCCGAATATTTAGCAGATATGATGAATTTTTATAAAATTTCTTCTTCTGATCTAAGTAATTTGCCTTTTATAGAATTTATGGCGCAAAAAAATAAACCAATTTTACTTTCGATAGGTGCGTCTAATTTAGACGAAATAAAAAATGCCGTTAGCACTATACGTAAATATAACGACCAAGAAATTGTTTTATTGCATTGTGTCTTAGAATATCCTACGCCTTATCAAGATGCTAATTTAAGCAAAATTAAAAGCTTAGTTAAAGAATTCCCTGATATATATATTGGATATTCGGATCATACAAAACCAGATGCTTGTTATGATGTGATTAAAACAGCATATTTATTAGGTGCGAAAGTAGTTGAGAAACATTTTACATTAGATAAAACCTTAAAAGGAAATGATCATTATCATGCAATGGATCCGCATGATGCAGAAAAAATTCTTCAAAATATAGATTTTGTGAATAAATTGCTCGGGAATAGCGAGTTAAAATGTTTAGATACAGAATTACTTGCACGCCAAAACGCAAGAAGATCTTTAGTAGCAGCAGTTGATATACCTGAAGGAGTAAAAATCACTGGAGATATGTTAACTTTTAAACGACCGGGTACGGGAATTTCGCCTGCAGAAATAGATAAAGTAATAGGTAAAACTAGCAAAAAATATATTAAAGCTGATGAGATTTTACAAAAAGAGCATTTAAGAAATTGATGATTTATTAATGAGTGATTTTTACAATAATTTGTATGGAATGTTATTTATACTGGTATTTATTAGAAGGTATGATATAATTATATCAGCTTAAATAAAGTCGGTGATAATAATATGGGAGCTTTTAATATTTCTTCATTAGGCAATTTTGTTAATAAAATTAATGACATTAAAAGAGTTGCTGATAAGGACTTGGAATTTTTTTATCGTGGTATAAAAAGTGAATTGCCAGTTGAAAAAAATCAACCTAAAATTTACAGAGGATATATAGATAAAGAATCAGAAATTATTGAAAGTACATTAACAAATAAATTTTCTTATTTTCAAAATAGTAAAACTGCCATTGAAAAATTAGAAATAATGCAACACTATGGGTTGCCAACAAGACTTCTTGATATTACATCTAATCCACTGGTTGCATTGTTTTTTGCTTGTCAAGTTTCGGATCATGATGAAGCAGGACAAGTATTTGTTTATAAAGTAAAGAAAGATTATGTTAAGTACAATGATAGTGATATTGTAAGTATTTTATCTAATATAGCTTTTATGGATAAAAATTTTGAGCTAGAGGTTGATGAAGAAGATAATACTAAATTAAAGACTAGTACTATTCATTATCAAAAACTTATATCTCAAATAAAAAAAGAAAAACCGTCTTTTCAGGAAAAAATAAAAAGAAAACATGTAGATAATTATGTTGTATGCGTAATTCCAAATTATAATAATGAAAGAATTGTTGCACAGCAAGGTGCATTTTTGCTTTACGGAATAGATACAATAAAAACAAAATGTGCAGAAATATCTGGAAAACAAGATAAATATATTACATACGAAGAATTTATAATTAAGCACGATAAAAAAAGTGATATTCTTAATGAATTAGCAAATGTTGGAATTACTAGAGATGTATTATTTCCTGAATTAGATAATTATATTGATTGTATTGATCGAAAATTCAAAAATGAATAAATTTAAGCCTTGTATGTTATAATATATTAATATACAGGGCTTTTTATTACGTCATTTTGAGGGATGTGAAACAATGCTTATTATTAAAAATGCTGTTGTTAATGCTTTAGTCATAATATTATTATCTTTATTTTTTTGGCTAATTAAATTTAAATTAGGTGTTATGTATACGGGAATAATTTTACTATTAGTTATTATTTTCTTGGTTCGTTATCATAATATAAAAAACAATAAAAGATTATATTTTGAATTTATTAGTATAATTGCTTTTAATGTACCATATGTTTTATATAAATATAATATTTTAAATATCTCTTTTGAAAAGATGGCTTTATCTACTCTGTTACTGATTTTTTTCAATATTATGATAGATGTTTTAGTTCATAAATATATTTTATATAAAAATGATAATAAAAATTATAAACTTTTTAGAGAACGAAAAGAGGATTTGAAAAGAATAAAGGAATATTTAAATAAATTTAATATAATAGGTATTAATGGTGAATGGGGTAGTGGTAAAACTTATTTACTGGAATGTTTGCAGAATGAAAAAGATATGCAGGACAAATATGAATTTGTTAATATCTATTTACTAACTTGCAATTTAGATAATTTATCACAGATTTTAATAAATGAATTAGAGAAAGTTTTAGTAAAATATGGTATTTGTTCACGCTATTCTAATTCTTTGCGTAAAATATTAGCTACAAATAATTTTATAGATAGTTTATTTAGTTCAATGTTTTTAGATACAAATTCTTTTACTGCTTCTATTAACGGGTTTAAAAATGAGATAAGAAAATTAGATAAAACTTTGGTCATAGTATTTGAAGATTTGGATAGAATTGATGCTCCCAATGTTATTAAAAAGATATTAAGTGTTTCTGAAAATTTAATTGGTGAAAATATTAAAATAGTCTATCAGTATGACCAGAGTAATTTAGAAAGGATTAATGAATGTTTTAACAGAAATTATTTGGATAAATATATTCCGTATACCATAAATTTAACGCAGATTAGTTTTTTTGATATTATAGATAAAGTTTTAAAAGAATTTGAAAATGAATATGAATATATAAAAAAGAATGATTTTAATTTTTTGCGTATTCATGTTAGATTAGATTGGATATTAAGGGAAATATTTAATAAAAATATTGAGTATTCATTAAAAATATATAATTACTCTATTCGAAAAGTAAAACATTTTTTAGATGAAATTGAAAATACATTTGAAAATGAAGAAATGTATAGAGAAAATGATTTAAGAAAAGCTGTTATAATTTTTTATTTAATTAAGCATTTTGATTATGATATTTATAACAAATTTACTTTATCAAAAGGATTGATAGAAACATTTACATTAAATTTTAATGGCGAAGAATATGCTATTGATGAAATAATCTATAAGTTTAAAAATAACGAATTAAATAGTAGAGATATTGATAAAATATTAATTAACGATTTAAATAGAAAAGTTTTAGGCTATTTGTTCTTGATTGAGTATAGATTGAACAATAAAGAAAAACGAGGAATAGAAATTTTAGAAGAAACTGAGCTAGAATTAGGAAATAATAATTATAATGATAAAATAAATCGAGTTTTTTGGCATTTATTATGTAAGGGAAAATCAGAATATACAGATATGGAACAAATGGTTAAAGTTTTAAAAAGGGATGTATTAAGTTTATCTGACGACAAAATGATAGAAGGATTTAATAATTTTATGAATAAAATGTATAATGAAAAATATAAAGATGAAACCGGAAATATAGTATCTTTTTATATGGGAATACCGGGATTTCATACTTTATTTCAGGCGATGTCAATTGCAACGAGTAAAGAAAGTGACTGGTTAAAGTTTTTGAGTTTTTATTTTACATACAAAAAAGTAGATACGGTTAATTTAGAATTAATTAGATGCTTAAAATATTGCAATTTAAGAAGTAAAAATGTTTATTTTTTTGTTATAAATAAATTTAATGACTTAAAGGTTATTAGCAATATGAATGGGCATGATAGTTACTGGCAGTTTCTATTAAAATACTTAACTGCATTAAGTTCATTTGGCTATATAAATACACATAATGTTAGGTCGGCACTTGAGTTGAAAGACAATAATCATGATGTAGATATTTTGAAAGAAATTTTGTTTCGACCAATGTTACAGGAATTAAAACTATTAAAAGAAAGAATACCTATTGAAGAACCTAAAAAGGAAATTGATGTAATAATTAAATTTATAAATAAAAATATTGAAATCATTTCTAAAGATACTGCCTTAAAAGAAGAATCACCAATCAAGATTAGCACGCAAGTATATTCTGGAAAAAATAATATAGAAATCGAACGTTTAAATGGGTTAAACTGCACTGAAATGGAGCTGTTAAAAGAAATTGAAGAAAGTTATCAAAATGGGAAAATAAGTGCTAATGATATTACTCATTTAGATCTTGTCAAAAGAAAGGAATTAAAAATTAAACAATGAAACTCATCATCACCGGCGGAGCCGGTTTTATAGGAAGCAATTTTATATATTATCAGTTTAAGCATCATCCTAAGGATGAATTTATTTGCTTGGATAAGCTTACATATGCGGGCAATTTAAGCAGCTTACAAAGTGCGATGCAGCAGCCGAACTTTAAGTTTGTTAAAGGCGATATTGCAGACCGTGATTTTGTTTACAGCTTGTTTGAAGTAGAGAAGCCGGATGTTGTGGTAAATTTTGCGGCGGAAAGCCATGTTGACCGCAGCATTTTAGAGCCGGAGCTGTTTTTAAAGACTAACGTTATCGGTACTGGCGTACTGATGGATGCCTGTCGCAAGTATGGTATTAAGCGTTATCATCAGGTAAGTACAGATGAAGTTTACGGCGATTTACCGCTGGAAAGGCCGGAATTGTTTTTTACTGAAACAACGCCGCTGCATACATCAAGCCCGTATTCTGCCTCTAAAGCCAGTGCAGATTTACTGGTTTTGGCATACCACCGTACTTACGGTTTGCCGGTAACAATTTCACGCTGTTCTAATAACTACGGTCCATATCACTTTCCTGAAAAGTTAATACCGCTAATGATTATTAATGCCCTGCATGATAAAGCATTGCCGGTTTACGGTGATGGTGCTAACGTGCGCGACTGGCTGTATGTAGAAGACCATTGCAGTGCGATTGATTTAATTATCCGCCGTGGGCGGGAGGGCGAAGTTTATAACGTAGGCGGGCATAACGAAAAAAGTAATTTGGATGTTGTAAAAATTATTTTAAAGGCGCTTGGCAAAAGCGAAGATTTAATTACTTTTGTTAAAGACCGACCCGGTCATGACAGGCGTTATGCGATAGACCCGACAAAAATACACAATGAACTTGGCTGGCTGCCGCAGACAAAGTTTGAGGACGGCATAGCCAAAACGATTGAATGGTATTTGGCAAACAAAGACTGGTGGCAGGAAATTATCAGCGGTGAATACCAGAAGTATTACGAAAAAATGTATAAAAACAGAATATAAATCAAAACCGCCGGTTGAGTGAATTGCACCCCAAAAGTTAAGCTTTTGGGGTGCAATTCATATACGAGTGGTACTGATTGTATTTTTTACACCTTACTGACACCTTATTTTATTAATATGGAAGCGGTTTTGGTGCAACAATTTATTTTTTAATTCTGCGCTGTAAAAATAAAATACAATTGCAGTATTTGTGTTATAATAAACAGTAAACATCTATTGGAGGTTAATCGTGAGGCTAAAAAAATGTTTTCAAACTCTGGCAATTAGTTGTATGGCATTTTTGCCTTTAAACGCTTTTGCTTCTGATGAACTTATTACAGGGCGCGGTTTGCCTGAAACTTATACAGAAGTAACTGCGCATAAAACCACTTCCGGTTCAACACTTATTTTTTCTGACAGCCCGGAAATGGTTTACAGAAACGGCGTTTTGTACCGTGATACCGTAAGCGGTGATGTAAGGATTTTCTTTCATCATGTAAATGCAATGGAAACAAATAAAAAACTCGCCGTTATACTCAGCAACGAACAAATGCGCCCGGTTAAATACAGCGTTGCCAACAACAGCATCGGCAATGCCGGCTGGCATTATTTAAAGGTTGGCAAGGAAACCCAGCAAAAATATTTTTCCGGCGTTCATAATAAAACGGAAGGAAACCTTGGCTTTGGCAATAATACAGAGCTTTTAACTGGCCGCGGCTATGTGCTTGAACCGGCGCAGCTTTTGGTGGGCACTATTGATTTGCACACCGACAGGCCTGTGCAGGTAAGCGTTATTATGTGCGACGAAAAAACAGATTTGGATTTATACAATGAATACGCACCTGTTCAGCCTATGGACGAGCATCCGTTAAGGGGCACTTTTGACGATGCGGACTGGAATTACACTGTATCTGCACCGCTGAATACCGATAACAACAAGGTGTATATGCTTGAACTGGCATCCGAAGAACAGGGCTTTGCGCGCGGCAAGGATGGCACAACAGGGAAAGATGCTGTAAACTACGGCAATTACGGTATTGTATATTCTGTTAATTTTACAATCAGCGGCAATAAACCGGCGACAATGTATTTAAATCCGCTGGGCGGTTTGTTTGCCGGTTACGGAGTGCTGAAAAAAGCCGGTGAAGAAAAAATTCTGCCTTTGCCGCAGGATAAAGTGGCAATAGGAGACAGTTATGACGATTTGCTTAAGCTTGGCGTTTTGGAACCGGGAACATACAGTTTTATCTGGTCGCCGCCGGGTGCTTCCAACCTGCCTGTAAGGCTGTATTGGATGCAGGACGGCAGTTTATAATAAAATCAGGGGCAGAAATGACTAAACAACAACCACCATTTAAATTAAACGACATTATTGAAGTAAATATAACAGGGCTTGGCAGCAGCGGCGAAGGCGTGGGCAAGGCTGATGGATTTACGGTTTTTGTACACGGCGCCCTGCCGGGAGAAAAAGTATCCGTAAAATTATTTCAGGTAAAAAAATCCTATGCTTCCGGCAGAATTTTAAACATTTTGGAAGAATCTCCGCAGCGCGTTAAACCGCAATGTGCTTTTTATGAAAAATGCGGTGGCTGTCAATTGCAGCATTTAAACTACGAAGGGCAGTTAAGCATTAAAAGGCAGCAGGTTAAAGATGCCATTGAGCGTATTGGGCATATTACCGGCTGCGAAGTGCTGCCGGTGCTGGGCATGGAAAATCCGTGGCATTACCGCAATAAAATGCAGTTCCCGGCGGCTAAAACGGAAGGAAAAATTCAAATTGGCTGCTATGCTGCTTTAACCCATAACGTTATAAATATTGATGACTGCCTTATCCAAAAGCAGGCTAACAACAAAATTATGCAGGTTGTGCGCCAATGGATGCAGCAGTTTAATATTTCTGCTTATGACGAAACTACCGGCAAAGGCGTTGTACGCCATGTTATGGGGCGCGCAGGGGCTAAAACCGGCGAAGTTATGGCTGTAATTGTTACAGCCTGCTATGATATTCCGCATGCAGGCGAGCTTGTAACAATGCTTAAAACTGAAGTGGACGGTTTGAAAAGCATTGTGCAGAACATTAACAAAAAGCGTACCAACATAATTATGGGCGCTAAAAACCGGGTTCTGTATGGCAAAAGTACAATTAAAGACAGGCTTGGCAATTTAAAATTTAATATTTCGCCGCTGTCTTTCTTTCAGGTAAACAGCGCACAGACCGAAAAGCTTTACGCCACGGCGCTGGATTTTGCTGCGCTGAGCGGCAAAGAAACGGTTATTGACTGTTACTGCGGTACAGGTACTATTTCGCTGTATCTGGCGCAAAAGGCACGCAAAGTGTACGGCATAGAAATTGTTGAGCCTGCTATTAAAGACGCCAACGAAAATGCCAAAGCGAATAATATTGCAAATGCAGAGTTTATTTGCGGCGACGCTGCCGTGGAAATGCCGGCGCTGTTAAAAAGCGGCGTAAAGCCGGATACAGTGCTGCTTGACCCTCCGCGCGCAGGTTGTGATAAAAAGGTTTTGGCAGCCATTGCCGGAGTAAAACCTGAGAAAATTGTTTATGTATCATGCAATCCGGCTTCTTTAGCGCGTGATATGGCGTTTTTAACTGAAAACGGCTATAAAGCAGTAAAAGCACAGCCGGTGGATATGTTTCCGATGACCAGCCATATTGAAACGGTTGCTTTGCTGGTATTGAAAGAATAAAAGTTTAAAACAGGTATTATACTTTTGTATAATACCTGTTTTGCATAAAAAAAGAGCGGCTTGCCGCTCTTTTTTTATATCAATATTTAATTTTGGTTATCAAAAATACTGCCGCTTTCCAGCAATTTGCTATCGTAAATTGCCGGTGATTCGCCGGGGTTTGTTAAATGCGGCGTTAAAATCATAATAACTTCGATTTTTGTTTTGCTGGTAGTACGGTTTTTAAACAGTTCGCCTAAAAGTGGAATGTTTGATAAGAACGGTACTTTTTGCAGCCGTTTTTGTTCTTCTTCATTGATTAAACCGCCTATTACAAGAGTTTCACCGTCGCGCATTCTTACGGTAGTGGTGGCACTTCGGCTGGTTATTTTGTAATTTTTCAGTTCGGAAATAAGCGTGGGGGTACTGACTTCCGTATGCACAACCGATGTTATCATACCGTCGCTGCTTACTATCGGCGTGTATTGCAGTTTAATACCGGCGTCAACGTAATCGGTAGTGTTGGTTGTAACGGAGTTTTCAATTTTTTCCGTTGTAACAGGAATGTGATCGCCTATAAATATGCTTGCTTCACGCCCGGGTATGGTTATTATGCGCGGTGTTGCCAGAATTTTGGCTTTGCCTTTGGCAAAAAGGGCGTTTAAAGCAGCGTTAAAACGGAATTCATAATTAGCGCCAAAATGTACTACGCCGCCAAAATTTTCGTTATCGGTATCATCGTTATTGTCATCATTACCGTAGTAATTACTGTTTTGCGGTATTTTATCCCAGTTCCAGCTGATGCCAAGGTTTTCGCTGTCTTCGCGGTTTACCGCAATTATTTTGGCTTCAAGCGTTACCTGCTGCGTGGCAGTATCAAGTACGGCAACTGCGCTGCGAAGGCGCATTTCGTCGGTGGGGGTGCCGGTAAAAATAATGCTGTTGGTAACAGTATCGGTGCTTATTTTGCTGTTGGTGCCAATAAGCGGTGCCAGTGCCGTTTTAAGTTCTTCGGCTTTGGCGTAGTTCAGTTTAATAATACTGGCCGTATCGTTAAATTTTTCCATGCCTGCGGCAGAGCCAACCAGTATAACATCGCCGGTAAGGCGGTAACTTAAACCTTTGGCGGCGGTAATTATACGCAGTGCGGTGCCGAAAGGCACGTCTTTAAGGTTAAGCGTAACCGTACCATGTACGGAACTGTCGGCAACAATGCTTTTGCCGGAAAGTGCTGCAACAGAAGCGAGCACATCGCGTACCTGGCCGTCGCGCACGTTAAGCGTAATGTTGTTTGCATAAACCAAAGGCGAAACCGCAGCTAACAAAGCAGTTAAAAGAGCAGTAAAAATTTTAGTCATTGGCTGTTCCTCCGGCTTTTAACATAAGCGTTTGGGAACCTTTTTCGAGCAGTACGCTGTTTGGGGTAATACTGCGTACTGTAAACCCGTTAATTTTGCTGCCCGGCTGATAGTAATTGCTTTGCCCTGCAAATTCCATAATTGCCATGGTGGTGCTGCCGTTTTGCACTGTTCCTTTTAAAACGGGGGTTAATGCGGCGCTTTGGCGTTTAATATCCGGCGCGGCCGGAGCCAGAAATGGGTTGCGCTGCGGTTTGATGTTTTTTGCAGCCGGCGGCAGTTGAATGGGGGTATAAACTGCACGGCTGCTTACCGGCGTATGTTTTTGCGAACTGCCTGCAAGCGTAAGCTGCAAAGCGCTTAAAATCAGCATTGTGCCTGCCGTTAAGCATAAAACAAGCGGCGGGCGTTGTAATTTAATGTGTTCCAGAAGCTGTTCCTCCAATAAACATCCGGTATCCGCAATTTCGGTTCAATATTATACCATAAAAATTTACTTGAAGATATTATTTTTGCTGGTTATAATAATAAAGCTGCAAATTTTTGTAATGGAGAGAAAAAGTTGATAATACAAACCGAACGGACATTGTTTAAAAAAGATGAAAACGCTGATGCCGTAAAGGCGGCTGACAGCCTTATTGCCAAAGCCGCTGCATCCGGCGCGAGCGATATACATATAGAACCGGGAGAAAACAATGCGTGTGTGCGTATGCGTATCGACGGCGTTCTTTACAAAGAAGCCGAAATGAATAAAACGCTTATGCAGGCTGTTGTTTCGCGTATAAAGGTGCTGGCTGGCATGGATATTGCCGAAAAACGCCTGCCGCAGGATGGCAGCATTAAGCTGGAACTTGACGGACGCAATATTGATTTGCGCATATCTTCGCTGCCGACTATTTTAGGAGAGAAAATAGTTATACGTATTTTAGACAGGGAAAAGTTTGCCATGAATTTGGATGAACTTAATTTTACACCGGAAAATTTATCGCTTTACCGCAGGCTTTATAATTACGGCAGCGGAATTGTGCTGTTAACTGGGCCGACCGGCAGCGGCAAAACCACAACGCTTTATGCCACGCTGGCAGAGCTTAACAGCAGTGAACGCAATATTGTAACAATCGAAGACCCTGTGGAATACCGCATTAACGGCATAAGCCAGGTTGCGGTAAACGAAAAGGCCGGGCTGACTTTTGCAAGCGGGCTGCGCAGCATTTTGCGGCAGGACCCGGATATTATTATGCTTGGTGAAATACGCAGCCTTGATACGGCGGCAACTGCCATACGTGCGGCGCTTACCGGGCACTTGGTGTTCAGCACGCTGCATACCAATAATGCCGCTGGAGCGGCGGTGCGGCTTGTCGATATGGGTATAGAGCCGTTTTTGGTTGCATCTGCCCTGCGCGGAGTTGTTGCGCAAAGGTTAGTGCGGCGCATTTGCCCGCACTGCAAAACGGCTTATGCCGCAAACGCGGAAGAAAAGGCTTATTTAAACATTACTGGCGAGGATGATTTAACGCTTTATAAGGGCAGCGGCTGTGAAAAATGCCGCGGAACTGGTTATTTAGGGCGTATGGCTTTGCAGGAAGTAATGCCTGTTGTTCCGGAACTGAAAAAATTTATTTTGGGCAAGGCGCAGGAAGAAACGCTTTTTGCGGAAGCAGAAAAATTTGGTGCGATTAGTATGCGCAGCGACGGAGTGCAAAAAGTTTTAAAAGGGCACACTTCTTTAGCGGAAGTTTTGCAGGCCGTGCATTAAGGAGTAAAAATGCTGGAACATATTTTAAAGGAAGCCGTGCGCCAAAACGCTTCGGACGTGCATATAAAAGCAGGCGCAGTGCCGGTATTCAGAATTAACGGCGTTTTAAGCAGGCAGAATTTACCTGCCGTAAGTGAAAACGCAATTACATCTTTTATTGAGCAGTACAGTGCTTGTGCCGTTAACGAAACAGAAGTGGATTTTTGCTGCCGTATTGCTGGCGCAGGAAGCTTTAGGGTGCACGGATATTTACAGAATGGCTTTCCGGCACTTGCCGTAAGAATAATAAAAAGTGCAGTCCCAGCGTTATCAGACTTGAACGCTCCGCCTGTTTTGGAGAAACTTGCCATGCAGCGCAGCGGGCTTATTCTGGTAACCGGCCCGGCCGGAAGCGGCAAAAGCACAACATTGGCGGCTATGGTTGATTTTATTAACCGTAATAAAAGTGCACATATTGTTACTTTGGAAGACCCGCCGGAATACAGGTTTACGGAAAATAAAAGCATTATCAGCCAGCGGCAGGTTGGCAGTGATACCGCCAGTTTTGCGCTTGGCCTTCGTGCGGCACTGCGCCAGGACCCTGACGTTATTATGATTGGAGAGCTGCGTGATGCACAAACTGCTGCCGGTGCAGTTTCCGCTGCCGAAACAGGGCATTTGGTGCTTGCAACGCTGCATACGCGCAGTGCTGTTTTAGCAGTATCGCGTATGCTGGATTTTTTTGCGCCGGAAAAACAGCAGCAAATGCGTGCGCAGCTTGCAGAAAATTTACAGGCTGTTATAGCGCAGCAGCTTGTTCCGGGCTGCCATGGCGGAAGAACGGCAGCTTTTGAAGTTTTAACCTTTACACAGGCCGTGCGCAGCCTTTTGCGTGACGGAAAAGCACATCAGCTTGCAAGTTATATGCAAAGCGGCAGGCAGCAGGGAATGCAGTGCATGGATTACGCACTGGCATATTTGGCAAAAACAGGAGCGATAACAAAACAGACAGCTCAAGAATATGCTTTTGATATTGACTTGTTAAATAAATATTTATTGCAGTAAAAAACTGCACCGTTAAAGTTATTGAACATAGCTTTTGGTGCAGCTTTTTGTTTAATTTATTAATTTGTTTATTGCTTCTTCTTCCGGCGTTACATAATACGTTGTCTGGTTAGTGTAAATAACAAAGCCGGGCTTGGCACCGCTTGGCTTTTTTACAAATTTTCTCAAGGTACAGTCTACGGGTATTTTACTGCCGCCGCGGGCTTTGCTAAAATATCCCGCCAGCGTTGCCGCGGCTTGAATGTCTTTTTCATCTGCCTGCGGCAGAGTTGTTTTTAAAATAACGTGCGAACCGGGAATGTTTTTGGTATGGAACCATAAATCATTGCCGCTGCCGATTGAAAATGTAACGTAATCGTTTTGTTTGTTGTTTTTGCCGATATATAAAGCCGTATCTTCCGAAAGTTTAATAATTGTTGGTGTTGATTTTGCCTGCGGCATTTTATTTTTGGTATTTTTTACGGTTATAAAACCTGCGGCAGCAAGTTCTGCCTTAATTTCAGCAACTTCGGCCCTTGTTTGTACAAGTTTAAGGGCAATGTCGATGCTTCCTAAATATTCAACGGCTTCTTCCGTAAGTTTCAGCTGTTCTTTAATTTCTGCCTGCGCACGTTTTAATTTATTATAGCGTTTATAATATTTTTGTGCGTTTTCGTTGGCGGTTAAATCGGGTGCAAGTTTTATGGCCAGCGGCGTGCCGTCATAAATATTTTCCAGTGTACATTCGCTGCTGCCTTTAGCAATACGGTATAAGTTAGCCATTAAAGTATCGGCAATAATGCGCTGCTGTTCGGCATCTTCTGCGGCGGCAAGTTCTTCTTTTAAAAGCAGTATTTTCTTCTGCAGCTTTTCGGTTTCCGCATTTACTGTTTTGTTTAAAACCTCCTGTTCCGGCAAAAGAACGGGCGTAAGGCTTTGCGCAAAGGCAACGGCGCTGTTAAGCGAGGCAAATTCTTTTACTGTTTCGCCGCCAGTAAGCTGCAAAGGTTCAAACGGAAGGATTGTTTTAACGGTATTGGTGCGGGTAATAATGGCGTATACAGGCGCAGTACCGGCTTTGGCAGCGTTAATATTTTTTTGCAAGGTGCCAATGGCATCTGCCAGCGCGGCAGCATTTTCGTTTGTAATACCGCTTTCGGCAGTTATGCCGGCAAAATTTAAAAGCTGTCCTGCCGTATACTGCCCAATGCCGGTTGTAGCGGCAATAAGCGCTTTTTGCGGCGGCAAGGGCAGGTTTTGTGCCGCTGCGGCAATATCTACCGGGGCGGATGTTAAAATATCCAGCCCATCCTGCGGCGGCGGGGCAATGTAGGCAAGCCCCGGCAGAATCTGGCGGTAACTGCTTAACGCTTTGCCGATATGTTTCAGGCTGTCTAAAATTACGCCTTCGCTTACAAAAATAATATTGGCGTTTTTGCCGGTTAGTTCAAAAATAAGCTGTTTGCTGATAATTTGCCTTGCGCTGCCTATGCTGCTTATTTCCATTGTAACAACGCGGTCCAGGCCGGTTTGCGTTATTTTGGTAATGCGTCCTTCTTCCAGATGCTTGCGCAGAAGCATGCAGAAAGCAGGCGGAGTTTCAGGGCGTTCCGGCGTTTTATCAGGCATATATAAATATGGCGAAGCACCGGAAAAATCGGCAGCTAAAGGTATAACGGCATTTTCGGTTTTAACAAGCAGCAGAAGGCTGCTTTTGTTAGGCATAAAAACTTTGTATATTTTGCCGCCGAGCAGCTTTTCCTGCAGCCGGCTTGTGAGAATATTTATTGTAATACCTTCCAAATTCATGGAAATTCTCCTTTTTTCTTTAAAAATTTGCGTTTTTCGTTTGCTTATGAAGTCATAATAGGGTATAATATTATTTCAAGAATAAGTATACAACAATTTTACTAATTTAGAAATGCGGCGGGAGGTTTTATTTTGCTTAAAAGTATGACTGGTTTTGGCCGCGGCGAATATGAGGATGAAAAGTTTTCGGCAACGGTAGAAATGAAAACGGTAAATCACCGTTACAATGAAGTGGCTATCCGTTTGCCGCGCTTTTTAAATCCCCTGGAGGACAGGATACGCAAAACTATTTTGCGCAGTATTAACCGTGGGCGCATAGATGTATTTATCACAGCAGATTATGTAAATGACGGGCTCTGCACCGTTAAAGTAGATAAGCCTTTGGCGGCGGCGTACCATAACGCTTTGCAGGAAGTTGCCGAAGCTGCCGGTATCGGCGGCTGCAAGCTGGCTGAGCAGGCAGAGGTATTGTACCTTGCGCGCTGCCCGGACGTCATCAGCGTTAAAGAGGGCTTTTTTGACGTGGAAACCATCTGGCCGCAGCTTGAACAGGCTTTGCAGCAGGCTGTTAACAACCTTGTTGCCATGCGCGAAACGGAAGGCGGCAATATTTACGGCGATTTTATCAAGCGCGCCGCGCTGATTGAAGAAAAACTTTTGCAGATAGAAGCACGTTCGCCGCAGGTTGTGGAAGAATACCAGGAACGTTTGAGCGAACGCATTAACGACCTGCTTGAAAAATATAACCAGACGGTTGAGCCGGAACGCTTATTGCAGGAAGTTGCCATTTTTGCCGACCGTACAAGCATTACGGAAGAAATTGTAAGGCTGAAAAGCCATATCAAACAATTCCGCGAAATTATTAACCTTAATCAGCCGGTGGGCAGAAAGCTTGATTTTCTGGTGCAGGAATTTAACCGTGAAGCCAACACCATTGCTTCCAAAGCCAATGACTACACCATTGCCCAGCTGGTGGTAGACATTAAGGCAGAAATTGAAAAAATCAGGGAACAGATACAGAATATCGAATAAAAGGAGGCTGCTTTATGGATATTAAGCTTATTAACATAGGCTTTGGCAATATAGTTGCTGCCAACAGGATTATTTCTATTATCAGCCCAGAATCTGCGCCGATAAAAAGAATTATTCAGGAAGCGCGCGATAACGGCACGCTTATTGACGCAACTTACGGGCGCAGAACACGTGCGGTAATTGTTACTGACAGCGGCCACATTATTTTGTCGGCCGTACAGCCGGAAACCGTTGCCAACAGGCTTGTACAGAGCGATGATGAAGATGAAGAATAACGGCTGAGCAGGGGAGGGCTTATTTTGAAACCAAAAGGATTGCTGCTGGTTTTGTCGGGTCCGTCCGGCGCCGGTAAAGGTACAATCTGCCAGATGCTGCGTGAAAAGCTGCCGGATATTGGCTATTCGGTATCTGTAACAACCCGCGCTCCGCGCGAGGGCGAAGTTGACGGCGTAAGTTATTTTTTTAAAACTGTTGAAGAAGTTAAAGCCATGATTACCGAGGGCGGCCTTCTGGAGTATGCCGAAGTATACGGCAACTATTACGGTACGCCGCGCGATTATGTTATGGATTTGCTTAATCAGGGCAAAGATGTAATTTTGGAAATTGATATTCAGGGCGCTTTGCAGATTAAAAAGCGTTTCCCGGACGGTGTGTTTGTGTTTATTGTTCCGCCTTCTCTGGATGAGCTTTCTTCGCGTATTTATAAACGCGGCACAGACAGTGAAGAGGTTATCAAAAAACGCCTTGCATCCGCCACGGGCGAGCTTGCTTACGCCAGTGAATATGACTATATTATAGTTAATGACATTGCCGAAAGGGCCACGCAGAAGGTTCTGACCGTTATGGAAGCAGAACGTTACCGCGCCGCCCGTACATATTTTATTATTGACGAAATTTGCCATTGCAGAAAAGAGGAGTGATTTTAATGTCTATGGTAGATCCTTCCATCGATTATTTAACAGAAAAAGTTGACAGCAAATATACTCTGGCTATGCTGGCTGCCAAACGCGCACGCGAACTGACTGTGCCCGGGCAGAACCTTCCGGAAAAGGAAGTAAGCATTGCCTTAAAGGAAATTGCAAACGATACCATTACTTATGAGCGCAATCAGGGTAAATAAGGGAGGCGCCGGCCTTGTTGAAGGGTAAGAAAATTGTTTTAGGTGTAACAGGCGGCATTGCCGTTTATAAAGCCGTTGACCTGGTGAGCAAACTGCGCAAACAGGGTGCAGAAGTGCGTGTCGTTATGACAGAGCATGCCCAGCAGTTTGTAACTCCGCTGACTTTTAAGGAAATCAGCGGCAATAAAGTTGCTGTTTCCATGTGGAATGCCAATCAGGAATTTAACGTTGAACATATTGCCCTTGCCGATTGGGCCGACCTGTTTATGGTTGTGCCGGCAACGGCCAACATCATTGCCAAAATGGCATACGGCATTGCCGATGATTTGCTTTCGACAACGCTGCTTGCGGCACATTCACCGGTTATTGTGTGCCCTGCCATGAATACGCATATGTATGAAAACCCTGCCACGCAGGAAAATATTGCCAAAATTAAAAGCCGCGGCATTGTGGTGATGCCTCCGGCAAGCGGCGTGCTTGCCTGCGGTGCCGTTGGCGCAGGGCGTTTGCCTGAACCTGCGGATATAGTTAATTTTGTAAAGGACTTTTTTGCAAAAACGGAAGGCGATATGCGCGGCCTTAAAGTTTTGGTAACTGCTGCCGGTACGCGTGAACCCATTGACCCGGTGCGTTATGTGGGCAACCGCAGCAGCGGCAAAATGGGGTACTCCATTGCACAGGCAGCGGCAGAACGCGGAGCAGAAGTAACCCTTGTTACAGGGCCAAGCGCGCTTACACCGCCGCCGAACATTAAAGTTGTAAATGTAGAAACAACGCAGCAGATGATGGATGCGTGCCTTGCCGTTTACGACGGCTGCGACATCGTTATCAAGGCGGCGGCTGTTGCCGATTACCGCCCGCATGATGTGGCAGCGCAGAAAATTAAAAAGAAAACCGATGATGCTTTAACGGTTGTAATGGATAAGAACCCGGATATTTTAAAAACGCTGGGTGAACGCAAAAAAGGGCAGTTCCTTGTTGGTTTTGCAGCAGAAACCCAGAACCTTATTGATAATGCCAAAGAAAAAGTTACCAAGAAAAACCTTGATATGATTGTTGCCAACGATGTAACAATGCAGGGGGCAGGCTTTGGCAGCGAAACCAATATCGTAAAACTGATTTTCCCGGACGGCAGCATTAAAGAACTGCCGCAGATGAGCAAATACGACGTTGCGGAAGAACTTTTGAACACCGTTCTGCGCTTAAGGAAATAATTGTTGCCTTTTTTACATAAATTGGATATAATATCATAGTAACTTAATATTACTCATCAAGAGCTGGTGGAGGGATTGGCCCAATGAAACCGCAGCAACCATTGCATTAATGCAAACGGTGCTAAGTCCTGCGAGTTAATCGAGAGATGAGAATGTCGGTACAATCAGCGGCGCTCTCACAGAGGGCGCTTTTTTATTTACATAAGGAGGAACAGAATGAGAAAATTATTTACTTCCGAATCTGTTACGGAAGGGCATCCTGATAAAATTGCCGATCAGATTTCTGATGCTGTGCTTGATGCTATTCTGGCAGAGGATCCGCATGGCCGTGTTGCCTGCGAAACCGTAGTTGCAACCGGGCAGATTCATGTTGTCGGAGAAATTTCCACGAGCTGCTATGTTGATATTCCTAAAATCGCGCGCGAAACCGTTATTAATATCGGTTATGACCGCGCTAAATATGGCTTTGACGGCAATACCTGCGGCGTTTTGATTTCCATTGACGAACAGTCGCCGGATATTGCGCTTGGCGTTGATAAATCGCTGGAAGCAAAAGAAGGCAAGGCCGATGAAAACGAAGTGGGCGCCGGTGACCAGGGCATGATGTTCGGTTATGCCACTAACGAAACCCCTGAATATATGCCGCTGCCTGTTTCTTTGGCACATAAACTTTCCCGCCGCCTTGCAGAAGTGCGCAAAACCGGCGTTCTGCCTTACCTGCGCCCGGACGGAAAAACCCAGGTAACCGTTGAATATGACGACGGCAAACCTGTACGCATTGATACAATTGTTATTTCCACGCAGCATGCCCCGGAAATTGCTCTGGAACAAATCCGCCGCGATATTATGGAATTTGTTGTAAAACCGGTTGTACCGGCAGAAATGCTTGATGACGAAACCAAATATTACATTAACCCGACCGGACGTTTCGTTATCGGCGGTCCGCAGGGCGACAGCGGCCTTACCGGACGTAAAATTATAGTTGATACTTACGGCGGCATGGCCCGTCACGGCGGCGGTGCTTTCTCCGGCAAAGACCCCACGAAAGTAGACCGCAGTGCAGCTTATGCAGCACGTTATGTAGCTAAAAACGTTGTTGCCGCAGGCCTTGCCGATAAATGCGAAATTCAGCTTGCTTATGCCATTGGCGTTGCACAGCCTGTTTCCGTTTTGGTAGATACTTTCGGCACCGGTAAAATTGACGACGACAAAATTGCCGAACTTATTAAAAAGAACTTCTCTCTCAGCCCGTCCGGCATTATTAAAACGCTGGATTTGCTGCGCCCGATTTACAAGCAGACTGCAGCTTACGGGCATTTTGGCCGTACCGATGTAGACCTGCCGTGGGAACATACCGATAAGGCAGAAACTTTAAGAAAACAGGCTGGGCTGTAAAATTTAAAATTTTAAACTGCGTTGAACTGCACCCCAAAAGTTAGACTTTTGGAGGTGCAGTTTTTTTTATTAAAGTATTTGTCAGGATATGGTAAAATAAATAGGTAAAGTTTTAGCTGGAGTTTTGTATGAGATACGTTAACGTAGCAATAAATTTACCTGTTAAAAATTTGTTTAAGCAGTTTACCTATGCTTTGCCGCCGCAGTTTGGCTATATAAGCGCAGGCTGGCGTGTAATTGTGCCTTTTTCGCGGCAGACAACGGAAGGCTTTGTTGTTGGCGAAGCAGGCAGCAATTTGCCCGAGCCTGAAAAATATAAAGAGGTTCAGGCTGTTATAGGCACTGAGCCGTGGTTTGACGGTGAAATGCTGGAAGCAGCCCGCTGGCTTGCAGAATATTATATGTGCCCGCTGGCAGAAGCAATGCGCCTTTTTATTCCCGGCAAAAGCAGCATAAAGCGCCATGCTGTTTATGATGAAAACGGCAGGCTTTTATATTACGAACTGGAAAACCGCCTGAAAGAAAAAATGCAGTATTGTTATGCCATAACGGAAAGCGGCAGGGTGGCGCTGGCTGAAGGCAGCAACCGCGCTAAGGCGCAGATGGCGGCGCTGCAAATTTTGGCGCAGGCAGAGCGTGAACTGAGCGCAAAGGAGCTGGAAGCAGCAGGTGTAAGTGCTGCTGTTTTGCGTACCCTGCTGCAAAAGGAGTGGTGCAGCCGCAGTGAGCAGCGGGTTTTGCGCAACAGCTATGCCGGTAATAACACTTTAAAACAAAGTTTTGATTTAACGGAAGAGCAGGGACAGGCTGTTAATGCCGTAAGTAAAGCAATTACAGAAAAAAAGCAGGAAACTTTTTTATTGCAGGGCGTAACCGGCAGCGGCAAAACGGAAGTTTACCTTAATTTAACGGCAAAAGCGCTTGCGGAAGGGCGCCAGGTGCTGGTACTTGTGCCGGAAATTGCCCTTACGGCGCAGATAGTAAAGCGTTTTCAAAGCTGGTTTAAGGGCTGCATTGCCGTTGTGCACAGTAAACTATCGGCAAGCGAAAGGGCAGACGTTTTTTATAAAATACGCAATAATGAAGCGCAGATTTTAATAGGCGTGCGTTCGGCTGTTTTTGCGCCTTTTACAAATTTAGGCCTTGTTATTATTGACGAAGAACACGACCAGAGCTACAAACAGGAAGAAAGGCCATGCTATCATGCCCGTGAGGTAGCACTGCACAGGGCAAAATATTTTAATATACCGGTAGTTTTAGGCAGCGCAACGCCGTCGATAGAGAGTTATTATGATGCCATAATGAAGCGGTTTAAGCATCTGCGTTTAACTGGCCGTCCAAACGGCCAGCCGCTGCCAAAGGTACAAATTGTTGATATGCGCAAAGAATTGCAGGAAAGAAATTTTTCGGTGCTGTCACGCGCTTTGCAGCAGGAGCTTGTCCGTACTGCTGCGGCAGGTGAGCAGGCAATTGTGCTTTTAAACCGCCGCGGTTATTCAACCTTCGTGATGTGCCGTGACTGCGGTGAAACCATTATGTGCCCGCACTGCGCCGTGGCTTTGGTTTACCATGAAGAAGGAAAAGCCATGCGCTGCCATTACTGCGGCAACACCATGCCTGTGCCGGAAGAATGCCCTAAATGCCACAGCAGGCGCATAAAGTTTTTCGGCACCGGCACGCAAAAAGCAGAAGCGCAGATTGCGGCGCTTCCGGAAGTAAAAGTTTTGCGTATGGACCAGGATTCCACGCTGCGCAAATTTGCACATGAAGAAATTTTAAACGCTTTTTCAAGCGGCAGGTATAATGTGCTGATCGGTACGCAGATGGTTGCCAAAGGACACGATATACCAAATGTTACGCTTGTCGGCGTGCTTTCGGCAGATTCCATGCTGAACATGCCGGATTTCCGTGCTTACGAAAGAGCGTTTTCGCTGCTTACACAGGCTGCGGGGCGCGCAGGGCGCGGCGATAAACCGGGGCATGTAATTTTGCAGGTGTACGATGCGGAGAACCGGACTGTCCATCTTGCGGCGGCGCAGGATTATGATACCTTTGCGGAAGAAGAACTGCTGCGGCGTAAGGAACTTAACTATCCGCCTTATGCGGCGTTTTTGAAAATAACCGTATGGGATAAAAATGAAGAACGCGCCAACGGAACGGCTAAGGAAATAGCTGATTTTCTGGAGCGGCAGGCAAAAAATACCGATGCGGAAGTATTTGGCCCGTTTGCCGGTATTATTGGCAAAGTGCGCGATTTATACCGTGTTAACGTGCTGGTAAAAAGCACACAGATAAATATATTTAAAACAGCATTATGGCAGTCGCCGTACCGTGACATGAAAAATGTTTATTTTGACGTTGACCCGTTTAATGTGCTGTAAAATTGCTCGTATAACATTTTTTGTGATATAATAATTATTATGAGAGCGAATTTTAGGAGGATACTGTGAGTAAATTAAAAATACTTGTTGCCGGAGACCCTGTGCTGCGCCAGAAAGCACAGGAAGTTGAACGCATGGATAAAAAAACTCTGCGTCTTTTGGACGATATGGCAGAAACCATGTATGCCGCTAACGGTGTCGGGCTTGCGGCGCCGCAGATTGGCGTTTTGAAACGCATTGTTGTTATTGACGTTGGCGAAGGGCTGATTGAGCTTATCAACCCTGTTATTACTTACCGTGAAGGTTCTGCCGTTGGTCCGGAAGGCTGCCTTTCCGTGCCTGATTACGAAGGCGAAGTGGAACGCGCAGAAATTGTGCATTGTGAATATTATGACCGCAAAGGGCGTAAAATGCTTATTAAGGCAGACGGGCTTCTGGCAGTTTGCATTCAGCACGAACTCGACCATTTGGACGGAGTGCTGTTTATAGACAAGGCTAAAGTGCTGATGCCGAAGGATTTTGACGGGGAGCAGTAATGATGCGTATTGTATTTATGGGAACCCCTGATTTTGCCGTTGCCAGTTTAAAGGCACTGGCAGAGCAGGGCACAGATGAAATAGTTGGTGTATTTACACAGCCTGACAGACCCAAAGGACGCGGGCAGAAAATGCTTATGACGCCAGTAAAAGAATATGCGCTTGAACGTGGTTATGAAGTTTACCAGCCTCAGCGCGTAAAAACGCCTGAAGTTATTGAACTTTTACGCGGCCTTGCGCCTGATTTAATTGTAGTAGCTGCCTTTGGCCAGTTTTTGCCGAAAGAAATTCTGGAAATGCCGAAGTACGGCTGCATAAACGTGCATGCTTCGCTTTTGCCTAAATACCGCGGGGCTGCGCCGATACATTATGTAATTTTAAACGGCGAAACCAAAAGCGGCGTAACAATTATGCAGATGGATATCGGTATGGATACCGGCGATATGCTTGCAAAAGCGGAAGTTGAAATTACGCCGGAAATGACCATGGGCAAACTGCATGACAGTTTAAAGGAAATTGGCGGCAAACTGCTGCTTGAAACAGTTGAAAAAATAAAAAGCGGCGAAATTACGCCAGTTAAGCAAAATGATGCTGAAGCAACTTACGCACATTTGCTTACGCGCGATATGGAAGCTATTGACTGGAGCCTGCCTGCGGCGGAGATTCATAATAAAATACGTGCCTTTAACCCTGCGCCGGGCGCGTTTACGAATTTGCCCGGCGGCAAAAAACTTAAAATATGGCGTGCGGAAGTTGCCTGCGGCAGCGGCAGTAAAGCAGGGGAAGTTACCGAAGTTTTAAAGAACGGCTTTAAAGTTGCCTGCGGCAGCGGCGTTCTTCTTGTAACAGAAGTACAGCCGGAATCAAAAAAACGTATGCCTGCTGCGGTATTCTGCAATGGCCGCGGTATTAATAAAGGTGATATTTTAGGTTGAGGTAATTAAAGCAATGGAAAGTGTTTTGAAACCGAAAAAACGCATATTTGTTTCGCTGACATTGGCCAGTGCTTTTTTGGGAGCGGTTTTTATTTATTTATGCTGGCGCGTGGCCTTGCCGGGGCTTGCACAAATCAGTTCCACACTGCCGGTGCTTTTTGGCAGCGTTGGCATTGTAGTTGTAATAGCACTTTTGGCAGCTGTCAGCGCCATTGTGCTTGCAATTTTAGGCTTTCCAATCATCAAAACATTTTATTTTTGGGCATGGAAAGCCGTTAATATGCTGTTTCCCTTTGCTGTCGGGCTGGGACGCATTTTTAACATACCGCGCCAGAGAATAGAACAGTCTTTTATTGAAGTAAGCAATCATCTGGTACGCCAGCATAAAATAAAAGTGCCGGCATCAAGAATTATGATTTTAACGCCGCACTGTATTCAGCTTGATACCTGCGCCCATAAAATTACGCGCAATATCGAAAACTGCCGTCAGTGCGGACGCTGCTGTGTCGGCGGAATGCTTGGGCTGGCACATAAATACGGAATTCACATGGGCGTGGCGACAGGCGGTACTTTGGCAAGGCAGATGGTAAAAGAAATACGCCCGAAAGCAATAATTGCCGTTGCCTGCGAGCGCGATTTAACCAGTGGCATACAGGATGTTTTTCCGCTGCCGGTTATAGGCGTTTTAAACGAAAGGCCGTTTGGACCATGTTTTAATACACGGGTTGATATTAAGAAAGTAGAAGCAGCTATTTTAGACTTTTTAGATACAGAGGAAGCAGATGACAGAAAAAAGACAGGCAAATAAAAAAATAAAAAAAGATACTGCAAGGCAGATTGCGCTTGAAGTAATTTGCGCCGTTATTGATGGCGGCGCTTATGCCAATATTGCCCTTAACAAAACCCTGCGCACTAAAAAAACAGACGACAGGGACCGCAGGTTCATTACGGAGCTGGTCTATGGTACTATAAAAGCAAAAGGTACTTTGGACTGGCTTTTGTCGCAGTTATCGGCAAGGCCTCTGGCAAAAATTGACAAGATAATTTTAAATATTTTGCGCATGGGGCTCTATCAGATTTTTTATCTTGATAAAGTACCGGATTCGGCAGCATGCAATGAAAGTACGGAGCTTGCCAAAGCCGCAAGCCATGCCGGTGCGGCAAAATTCGTAAATGGCATTCTGCGTTCTGCCGTGCGCGGCAGGGAAGCGGGAACATTACTGTTTCCTGATAAATCTGCCGATGCAGCTTTAAACCTTGCCTTAACAAAACTGCATCCGCTGTGGCTTGTTAAGCACTGGTTAAAGCAGTTTGGCGAAGAAGAAACAGAAAAATTACTGGATTACAATAATTTGCCGCCTGTTTTAAGCCTGCGAACCAATACGCTTAAAACAACACGCAGCAATCTTTTGGAAGTTTTGCAGGCAGCAGGTTTTGAAGCTGTTCCTTCCAAATGGTGCGAGGAAGGCATAATTTGCACCAAAACCGCAGGGCTTAATGCTTTAATGGAAAAAGCACCTGCTGCTTTTTATATGCAGGATGAAAGTTCCATGCTTGTTGCTCACGCAGTATGCCCGCAGCCGGGGATGACAGTGCTTGATTTGTGCGCTGCGCCGGGCGGGAAAACAACTCATCTTGCTCAGCTTATGCAAAATAAGGGCAGAATTTATGCCTGCGACATTCATCCGCATAAAATGGAGCTGATTAAAGAAAATGCCGTAAGGCTTGGCATAGATATTATAGAACCCGTACTGATGGATGCTTCTGTATTTAAACCGGAATGGGCAGGCGCTGCGGATTGTGTTCTGGTGGATGCGCCTTGCAGCGGCTTTGGCGTATTAAGGCGCAGGGCGGAAGCACGCTGGCGTAAAAATAAAAAAGATTTAAAAGTATTTCCGCCGCTGCAAAAAGCTATTCTGCAAAATGCAGCACGTTACGTAAAACCGGGAGGAAGGCTTGTTTACAGTACTTGTACTTTGGAGCAGGCAGAAAATAACCTGCTTGTCAGTGAGTTTTTAAATGCCAATACGGAATTTGAATATGCCGGGTTCAGGCATCCGCTGACCGGTGAAGCAATTAATGAGCTGCAGCTTCTGCCGCAGCGTGATAATGTTGACGGCTTTTATATCTGTGTAATGCGCCGCAAGGAGCTGTGATTATGAAAAAAGAAATTTTTGGCTTAACGCCGGAAGAATTGCAGCAGGAGTTTGTAGCAGCAGGTTTGAAAAAATTCCGTGCTTCGCAGGTTTACCAGTGGCTTTATAAAAAATGTGTTTTTAAATTTGAGGAGATGCACAATCTCTCCAAGGCAGATATAGCCGTTTTAAATGAAAAATTTACGGTTATGCCTGCCAACATAAATATTTTAACGCGCTGGAAATCGTCGGACGGGCTTACGGAAAAGCTGCTGCTTGAATTGCAGGACGGCAATTCTGTGGAAACTGTTTTAATGCACCACGATTACGGTTACAGCGTTTGCGTGTCAAGCCAGATTGGCTGTGCAATGGCCTGTGCTTTCTGCGCCAGCGGTTTAAACGGCTGCGTGCGTAATTTAACGAGTGCGGAAATTATTATGCAGGTTTATTTGTTTAATGCCATGATAGCTCCGCAGCAGGTAAGCCGCATTGTAGTTATGGGCAGCGGCGAGCCGATGCTTAACTATGATGAGGTTGCGGGTGCTTTAAAATTTCTGCACCGTGAGGATGCGGCGTTTATGAGTTACCGTAATATGACGGTTTCTACCTGCGGAATTATACCGGGCATTGAAAGGCTGGCAGAAGAAAATATACCAATTAATCTTGCCGTTTCGCTGCATGCCGTAAAAGATGATGTGCGCACTCAGCTGATGCCTGTTAATAAAGGCTTTCCGTTTCCTTCCGTTATTGCTGCCGCGGAAAAATACGCGCGCGCAAGCGGCAGGCAGGTAACTTATGAATATATTTTAATAAAAGATAAAAATGACAGCCCGGAGGATGCTCAGCTTTTAAGTAATTATTTAAAATTTAAGCACGCATCGGTAAATTTAATTCCGGCCAATCCGGTACCGGAAAAAGGTTTTGAACGCCCTCCGGCAAAACGTATTGAAGGATTTTTAAGAATTTTACAGAAAAATAAAATTAATGCCACCATCCGCAAGGAGATGGGCAAAGATATTAATGCAGCCTGCGGACAGCTGCGGGCGAAGTTTAACGATAACAAGTGATTTATTCAGGGGGCGCTGTATGATAGCGGTCAGTAAAACAAATACCGGCCTTGTGCGTACTGCTAATGAGGATGCCTTATTAACGGACGGACCGGAACTGTTTGCCATCGCTGATGGCATGGGCGGTTATGCCGGCGGTGAAATTGCCAGTGTGGAAACAATTAAAGTTTTAAAAGAAGAAAAAAAGAATTTTGCCGGGCTTACCGGAGAAGCCCTGTGTACGGCTTTAAAAGAAGCTGCTTCCAAAGCTAACAGCCATCTGCGCAGCCTGGTATGCAAAATGCCTGATTACGAAGGCATGGGTACAACTCTGGTTGCCGTGTATCTGGCAGAAGACAAAAAGGCCTATGCTTTAAATATTGGCGACAGCCGCCTGTATTTATGGCGCAATGGCCTGCTTAAGCAGATAACTCAGGACCATTCTTATGTGGCTGAACTTTTAAGCAAGGGCGATATAACAACTGATGAAGCACGCCGCCACCCGCAGCGCAATGTAATTTTAAGGGCAGTAGGTGCGGATGAGGGGCTTGATTCAGACGTTTTCAGCTTTGAAACAGAGCCGGGCGACAGATTGCTTTTGTGCAGCGATGGGCTTTCGGACATGGCTGCCGATGATGAAATTGCCGCCGTTTTGAAGGAAGAAAATACGGAAAAAGCGGCGGATGCTTTAATTGAACTTGCGCTTAATAATGGCGGGCGCGATAATGTTTCGGTGATTTTAATAGACTTTTGTGCGGAGGAGATATAAATGAACAACGGAACAATTTTAAAACAACGTTATAAAATCCTGCGTCACATTGGTTCAGGCGGAATGGCCGAAGTTTATCTGGCTGAAGATTTGCTGCTTAACAGGCAGGTAGCCATGAAAATACTGCGCGAACAGTTTAATGACGACAAAACGCTTCTTAACCAGTTTAAGCATGAGGCACAGTCGGCTGCACGGCTTTCCAGCCCTTCTATCATAAATATTTTTGATGTTTGTGAAGAAGAAGGCAAGTCTTTTATAGTTATGGAATATGTGGAAGGCAAAACCTTAAAAGACCTGCTTGAAGAAAAAGGAAGGCTTTCGCCTTATAAGGCTGTTTGCATTGCCGAAGATATTGCAGCGGGATTAAGCCATGCGCACAGACGCAATATTATTCACTGCGATATTAAGCCGCACAATATTTTAATAACGGAAAACATGCACCCCAAAATTGCTGATTTTGGCATTGCCAGAATGATAAGCAATATGACGATGGTGTATACCAATTCGGTAATTGGCTCAGTGCATTATTTATCTCCGGAGCAGGCAAGCGGAAAGCCCGTAACTGCCCAGAGCGATATTTATTCTTTGGGTATTGTGCTTTATGAAATGCTTACGGGGCATGTGCCGTTTGACGGCAATACGGCAGTTGCCGTTGCCATGATGCATGTTGAAAAAAAGCCGCCGCCGCTCAGTACTTACGTTGACGGGCTGCCGGTATGTTTACAGCATGTAATAGATAAAGCGCTTGCCAAAGATTTAACCAAGCGTTACGCCAGCGCGGAAGAAATGCGCCAGGATTTAAATTCCATTAAAAATAAAATGGAGAAAAACGGCGAAGCAGAGGATTACACCGAAGCAGACAGCTTTGTTGACGAAGTTAAAGAAAAATCTGCACTGGTGACGGATGAAACTGAAGTTCCGGAAGAAACCATTGTAATGACAGTTCCTGCCGCTCCTGCAAAACCGAAAGCTAAAAAAAGCTGGCTGCAAAAAATGAAAGAAACGCAGCTTACACGCCATCAGCAAATTATGCTTGCGGCTGTGGTAGTAGTTTTATCGGCAGTATTTTTGCTTATTGGCAACGTATTCAGCCGCGAAACTGTAAAAGTGCCGGACGTAACAGGAAAAACCGTTGTTGAAGCTCAGCAGATACTGGAAAATGCAGGGTTCAGCATAACCCTGAAAGAAGCCTACGACGATAAAGTAACACCGGGGCTTGTGCTTGAGCAGGACCCTGCCGGAAACGAAATGCGTAAAGAAGGCAGTGCTGTTTATTTAACGGTAAGCAAGGGCATTGAAATGGTGGATGTTCCTAACCTTATGGGCAAAAACCTTGCCGACGCACGCAAGATGATAGAACGCAAAGAACTTGCGCTTGGCAAAGTAGAAACCATTTTCCGCGAAGACGGCAGCGGGCTTGTTATTGAACAAACCCCTAAAGCTAACGAAAAAATACGCCATGGTGAAAAAATAAATCTTGTAATTTCCGAAAAACCGAAAGAAGTTACCATTCCTTCCGTAGTTGGCAAAGCATCAGGCGAAGCCATGACGGCACTTGAAAAACTCGGTTTTAAAAACATTACCGCACAAAGCATGGGCAGCAAAAAAGTTGCCGGTACTGTTTTGAGCATTACGCCTAAAGAAGGCAGCAAAGTTTTGAACAGTACTGATGTTGTGCTGCGTGTTTCCGACGGCGTCGGTACTGCATCTCAGAATAAATATGCCGAATTTGTAGTGCCTGACGGAGCGAAAAAACAAAAAGTAAAAATTGTTGTGGTTGATGACAACGGCGAAAAAGTAGTTTATGAAGGTACCAAGCGTGAAGGCGTGCGCATACGCCAGAAAGTGGAAGTAAGCGGCAGCGCCGTAGCCAGATTCTACTGTGACAATAAACTTATAGAGGAGAAACAGCTTTGACAGCAGGCCGCATTATAAAAAATTTTAACGGGTATTATTATGTGGAAACGCCTGATAAAGAAATTGTTACCTGCAAAATAAAGGGTAAAATGAAACAGGTGCGTTTTTCCGCCGTTACGGGAGATATGGTTGAGTTTGAGAAAAATCCTGACGGCGAAAGCATGATTAAAACCATTTTGCCGCGCCGCAATTTTATGGAACGGCCGGCAATGGCTAACCTTGACTGCATTGTAATTGCTTTTGCCTGCGCAGACCCGGATTTCAGCTACCTGCTGGCAGATAAAATGCTGGCGTTTGCCGAACGTGCTGGTATTGAAGCTGTTTTATGCCTTAATAAAACAGACCTTGTAAGTGAAGCGCAGCTTGAAGAAATTGCCGGAGTTTACCGTAAGGCAGGCTATACTGTTTTTACTGTGTCAACTTTTAACGGAACAGGGCTTGAAGCACTGAAAGAATATTTAAACGGTAAAATCAGCGCATTTGCCGGGCCTTCCGGTGTCGGTAAATCATCCATGCTTAATGCCTTGCAGCCCGGCATAGCATTGCAGACAGGCAAGGTAAGTGAAAAAATCGGGCGCGGGCGGCATACAACTCGTTATGCCCAGCTTCTGCCTTTTAACGGCGGCTACCTTGCCGATACACCCGGTTTTGGTAATTTGCTTGCTGAAAATATCGACGCGCGCGAGCTTTATAAGTATTTCCGTGAATTTAAGGATTTTGAGCACGGCTGCAAATTTGTTCCGTGCACGCATACTCATGAACCGGTCTGCGGCGTAAAAAATGCGGTAGAAGAAGGTAAAATTGCCGCAAGCCGTTATGAATCTTATCTTGCAATTTTAGACGAAATAAAATTACTGAAAGAAAAGAGTGGTAAAAGATGATTAAAATAGCACCATCTATCTTATCTGCTGATTTTGCCTTTTTGGCGGACGAAATTAAAAAAATCGAAAAAGCCGGTGCAGATTGGGTTCATATCGATGTTATGGACGGCAACTTTGTGCCTAACCTTACTTTTGGCGCTCCCGTTGTAACCAAAATCCGTAAGGTAACGGATATGTTTTTTGACTGCCACTTAATGGTAGAACACCCGGAAACATATATTGATGATTTTGCCAAAGCAGGTGCGGATATGATTGTTGTTCATGCAGAAGCAACCAAACATTTGCACCGCTGCCTGCAATATATTAAAAGCAAGGGCGTAAAGGTCGGTGTGGCACTTAACCCTGCAACGCCGCTTTGCATGGTGCAGGAAGTTCTGGGGGATGCCGATATGGTGCTTTTAATGACGGTAAACCCCGGCTTTGGCGGGCAGAAATTTATAGAAAGTGTTGTGCCCAAAATTGCGGCGCTGCGTAAAATGATTGATGAAAAAGGTCTGACCTGCGATATACAGGTTGACGGCGGCATTAATGCCGAAACCAGCAAAATTGTACGCGAAGCCGGTGCCAATATTCTGGTTGCAGGCAGCTATGTTTACGGTGCGGAAGATACTGCCGCAGCCATTGCAAGCTTGAAAGCATAAAATGTTTTAAATTCAGATATGCTCAGGTTAGAGGAGGAATAAAGAATGCTCGAAGCAGGAATGAAAGCGCCTGATTTTACTTTGGAAGATAAAGACGGCAATTTAGTATCGCTGCACGACTTTGCAGGCAAAAAAGTAGTTGTTTATTTTTACCCGAAAGATTCTACGCCGGGCTGTACTCGCCAGGCCTGCGCTTTCCGCAACAATTACGGCGAATATAAAAATCTTGGTGTGGAAGTTATCGGTATCAGCAAAGACAGCGTAAAATCGCACAGCAATTTTGCAGCCAAACAGGAACTGCCTTTTATTTTGTTAAGCGACCCGGAGCGTAAAGCCATTGAGGCTTTCGGCGTATGGCAGGAAAAGAAAATGTACGGCAAAGTAAGCATGGGCGTTGTGCGCAGCACTTTTGTAATTGATGAAAACGGTGTTGTTGAAAAAGTTTATCCGAAAGCAAAGCCCGACACCAATGCCGAAGAAATTCTGGCATATTTAAAAGGCTGATTTGTTAATTTTAATGTTTAAAATGATACAAATAACTTGTCTTTAAAGGCATATAATGGTATAATATATTAAGAAAAATTATGACTTCTTTTGAGAGAGTGGGTATTTTACCCGCTCTTTCCTCTTATTAGGGTTAAGAAAAAGCGGAGGTGAATTATGCAGAGTGCAGAGATTGAAAAACTGGTAAGCGGCATGGCCGAAGAAATTTTGCAGGGAACAGATATTTCGCTGGTTGATGTTGAATATGTGCGTGAAAAAGATTGGTATCTGCGTATTTATATTGATAAACCGGGCGGCATCGAGATTGATGACTGCCAGATGGTAAGTGAAAAGCTGACGGAAATTTTGGACGCACGTGACCCTATCAGGGATAAATATTATCTGGAAGTTTCTTCACCGGGTATTGACCGTCCGCTTAAAAAAGACAAGGATTTTGAAAGTTTCTACGGTAAAAAAGTGGATATTAAATTTTTTGCGCCCTGGGAAAAGAACAAAGAAATAGTTGCAGTTCTGACAGCGCATGATGAAAATACCATCAGCGCCAAACCTGTTCTTAAAGGACGCGAAAGCAAGAATCCGGTTGTATTTGAAAGAAAAACGATTGCCATGATCAGGCCGCACATAGATTTTTAAGGTTTAGGGGGAGTAAGAAAAGTGAACGCAGATTTTATTATGGCCGTGCAGGAATTAGGCAAGGAAAAGGGCATTGAGCCTTCTATTTTGTTTGAAGCTGTTGAAGAAGCATTGGTAACTGCTTATAAAAAGAATTTTGGCAGCAATCAGAATGTACGTGTTGATTTAAACAGAACCAGCGGCGAGCTGCATGTATATGCACAAAAGCATGTAGTTGAAACCGCTGAAGACAGTGCTAATGAAATTACTCTGGAAGATGCACGTAAAATTGACCCGCGCTATGAACTTGACGATATTGTGGAAATCGAAGTAACGCCGAAAAACTTTGGCCGCATTGCCGCACAGAACGCAAAACAGGTTGTTGTTCAGCGTATCCGCGAAGCAGAGCGCGGCATGGTGTTTGAAAAATATTATAACCGCGAAAACGACATTGTTACCGGCGTTATTCAGCGCATGGAAAACAGAAATGTTTACATTGATTTGGGCAAAGCAGAGGCTGTTTTAACGGTTGGCGAGCAGATTCCCGGTGAAATTTACGAATACCATGACAGAATGAAAACATATATTTTAGAGGTACGCAAAACAAGCAAGGGCCCGCAGATTATGGTTTCCAGAACCCATCCCGGCCTTTTGAAACGTTTGTTTGAACTGGAAGTGCCGGAAATTCATGACGGTTTGGTGGAAATTAAATCTGTTGCGCGCGAACCGGGCATGCGCTCCAAAATTGCAGTTTACACCAAAGACGAAAACATCGACCCGGTAGGCGCCTGCGTAGGCCAGAAGGGCATGCGTGTACAGGCTATCGTAAACGAGCTGCGCGGCGAAAAGATTGATATTGTAAAATACAGCGATGACCCCGCTCAGTATGTTGCCAACGCATTATCTCCTGCCAAGGTTGTAAGCACGGAAATTCTGGAAAGTGAAAAAATCTGCCGTGTGGTTGTGCCCGATTACCAGCTTTCTCTTGCCATTGGCAAAGAAGGGCAGAATGCACGACTGGCAGCAAAGCTTACCGGCTGGAAAATTGATATAAAGAGCGAAACCCAGAGCAAGGAAGAGCCTTTTGAAAGCGCCGGGGGTGAAGCTGATGAAGCAGCAGAAGATTAAAAAAGTGCCGCAGCGCAAATGTGTCGGCTGTGGTGAAATGAAAGACAAAAAATCACTGCTGCGTATTGTACGTTCTCCGGAAGGTGAAATATCGCTTGATTTAACAGGCAAAAAATCCGGGCGCGGAGCTTATGTCTGCCGCAGCCGGGAATGCATAAAAAAAGCCGTTAAGGAAAAACGCCTGGAACGTGCTTTGGAAAAACCCGTAACGGAAGAAGTTTATGCAAAACTGCTGGAGGATTTGCCCGATGGACAATAGACAGGTAGCTTTTGCATTGGGGCTGGCGCAAAAGGCAGGTAAAGTTGCAGCGGGTGATTTTGCGGTACGCAGTGCTTTAAACGGCGGCAAGGCAAAACTGATGCTGATTGCTTCTGATGCGGCGGAAACATCCCGCAGGGAACTGGAATACCTTGCAAAGTCGGCCGGTGTTAATATTATTACAGGGCCTTCGCGTGCGGAAATAGGTTCGGCTATAGGTAAATCCCCGCGTACGGCCGTTGTAATTACGGATAATAATTTTGCAGCAATGATACAGAAAAAGTGCCACGATTAAGTTTGGAGGTGGATGAATGGGTAAGCATAGAATATATGAAATAGCTAAAGAATTGGGAAAAAGCAACCAGGAAGTAATTGATGTACTGGCAAAAAATAACATTCAGGTTAAAAGTTTAAGTACGGTGGATGACGCTGCCAAAGAAATGGTAGTGCGCGCATTTGCCAAAAAGCCGGTTCAGCCGGAGAAAAAGCCTGCGCCTCAGCAGCCAAAAGCACAGAACAATGCTCCGAAGGCAGTGCCGGCAAAAAATGATGTTAATAAAGCCAGTGCCCAGAAACAGGTTAAAGTACAGGTTCAGAATCAGCCTAAACCGGTTGAAAAAAATAAACCCCAGCAGGATAACAGGCCGAAAAATGCCGGTAATAAACCTGCTCCTGCGCATAACGAACAGCGTAATCAAAATCAGGCTAAAAACAATAATAGCCAGAATAACCAAAACCATAAAAAGAACAATCAGCCGATGCAGCAGCATGGCAAGGGTAATTTGCAGCAGGGCCAGCAGGGCAAAAACAATAAGCAGAACCGTCCTCAGCGCCCGCAGGGAGGTATTTTTATCGGACCGAAAGGACAGCAGTCCGGGCAGGGTTCCCAGCAGAACCGCAGTGCCGCAGGACAGCAGCAAAGCCGTTTTGAAAACCAGAACCGCGGCAGCCAGCAGGGCGGCAAACAGCAGTTTAACAAAAAACGTAATGAAAAACCGCAGATTAAAGGCCAGTATGCAAGCCGCGACAGCCGCAACATGCACAGCCGCGACCATATGATGAAAAAACGCCCCGGCAGCAGCAAACCGCAGCAGCCGGCAGTACAGGCACCGGTTGTAAGGCCATCCCGTGTTGAAGTTGGCGAAAGCATTAACGTTAAAGACTTTGCAAATCTCATTAAACGCGAAGTTAATGAAGTTATCAAAGCCTTGTTTATGCTTGGCGTAATGGTTACCATTAATCAGGATATTGATTTTGAAACAGCAGAGCTTGTAGGCACGGAATTTGATGTAGAAGTAGTTCCGCTGCCGCCGGAAGAAGACCCGACCGAAATTCCGGAAGTTGAAGATGACCCGGCAAAACGTGTGCCGCGCCCGCCTGTAATTACGGTTATGGGCCATGTTGACCATGGTAAAACCTCATTGCTTGACGCTATCCGCAAATCCAATGTAACAAGCCGCGAAGCAGGCGGTATTACCCAGCACATTGGTGCTTATCAGGTTAACTATCAGGGCAAAAAGATTGTATTCCTTGATACCCCGGGCCATGAAGCATTTACGGCAATGCGTGCCCGCGGTGCGCAGGTAACGGACGTTGCTATTTTGGTTGTAGCTGCCGATGACGGTGTTATGCCGCAGACTATCGAAGCTATTAACCATGCCAAAGCAGCCAAGGTTCCTATTATTGTAGCCATTAATAAAATGGACCGCCCGGGAGCTAACCCCGATCATGTTAAACAGCAGCTTGCAGAACATGAACTCATTCCGGAAGACTGGGGCGGCGATACCATTATGGTTCCGGTTTCCGCACATCAGAAAACCGGTATTCCGGAACTTCTGGAAATGATTCTTCTCGTTGCGGAAATGCAGGAATTAAAAGCAAACCCGAACCTTCCTGCACACGGTACCATTATCGAAGCGCAGCTTGATAAAGGACGCGGCCCTGTGGCAACCGTTTTGGTTCAGCGCGGTACTTTAAGCATCGGCGATACGATTATTGCAGGCACCGCTTACGGCAAAGTACGTGCTATGATTAACGACCGTGGTGAAAAAGTTAAAAAAGCGCTGCCTTCAACACCGGTTGAAGTGCTTGGCCTGAACGAAGTGCCTATGGCTGGCGATATTTTGGACAGCACTGACGAAAAAACAGCCAGAAGCGTTGCTGAAAAACGCCTTGCAAAACGCCGCAGCGAAGAAATGCAGCAAAACGCCAAAGTATCACTGGATGATATTTTCCAGCGTATTCAGGAAGGCGAGCTGAAGGAACTGAATATTGTTGTTAAAGCTGACGTTCAGGGCACGATTGAAGCATTGAAATCGTCGCTTTCCAATATTAAAAATGACGAAGTAAAAGTAGTAGTAGTTCATTCCGGCGTTGGTTCCATTACCGAATCCGACGTAATGCTGGCATCTGCTGCCAATGCGCTTATCATTGGCTTTAATGTCCGCCCGGATGCGAATGCCCGCAAGGCTGCCGAAACCGAAAAGGTTGACGTACGCACTTACAGGGTAATTTACGATGCGATTAACGACGTTGAAGCGGCTATTAAAGGCATGCTCGCGCCGAAATTTAAAGAAGTTATTCAGGGACGCGTGGAAGTACGCCAGCTGATTACAATTTCCAAACTGCTTATTGCAGGCTGCTATGTATTGGAAGGCAAAGTTACCAATTCTTCCAAAGTACGCGTAGTACGCGATGGTATTGTAGTTCATGAAGGTGAAATTGACTCCCTGCGCAGATTTAAAGATGACGTTAAAGAAGTTGTGGCAGGCTTTGAATGTGGCATAACACTTGATAAATTCCGCGATATTAAAGAAGGGGATATTTTTGAAGTTTATTCCATGGAAGAAGTTGCCGTTGACTAATAGGTACTTGTTATGGCAAGATTAAGAGTTGAAAAATTACAGGAAGCAATTAAGCAGGAACTCAGCAAAATTTTGCTGCAGGATATTAAAGACCCGCGCATTAAATTTGTTACCGTAACCGGCGTTGAACTGACCGACGATATAAGCCTGGCCAAAGTTTATGTAAGTCTGTACGGAACGGAAAAAGACCAGGAAGAAGCATGGCAGGGGCTTAATAAAGCCGTGGGCTATATGCGTACGGAAATTGCCAAAAGAATCAGGCTGCGTTTTGCACCGGCACTGATTTTTGCCAAGGATACTTCCATGGAATACAGCGCGCATATTGAAGAACTGCTGAGAAAAATTAAACAAGAGGAAACCCCGCATGAGTAAAAATTGTACGCTTGAAGAAATTGCCGGGCTGCTTTTAAAAAACGGAAGTTTTGTATTGTGCCCGCATGTGAGCCCTGACGGTGATGCTTTGGGTTCAACGCTGGCGCTGAAAATGGCACTGGAAAAAGCCGGCAAGCAAGTTACAGTTATGGTAGATGATGATGTGCCCAAGGCATTTGGCTTTTTGCCGCAGCTTGACAGTTTTGTAAAACCGGATGTAGATAATCCTGTTGTTGCAGACCTTTTGGTTGTGCTTGACGCAAGTTCGCTGGACAGAATCGGCAAGGTTGCACAGGCTGTTAAGTATAATGCCATGGTTAATATTGACCACCATATTTCCAACACGCAGTATGCTGATTATTTATATCTTAATACGGAAGCCGCAGCTACCGGAGAAATTTTGTGCACACTGGTGGAAAAGCTGGATGTTACGCCGGATAAAGATTTGGCAACCTGCCTTTATACGGCTATTTATACGGACTGCGGTTCTTTCCGCTTTGCCAATACAACACCGGCAACAATGCGCGCGGCAGCAAAACTGTTGGAATATGGCGCGCGCCCGAATGAAATTTCGGACGCTCTCGGAACGCATACCAGAGCCAACATAGAAATGCTTGGCAAGGTACTGCAAACCTTAAGCTTTTATAATGACGGTGCGGTAAGCACTATTGAAATTAACAGCGATTTATACGATAAAGAAGTTAACACCGACAATTTTATTTCTTTTGCACGTTATATTGAAGGTGTTGATGTAGCAGTATTGTTTAAAGCTGTGGAACCGTCTGTTACGCGTGTAAGCATGCGTTCACAAAAAACTGACGTGGCTGAAATAGCGCTTTCCTTCGGCGGCGGCGGCCATATCAGGGCTGCCGGATGCACGGTGGAACTGCCTTTGGCAGAAGCCAAGCAAAAAGTGCTTGAAGCTATCGGTAAAGCCTTATGACGGACGGAATTATTAATGTATTAAAGCCCTGCGGCATGACAAGCCATGATGTTATCGGCTTTTTGCGCAGGGTGCTGAACACTAAAAAAATCGGGCATTCCGGCACGCTTGACCCTGATGCTGCCGGGGTGCTGCCTGTTTTTGCAGGTTCGGCAACGCGTCTTTTGGAATACGCTGCGGAGGACCGCAAAAGTTACCGCGCCGAAATTACCTTCGGTGTAAAAACAGATACCGGAGATGACAGCGGAACGGTTACGGAATGCAGCAGCCTGCCTGCATGCAGCAAAGAGGATTTTTCAGCGCTGCTGGCAGAATTTACCGGCAGGCAAAAACAGCTGCCGCCAATGTATTCAGCCTTAAAACTTAATGGGCAGCCCCTTTACAAGCTAGCACGCAAGGGCATAAGCGTTGAAAGGCAGGAGCGCGAAATTTTTATTTACCGTTTGCAGCTGCTTTCTTTTTCACCGCAAAAAGCGTTGCTTGATGTTGAATGTTCCAAAGGGACATACATCAGAACGCTTTTGGAAGATATATGTGCAAAACTTGGCGTTTGCGGCACAATGAGCTTTTTGCTGCGTACTTCGGCTGGCGGATTTAAAATAGAAAATGCCGTTACTTTGCAGGAACTGGAAAACGGCGGTGAAAAATATTTGCTGCCTGAAGAAACCGCGGTTATGCATTTGCCGGACCTTGTTTTAACGGACAGGCAGGCCTGGCGCATTACGCAGGGCGTAGCAACCAGCATGGCAGAAGCTGCTGACGGCCTTTACAGGCTGAAAGGGCGCAGCGGAGAGTTTTTCGGTATCGGCAAAGCCTCCGGCGGAATAGTGAAAGGCGTAAAAATACTGCATCACGCAGAAAAACCACAGGAACTTATTTGAGGTTGTTCATGGAAATAATTACATCTCTGGATGCTGAATTAAAAAATAAATATCCTGCAACGGTTATTGCACTAGGCACGTTTGACGGCCTGCATCTTGGGCATACTGATGTAATAAATACGGCCAAGGATTACGCAGAACGCAGCGGGCTTAAGCTGGCAGTTTTTACCTTCAGCAACCATCCGCTGGCATTAATCCGTCCCGATTTGGTTCCGGTAAGAATTATTTCTGCGGAAGAAAAAATAAAACTTCTTGAAAGTTTTGGCGTGGATTATTTAATTAATATACCGTTTACGGAAGATTTTGCCGCCTTGTCGCCGGATGAATTCTTGGATAGGCTGGCCTGCTTTAACTACCGTTGTTTGGTTGTTGGTGAGAATTTTACTTACGGATTTTTGGGCAGCGGCAAAACGGAAACGCTGGAACGCAGCGGCAGAAAAAACGGCTTTGATGTTATAGTGAGGCCGCTGGTAAAAATGAACGGAAACGTTGTCAGCAGCACCGGCATCCGCAATCTTATACAGGCAGGGCATATAGAATATGCCAACCGTATGCTGGGGCGTGCTTATGCCATTACCGGCAAAATTGTGCATGGCGAGCAGCGCGGACGCAAACTTGGTTTCCCGACTGCCAATATTGAACTTCTGCACGGCGAAATGGCTGTGCCTGAGCCGGGCGTATATGCGGTAACAGTTTCTATTGAAGGCAGTATTTACGAAGGAATGGGCAATATAGGCAATAACCCGACTTTTAACGACGTTGAACACGCAAGGCTGGAAGTTAATTTATTTAACTGCAGCGGAGATTTATACGGAAAAACAATGTCGGTGCAGTTTCATAAATATATCCGGGCCGAAAAGAAGTTCAGCGGAGTGGAAGAACTTTGCCGACAGATTGAAGAAGACAAAAAAGCAATAAAAACTTACTTTTTAAATAAAAAACAGTTGCCTGATACATAAAACTGTGATATACTTTTAAAGTATTATTTTGAACCATTGCTTGGAGATACGCTGCTCCGGCGGTTTCTATGCACTGGCGATTACAGAAAAATGGAGGAATTACAATGTTAACACCTGAAAGAAAACAAGAAATTATTCTTGCAAATGCAAGACACGAAGGCGATACCGGTTCTCCGGAAGTACAAATCGCAGTATTGACTGAACGCATTAAATATCTCACCGAACATCTGAAAGAACACAAAAAAGACCATCATTCCCGCCGTGGCCTGCTCAAAATGGTAGGTCAGCGCCGTGGTTTATTAAATTATCTTATGGCTAAGGATATCGAGCGTTATCGTGCAATCCTTGCAAAGCTCGGCCTGCGTAAATAATTGGCAAATAAAGGCCTGCTTCATTGCGAAGCAGGCTTTTTTACCAGATACAGAAGATTTTATTGTAACGCAAGTTTTGTTATGATAAAATAAAAGGGTAATTTAGTTATAGGAGGAAGCCAAGTTGATTACAGCGTTAAGTGTATTGGACGTTATTGTCAGCATAGCATTAATTGGCTCTGTGCTTATGCAGTCCGGTAAGGGTTCCGGCCTGTCTGACGCTTTTGGCGGCGGTGGCGGTTATTTTGGTAAAGGCAATGATATGGATACAATGATGGCTAAAGCTACCATTGTTTTGGGCATTTTGTTTGCCGTTATTACACTTGTAATTGCCAAATTAAGCATGTAATTTTATTTTTATAAAATAATAAGCAAAGCTTTTGTAAAATCCTGCATCCTTTCAGATGTAGGATTTTTTTGTATATGCTATAATAGATATGTATATATCAGGAGGTTTAAACGTGGCTAAACTTGGCGCAAAACCGTTCTTTTTTAAGGGCGGCAGCGAAGGCGTGCTTTTAATACATGGTTATACCGGCGCACCGGGAGAAATGCGCCTGCTGGGCGAATTTTTGCACAGCAGGGGTTATACTGTGCTTGGCGTTTTGCTGCCCGGGCACTGCGAACCGGCATCCGTTCTGGCAAAAAAGACTTTTGCCGACTGGTATGACGAAGTTAAGCGCGGGTTTATGCGTTTAAAAACCATTTGCAGCAAAGTTTATATCGCCGGGCTTTCCATGGGCGGGCTGTTAACTTTAAAAGCCGCGGCAGAACTTGCTCCTGATAAAATTGTGGTTATGGCCGCGCCCATATATGTTTTTGACAAAAGACAGATTTTGCTTCCGTTTTTGCATTTCTTAATCCGTTATGTAAAAAAACATCAGCGCGAATTTGATGTTCCGGAAGAATATTGCGTACACAGCGAGGTTATGCCTACAAAGCCGCTTTTAAGCATGTTTAAATTTATAAAAAAATGTAAAACCGGCTTTTTAAAGAACGTTACCGTTCCGTGCCTTGTTATGCAGAGTAAAATTGAACATACCGTGCGCTGGCAGAGTGCGCAGTTTATTTATGATAATATTGCATCAGAAAAGAAAAAAATAATATGGTTTGAGCATTGCGGCCATATTTTAACTTTAGATAAAGAAAGGGAAGCAGTATTTAATGAAGTACTTGCTTTTTTAAAGGAAAGATAAATGTTTGAAGACAAGGAATATCCAATGTGTTTTGCCTGCGGCAAAAAGAACCCTATCGGTTTGAAAATGACTTTTAAAATGGATGAAAAAGAATGTGTGTCTTATTTTACCCCGAAGGAAGAACATCAAAGCTATAACGGCATGATGCACGGGGGGTTAATAAGCGTTTTGCTTGATGAAATTATGGGGCACTATTTGTTTTGTATGGAAGGCAAACCTGCTTACACGGCAAAAATGGAGCTGCGTTACCGCCAGCCTTTAAAAATAGGCGAGGAGGTTAAGTGCGTAGGAACGCGCGTTAAGCAGAAAGGCCGTTTGGTTGAAATGCATGGCGAAATTATAACCAAAAAAGGTGTTGTGGCGGCAGAAGCTACTGCCAAGATGATGCTGGAGGATTAAAATGAAAAAAGGAAAAGGACAGATTTTGGAGTTTATGAGGCGCAGCAGTTATGCGCCGCTGACTGCCGAAGATTTAATTGAAGAAATACCCATAACAGGCAATTTAAACAACTTTTGGCAGGATTTAAAAGAATTGCAGGAAAACGGAGAAATTATAAAGACCCGTTTCGGCACATTCGGTTTACCGGAACGTATGGGGCTTGTAGTTGGGCGTTTTCAGCTTACAAGCAAGGGCTTTGGCTTTGTTATTCCCGATAATAAAGGTGAGCGCCCTGATGTGTTTATTCCGCCGCGCCTGCTTAACGGCGCCATGAATAACGACCGTGTTATGGCGCGCGTAGAAAAGGGCGGAGGAAACAAAAATAAGCCCGAAGGTGAGATTATTCGCATTATTACCCATGCAAACAATAAAATTGTCGGTACTTTTAAAGCCAGCCGCGATTACGGCTTTGTAGTGCCGGATGATAAACGCATAGGGCAGGATGTATATGTTTTAAAACGCAATTTTGGCGAAGCCAAAAACAACCAGAAGGTTGTTGTAGAAATTACGGAGTGGGCTCCGGACAGCCGCCGCAATATCGAAGGCAAAATTGTGGAAGTGCTTGGCAATACAGGCGATGTCGGCATGGAACTTTTGTCGCTGATAAAGCAGTATGATTTGCCGCTGGAATTTCCGGAACAGGTTATCGCAGCCTCCAAACGCGTGCCGAAAACCATTAAAGCCGCAGAACTGGATGGCAGGCACGACTTGCGTGACAGATTAATTGTTACCATTGACGGCGACGATGCCAAAGACCTTGACGATGCCGTATATGTAGAGCCGCAGGAAAACGGCGATTTTACGCTGGGCGTTTATATTGCGGACGTAAGCTATTACGTACACGAAAATACTATTTTGGACCGCGAAGCGCAGGAACGCGGCACCAGTGTTTACCTTGTAGACAGAGTGCTGCCAATGCTGCCGGAACGCCTTTCCAACGGTATTTGCAGCCTTAACGCAGGAGAAGACAGGCTTGTAATGTGCTGCGAAATGCTGATAGATAAAAAAGGCCGCATTAAAAGCTACGATATTTTCCCCGGCGTTATTAATGTGCGTTACCGTTTAAGCTACCGTATTGTGCGTGAAATTTTGGTCAATAAAAATGCCGAATTTACGGAAAAATATAAAGACGCGCTGCCGATGCTGGAAGAAATGGAAAAACTGTGCGTTATTCTGCATAAAAAACGCGTAACGCGCGGCGCAATTGATTTTGACCTGCCGGAACAGAAAGTAATTCTGGATGAACAGGGCAGGCCGCTGGAAATAGTACAGCGTGAGCATGGGCTTGCCGAATCAATCATTGAGGAATTTATGCTGGCAGCCAATGAAACGGTTGCGCGCCATATGGCCCTGCAAAAATGGCCTTTTGTTTACCGCGTGCATGATAAGCCCAATGAAGATAAAATGCGCGATTTATCGCTTTTATTAAGCCGTTTTAATGTAAAAATGCCGGTAGCTGCAGATATTAAGCCGCTGGCGCTTCAAAAAGCATTAATCGCCATGGAAGGCCGCCCGGAAGAACGCATGGTTTCCACGGTTGCCCTGCGCTCTTTAAAACAGGCCGTTTACCAAACGGATAATATCGGGCATTTTGGCCTTGCGGCAGAGTATTACACGCATTTTACATCGCCAATACGCCGCTATCCGGATTTGATTGTACACCGTTTGCTGCATAAATGGCTGGCTGACCCGTACATGAAAGAAAAAACAAAGGACGAATATATTAACAAGCTTGACCATATTGCCGAACATTCATCGATTCGTGAGCGTACTGCTGCCGAAGCTGAACGTGCAACCGTCGATTTGAAAAAAGCCGAATACATGGCAGGGCATATCGGCGAAGAATATGACGGCATAATATCCGGCGTTACTGCCTTTGGCATGTTTGTTGAGCTGGAAAACGGCGTGGAAGGCCTTGTGCATATCTCCAGCCTGCTGGATGATTATTACGAATTTATTGAAGAAAATTATGCTTTAATGGGTACGCATACGCGCAAATGCTACCGCTTGGGCGACCCGGTGCGTATTGAGGTTTTTCAGGTTAATATTGCCGAACGCAATATAGATTTTATACTTGCCGGTGAAGATGAAAGCGTGCGCGAACGCATTAAAATGCAGCTTGCCGAACAGCGTAAATCCGTAAGATACCGCAGCGATGTGCCTGATAAAAAAGGCAAGAAGAAAAAGGGCGGCAAGGATAAATTTGCCAAACGCGGCAAAGGCGGCATTGGCGGCAATAAATATTTAAAAGACAGTAAGAAAAAGCACGGCAAAAGAAAGAAAAAACAGAGGAATAAATAGTGGAAAAGAAAATAAAAATTGTTGCGGAAAACAGAAAAGCGCGCCATGATTTTACTATTCACGAAACTTACGAGGCAGGTATTGCCTTGACGGGTACGGAAGTAAAATCGCTGCGCGCGGGCAAAGCCAACATGAAGGACAGCTATGCCCAGATAACCAAAAACGCGGAAGTAATTGTCTGCAATTTGCATATCAGCCCTTATGACCAGGGCAACAGGTTTAACCACGAGCCGCTGCGCGACCGTAAACTTTTGCTGCATAAGGCAGAAATCCGCCGCCTTATCGGCAAAGTAAAAGAAAAAGGCTATACGCTTGTGCCTTTAAAAATGTATTTTTCGCATGGGCTGATTAAAATAGAAATTGCCCTTGCCACCGGTAAAAAACTGTATGACAAGCGCCAGGATATGGCAAAGCGCGATGCCAAACGCGAAGTGGAACGCGCCTTGAAGGAGCGGAACAGGTAGCAGTAAAATTTAAATAAAGGAGCTGGTCTACTATGAAAAAATTTTTAATGTTCGTATTCGCCGTTGTGTTTGCGGTATCTGCCGTATGCTTTGCTGAAGCGCCCAAGACAGCTGAAGACACTCAAACGGTGCAAACGCAAACTGCCGCAGCTTATAAAACGCTTACGCCGCAGCAGGCAAAGCAGCGCATGGAACAGAATGATAAAATTGTTGTTCTGGATGTGCGCACGCAGGAAGAATTTGCAGCAGGGCATCTGCCAAACGCAGTTTTGCTGCCGGTAGATTTAATTGAAGCTAAATCCGAAGAAGTTGCCAAGCTTCTTCCGGATAAAGATGCCGAAATTTTGATTTACTGCCGCAGCGGCAAACGCGCACACCGTGCATCGCAGGCATTGGCAGACATGGGTTATACAAATATTGAACATATCGGCGGCATTATGGACTGGCCGTATGAAATAGTAAAATAGTATAAAATGAATAAATATGAACCTTTAAAATTGTATTTTTCTTCGTTGAAATTATCTACAATTAGATTAACGTTTAAAGATTTAGAAAAAATATTAGGATGTAAATTGCCACCAAGTGCTTATAAATATAGTGCTTGGTGGCAACCAAATGGTCATTCACATACATATTCGTGGTGTGATTGTAATTTTAAAGTCGATTCTGTTGATTTAGTAAATCAGATAGTTTTTTACAAAAAAGAAAGTTTAAAAATAAATAATAAAAGAAAGGATAAGCAAAATTTAAAAAAACATTTAATTACAGAGCCGTCTGTTAATAATAAATCTGTAAAAGTGGAAACTAATAAGTATATAAAAATTGATAATTATAAATTTATTTTTTTACAAAAACTTATACCAGAGCAGCAGAACAATAAAATTATAGAATATCAACCTCAAAATAAATATAGAAATTTAAAAAAATTGCAATTAAATAAAAATGGTGATGGAAATTTTTGCAAATTTTCTATTGTTGCTCCAAATATTTCTGGAGTATACTTGTGGGTTGTAGATAGTGAAATAATTTATATTGGAGAAACTGAAAATTTGCAAAAGCGTTTTAATAACGGATATGGAAGAATTTCGCCAAGAAATTGCTATAATGGTGGACAAAGTACAAATTGTAAAATGAATAAAATTGTTTTAAATTGTTATAAAGAAGGCAAAAGTATTGATTTATATTTTTGTGAAACCGCAAATCATAAAGAAGTTGAAAAAATTTTATTGAGCAAAATAAAAACTAGATATAATATAATAAATAACTAAAGAGAAGTAGTTAAAAAATATATAAAATAAATTCTATTATTATAATTAGAGAAGCTTATTTTTATGGCCCATACAGAAAGTAAATGATATAATTATAATAAAAATGCATAATTGGATGGTGAATTTTGATGGAACAAGAAAAATATGACCTTGTTGCAGACCAATTAATTGAGAGTTTAAAAAGAGAATTAAATGCAAAATTACAGAAGTTGGAAGAAATTTTTGAAGCAGATGTTATATTTTTTTATGGACAAATTCAAAATGGCATGGATTATGGATATAGGGCATTTATTGAACATTTAAGGCAAGATGAAAAGAAAAATAATAAATTAGTAATTTTAATAAATACACCGGGTGGAAGTGTAGAAACTGTAGAAAAATTTGTTAACATAAATAAACATTTTTATGAAGAAGTTTATTTTGTAGTACCTGATATTGCAATGTCAGCCGGAACTGTATTTTGTTTATCTGGCGATAAAATTTTTATGGATTATTCTTCTTCTCTTGGACCGATAGACCCACAAGTATTTAATGGAAAGCAGTTTGTACCTGCATTGGGATATCTAGATAAAGTAAATGAATTTGTTGTTAAATCGCAAAATAATAGCTTAAGTCAAGCGGAACTGATGTTGCTTCAGCAAAATGATCTTGCATTTTTAAGGCTGTGCGAGCAACATAGGGACTTAACGATAACGCTTATTAAGGAATGGCTCGTAAAATACAAATTTAAAAATTGGACTGTTCATTCAAGTAACGGTGCTACTGTAACAGAAAATGAAAAAATTACCAGAGCGCAGCAAATAGCCCAAAAACTTGGTGATAATACTGTTTGGCATTCGCATGGTCGTTGTATAGATATTAGAAAACTGAATGAGATGGGATTAAAAATTGACGATTATTCAGATAATAAAGAAATGAAAGAGGCAATACGTACTTATAATAATTTGGTTTTATCGTATATTTGGAAAATGAACTTACCGACATTTTTCCATTCAAGAAATTATGTTTAAAAAGGATGATGATATTATGGATGAAAGGATTGTAGAACTTTTAAACAAAAAAATAGAAGTAAAAAACGGCAACCATGATTTAACTGTTAATTTAAATGCAGCAATTAAAGATTTTGAGAAAAAAGGAGTATTAAAGAAAGTACAATATCCTGATGTGAAATCATCGGTTTATCCAGTTATTGGAACTATAAAATAAATAAAAGCCTGCTTATGCAGGCTTTTATTTATTTTACTACAACATCTTTCAAGTGCATGAGGTTATCTAAAATAGTTCTTGGTATTCTGCATTTGATTAATGTATATCCGCAAGAGTGGTGGAGATGAGGGGAGTCGAACCCCTGTCCGAAAATATTGCAATATGACTTTCTCCGAGCGCAGGCGTCATTTTATTATTCGCTTCCGTGCCGCCTGACGGCGGGCTGCCCGGTTGCTATCCCAAAAGGTTTCCCTTAAAGGCTCAGGGAAAAGCCCTTAAAGTATCCTGCTGTTGGCGTCCAGAGCATTTCCGCAGGAAAGAAACGCAAGGACGTAGCATTAAGCTGCTAAAGCGTAATCGTTTTTAGCGTTTATTTTTAAACGTCCGCCGTTTAACGTGCTGACGGAAACACGGCTCGCTTATCATACCACACCTATCCCCGTCGAAACCAGTACATCCCCGTGATAAGTGTAATTCATTAAAATATTATAGCATATCTGTTACAAAATGTACAACTAAAATTATAAAATAATCTTTCGTTAAAACAATTTACCCTTTGCCTTTCATTTTTATATGCAGAAGTGTATAATATAATTATATAACTACTATTAAAAAAGGAGAATGAACAATGAAGGAATACACTCTCCCGTATGGCAGCGGCTGCCAGAAGGTAATGCTGCCGGAAGAACATATATTGTACGACATTCATGGCAATAAGGCGTCCGTTGCCAGTGATATTAAAGAGGCTACGCTTAATGCGCTGCGCAGCCCGGTTGAAAGCGCTCCGCTTAAGGACGTTGTGCAAAAAGGCGATAAGGTTGCCGTTATTGTAAGCGATATTACGCGCCTTGTACGTACTGCCGATTTTCTGCCTGTTGTTATTGATGAAATTAATGCAGGCGGCGTGCCTGATGAAGATATCACCATTGTTGTTGCAACAGGCACGCACCGTGCCCATACGCCTGAAGAAGATGTTCTGGTTTGCGGGCAGGATATTGTGAACCGCATTAAAATTCATCAGCATGACTGCCGCAATAACGCAGAACTGGTTGACCTTGGCGTTACCAGCCGCGGCACACCAATTTTAATTGATAAAACAGTGGCAGAAGCCGATAAAATTATTATTACCGGCGCCGTGTCGCTGCACCCGATGGCAGGCTTTGGCGGAGGACGCAAAGCTGTTATGCCGGGCGTAAGCGGCCACGCTACCATTATGCACAACCATGCTATGGCACTGGCTGATGAAGTAGGTGCAGGCTGCAATCCGCTGTGCGAAACCGGCGTTTTGGAAAATAACCCGCTGCATGAAGATATGACGGAAGTGTGCGCAAAAATTAACCCTGCGTTTTTGGTAAACATGGTGTTCAGCCCGGAAGGCGACCTGCATGAAGTTGTTGCCGGGCACTGGTATAAAGCGTGGGAAAAAGGCTGCCATGACCTTTTGGCAATGGCAGGCGTGCATATTAAAGAGCAGGCAGATGTCGTTATTGCTTCGGCAGGCGGCGGCCCGAAAGATATAAACCTGTACCAGAGCTGCAAAGCCCATATGAACGCTGTTTTTGCGGTAAAACCCGGCGGCTATTTAATTTTAACGCTGGATTGCCCCGATATTAAAGAACCTGCTATTTTTACAGATTGGTTTTCCAAATCCGATATTCTCAGCTTTGAAAAAGAAGTACGCGCTGATTTTTCCATTCCGGCGTTTGTGGCGTTTAAAACAAGATGCATTGTAAATTCGCTGCATACTTATCTTGTAACAAGGCCGGAAAACTTTGAATTTGTACGTGCTACCGGGCAGATTCCCGTGGCTTCGCTTGAAGAAGCGTGGAACATGGTGCAGGCTGACCTTGCTGAAAAAAATAAAAAAGACTATACAATTACCGTTATGGGGCATGCTTCGGCAACGCTCCCTATTTTGGACAAGTGAGGAAGCATGAAGGAATATAAACTGAAATACGGTAAAGGCGAGCAAAGCGTAATGCTTGATGAAAGTAAAGTTTTGCAGATTATCGACGCCGCGCCGGGTGAAAAAATAACCGATTTAAAAAAGGCTGTGCTGGATGCCGTCCGCAATCCTGTCGGTTCTGCGCCGCTGCGCGAAGTGGTAAAGCAGGGCGATAAGGTAGTAATTCTGGTAAGCGACATAACACGCGCTTGGACGAGAACAAGCGAGTATCTGCCCATTGTGGTGGAAGAACTTAATAACAGCGGCATACCGGATGCTGATATTTCCGTTATTGTTGCGGCAGGAACGCACAGGGCCAATACAGATGAAGAAAAGAAAATTATTGTTGGCGAAGATTTATACAATCGCTTGAAAATTTATGACCATGATGCTTACGATATGGATAAAAACGTGTATCTTGGCACAACAAGGCGCGGTACGCCGGTGTATCTTGACAAGCGCGCCGTTGAGGCAGACAAGGTAATTTTAACAGGCGGTATTACACCGCATTTGTTTGCCGGTTTCGGCGGCGGGCGCAAAAGCGTGCTGCCGGGCATTGCAGCTGCCGAAACAATTAACCATAACCATGTTATGGCATTAAGCGATACGATTGGCGGCGGCATAAACCCGGATACCTGCCTTGCCAAAACATGGGATAACCGCGTAAGCGACGATATGTGCGATGCAACGGCACTTTTGAATCCCTGCTTTCTGGTAAATGCCATTATGGATGCTGACGGCGATTTTTACGCTGTTGCTGCCGGCCACTGGCATGAAGCATGGCTGGAAGGCACACGCATTGTAACTAAACAGCAGGGCGTAAAAGCCAAAGCCAAGGCTGATATTGCAATCAGCAGCGGCGGCGGTTTTCCGCGTGACATGAACCTTTATCAGGGAATGAAGGCTTATGTGCCTGCGGCTATGGCGTTAAAAGAAGGCGGCGTTATTATTGCGGTGCTGGAATGTGAGGATATTGCCGAACCGCCGGTATTTTTCAACTGCTTCCATTATGACGATTTGAAACAGATGGAGCAGGATGTGCGTGACGGTTTCAGCATTCCGTTTTATGTAGCTTTTTATACCTGCTGCCTTGCTGAACGTTTTACCATAATTTTGGTAACCAGGCCGGAAAACTTTGAAAAAGCACGCAAAACGCGCGCCGTACCGGTAGCAACCTTGCAGGAAGCAATGGCAATGGCTGAAAAAATTGTCGGCAGGGAAGATTATACCGTTAATATTATTCCGCACGGCATGGCAACCATTCCGTTTTTTGATTAATGTTTGCAATTTTTTAATATAAATGCTTTTTAGGGGAAAGGAAGATGATTATGGCATTAAAAAATTTTAAATTTGGTTTTGGTGACGGTTTTCAGGAAGTTGCACTGCCGGAAGAACACATTCTGCAGGTAATTGAAGGCAACGAAAGCGAAAAAATTACTGACGTAAAAGCGGCAGTTTTAAAAGCAATGCGCGAGCCTATTAACAGTAAGCCTTTGCAGCAGTGCGTTAACAAGGGCGAAAAAGTGGCAATAGTAGTCAGTGATATTACCCGCCTTGTTCATACCGACCAAATCCTCATTCATATTGTTAACGAACTTAATCTTGCAGGTATTCCTGATGAAGATATCAGCATCGTTGTTGCACAGGGCACGCACCGTCCGCAAACTCACGAAGAAGACGTAATTGTCTGCGGGCAGGAAGTAGTAGACCGCATTAAAATTTATCAGCACAGCAGCAAAGAATCTGTATGCGTGCATGTAGGCGATACTCCGCGCGGCGTGCCTGTATGGATTGATAAGCATGTAACCGATGCCGATAAAGTAATTTTAACCGGTGGTATTACCGTACATCTGCTTGCTGGTTACGGCGGCGGGCGCAAAAGCATTCTTCCGGGCGTTGCCAGTGAAGAAACTATTCAAAAACACCATTCTCTGGCACTTGCCGATGAATTTGGCGGCGGCGTGTATCCCGGCGTTTGCACTGCAAATATCGAAGGCAACCGCTTCCACGAAGAACTTTGTGCTGCCTGCGAATTTATCAACCCGTGCTTTTTGGTAAACAACGTGCTTGATAATGACGGTGATTTTGCTAAAATAGTTGGCGGCCACTGGTATGATGCATGGCTGGAAGGCACTAAAGAAGTATTAAAAATTCAGGGCGTTAAAGCCAAAGGAAAAGCAGATGTGGTAATTGCTTCTCCGGGCGGTTTCCCGAAAGACATTAACCTGTATCAGGGCAGCAAAACTTATGATACTTCCGCACTTGCACTTAAAAAAGGCGGCATTTTAATTGCTGCGCTTGAAGCACGTGAAATTAATGACCCGCCTGCATATATGGAAAGCTTCCGCTTTGATAATTTAACGGATATGGAAAAAGCGCTGCGTGAAGAATTCTCCATTCCGTTCTACGTAGCTTTTGTACTGGCCAGCCTGTGCCACGAAAACACTGTTTATCTTGTAACTAAACCCGAAAACTTTGAAGCTGCAAGAAAAACAGGGCAGATTCCGATTGCAACCATTGAAGAAGCATGGCAGCTGGCGCAGGAAAAATTAAAAGCCGAAGGCAAAACCGATTACACCATTAATGTAATGCAGCATGCGGCCAACACCGTGCCAATGATTGAAGAATAAGACATATATCAGTTACAAAATTTAGTTACAAAACCGTCGTACAAATATGTATGGCGGTTTTCGTTTTATAATTTTCAAAATAAAAAATTCCTAATGCAAGCCTTAAAACTTACATTAGGAATTGACAGTTATTAAAATCAGTTAAAACCAAGCATCAAACCAATATGGTAAACCGTAAAGGCTGCCAGCCAGGCAACGCATATTTCGTAAGCCATAATGGCAATAGTGGCAATGCCGGAGTTCATTTCACGCTTTATTGCTGCAAGCGCTGCCACGCAGGGTGGGTAGAGCAGGGCAAAGGTTAAAAAGCTGAGCGCCGTAAGCTGGGAGAAAAGGTTCTGCAATGCGCTGCCGGTAAGTTCATCGCCGCTGCCGGTAAGAACGGAAAGCGTACTTATAACAACTTCTTTAGCCGTAATGCCGGTAATTAATGCCGTTGCCGCACGCCAGTCGCCAAAGCCAAGCGGAGCAAAAACAGGCGCTATAAAAGAGCCGATTTGGGCAAGCATGCTGTTGGCAGGGTTTTCCACCATGTAAAAGCGCGTATCAAAACTTTGCAGCAGCCAGATAACAATGCTTGCAAGGAAGATAATGGTAAAGGCCCTGTGCAGGAAGTCTTTGGCTTTGCTCCACATATGCAGGCCGATGCTTCTTGCGGTAGGCAGGCGGTAAGCAGGCAGTTCCATTACAAACGGAACAGGCTGGCCATTAAATACAAAGGCTTTTAAAAGCAGGCCCGACAAAATAGCAACTAAAATGCCTGTCAGGTACAGGTACATCATTACCTGCGCACGGTTTTCGGCAAAGAAAGCTGCGATAAAGACGCCGTAAACCGGAAGTTTGGCGCTGCACGACATGAAAGGCGTTAAAATAATTGTTATTTTGCGGTCACGCTCACTGGCAAGAGTGCGTGTTGCCATAATTGCCGGTACGCTGCAGCCAAAGCCGATAAGCATTGGTACAAAAGATGAACCAGAAAGCCCGATTTTACGCAGCAGCATATCCATTACAAAGGCAATGCGCGCCATATAACCTGTATCTTCCAAAAGAGAGAGGAAGAAAAACAGCGTTACGATAGTAGGCAAAAACGAAAGCACGCTGCCAACGCCGGTAAATACGCCGTCGATAATAAGCGAGTGAATAGGCGCGCTGACGTTGGCTGCTGTTAAACCTGCATCAGCCGCATCTGTTACGGCGGCAATGCCAAGCTCCAGTAAGTTGCTTAATTCTGCGCCTATAACGTCAAAGGTAAGCCAGAACACCGTAAACATTGTTAAAAGGAAAATAGGTATGGCCAGGTATTTATTTGTTAAATAACGGTCCATTTTTACAGAACGCTTCTGGGCAACGCTTTCATCGGGTTTATGAACGGTCTGGCTGCACAGTTCTTCAATATAGGTGTAGCGCATATCTGCCAAAGCAGCTTCTTTATCCGTATCGGCTGCCGATTCAAGCTCTGTAACAAAGTGGCCTATAATATCCTGTTCGTTTTCCGTTAATTCCAGTTCTTTGGTTAACAGGTCATCGCCTTCAATGAGCTTTGTTGCCGAAAAACGCAGCGGCAAGCCTTTTTTGCGTACTTTCGGTTCAATTAAGTGGGCAATGGAATGAATTGCCACATGTGCCGGGCCGGAGCAAAAATCAAGGCGCTCAGGCAGCTGATGAGTTTCAGCGGCGTTTTTGGCGCGGCGGATAAGTTCATCAACACCGGCACCTGAATTGGCCGTTATCGGAATTACCGGTATTGTGAGCTTTTTCTCAAGCGTTTTAATATCAATACTGCCGCCGCTTGCCTGCAATTCGTCCATCATATTAAGGGCAATTACCATTGGCGTATTAAGCTCTATAAGCTGCAATGATAAATACAGGCTGCGTTCAATATTGGTAGCATCAAGAACGTTTACAATAACATCCGGCTTGTTGCGCAAAAGCAAATCGCGCGTAACAATTTCCTCAGAGGTATAAGGCGAAAGGGAATAAATACCGGGAAGGTCAATAACGGTAATGTCCTTATCCTTCAGCAAAATGCCTTCCTTTTTCTGCACCGTTACGCCGGGGAAATTGCCAACGTGCTGGTTGCTGCCGGTAAGATAGTTAAAAAGCGTGCTTTTGCCGCAGTTCTGGTTTCCTACAAGTGCAAATGTAAGTTTCATGCTTCCTCCGGCTGCACGGTAATTTTTTTAGCGTCATCCAGCCTCAGGGTCAGCTCATAGCCGCGCAGAAAAATTTCAATAGGGTCGCCTAAAGGTGCTCTTTTACGCACCATAACCCTTGTTTTGGGGGTCAGCCCCATATCTAAAAAACGGCGGCGCAAAATGCCTTCACCGCCAACTGTAATAATCGTGGCTTTTTGCCCGATAGCCAGATTATTTAAAGTAATAGCTTCCATATTTAATTTTCTCCTTTGATTACTTATGACTAACTGCAAATTTATTATATCACTACCAAAACTCATTAGCAATCAAATAAAAGTTTTTAAAATTTTTAAATAACTAAAGCTGATAAATGAAAAACATTATTTATTAAAAACACACGTGAATGATAAGCAGGCGCTTACTGAAAAATGCTGTAATTTTAAAGGAAAAACCGTTCATACGTGAAAAAATAGTAAACTTGCTTGACAAGATTTCTTTTGGGTATATAATTGTAATTGAGAATAAGTTTTGTTAGAAGGGAGAGGCAGAATGAAACGTAATACTATTCAAAGACAGCTTGTTATTGCTGCAGTACGCTTCCTGGCGGACCATCCCACTGCTGACGAGGTTTATGAACGCATAACCATGGAATATCCCGATATCAGTAAGGGAACGGTGTACCGCAACCTTAACTCGCTTGTGGAAAGCGGGCTTTTAAATAAGGTTTCCGTACCCAGCGGCGCAGACAGGTTTGACCATATGCTTACCAAGCATTACCACATTAAATGTTCCCATTGCGGAAAATTTATGAATGTAGAGAATATGGATTACATGGAAGACCTTGACGAAAAGGTTGCTGCAGTAACCGGCTTTAAAATGCAGAGCCATGATATTGTTTTTAATGGATTGTGCCCCGATTGCCAGAAGCTTGAGGCAAAAGAAGCACAATAAGTGCAGAAGCACAAATAAAATTTATTTTATGGAGGTATGAACAATGGAATTTAAAGGAAGCAGAACCGAAGCAAACTTGCAGGCAGCATTTGCCGGTGAATCTCAGGCAAGAAACAAATATACCTATTATGCAGGTATTGCAAAAAAAGAAGGTTACAATCAGATTGCCAATATTTTTGAAGAAACCGCAGGCAACGAAAAAGAACATGCTAAAATCTGGTTTAAACTTTTAACCAGCGGCGGCGTAGCACACAGCAGCCTGCCTGATACTTTAACCAACCTTAAAGACGCAGCAGCCGGCGAAAACTATGAATGGACCGAAATGTATGCCGAATTTGCCAAAGTAGCAAAAGAAGAAGGCTTTGATTATATTGCCATGCTGTTTGAAGAAGTTGGCAAAATTGAAAAAGAACATGAAGAACGCTACAATGCACTGGTTGCCAACATTGAAAATGACCGTGTATTTAAACGCGAAGAAAAACAGGTTTGGATTTGCGGCAACTGCGGCCATATTGTAATTGCTGAAAAAGCTCCGGAAGTTTGCCCTGTTTGCGACCATCCGAAAGCATATTTTGAACTGCGCAAAGTAAACTACTAATATCTGAACGGTAAATAACCAGTCCCCGGTGGGAAAATCCTGCCGGGGATTTTTGTATTCTTTTAAAAACTTAACTTGCAAAGTGTTTTTTATAATGCTATGATGAAAATAATTTGTTTTATGATTATGACAATCATCTTTTTGAACTGCATACAGGTACGCTGTCAGAGCGTTTAAAAAGTTATGATGAATATAATAAACAGCACGGAAGGGTATAAAAATGATTTTAATTGCTTGCGTTGATGATAATTTAGGCATGCTTTTTAATAACCGCCGCCAGAGTATGGACAGGGTTTTGCGTGCGCGGCTGCTGAAGCTTTGCGGCGCGCATAAACTGTGGATGAACGCATACAGCCGCGGACAGTTTGATGAAACTGCTGAAAGCATAACCGTTGATGAAGATTTTATGACAAAAGCAGGCAGTGATGATTATTGCTTTGCCGAAAACATCAGCGTTAAGCCTTATGAAAAAGAAATGCAGAAAATTATTTTGTACATGTGGAACCGGGTTTACCCGGCAGATTTATATTTTGACATTGATTTAAAAAACTGGCACCTTAAAGAGAGCAATGATTTTGCCGGTTCATCCCACGATAAAATTACGGAGGAAGTTTACGTAAAATGAGAAAAATATTTGCTGTAATTTGTTCTTTAATGCTGGCTGTAAGCCTTGTTTTAAGCGGTTGTGGGCAAAAAGGCAGCAATGCTGCCGCGCCGGCAGAAAGTTCCGCTAATGCAACTAACGCCACCGGTATTGCTTCTGTACCTGCGTACAGCGGCAAGCCCTTTATTGCAATTAACGGCAATAAGCCAAATTTTACCGAGGCTGATTTAACTGAAAAATCATTTGAAAAATACAGCCCGCTGGATAGTTTAAAACGCTGCGGCACGGCGTTTGCAAATGTATCCAAAGAAACTATGCCTAAAGAAAAGCGCGGCAGCATTGGCCAGGTTAAGCCGAGCGGCTGGCAGACGGCAAAATACGATTTTGTCGACGGTAAATATCTTTATAACCGCTGCCATTTAATCGGTTATCAGCTTACGGCTGAAAATGCAAACGAATGCAATTTAATAACCGGAACGCGCTATATGAATGTAGATGGCATGCTGCCGTTTGAAAATATGGTAGCCGACTATATTAAAGAAACAGGCAACCACGTTTTATACCGTGTAACGCCGGTGTTTAACGGCAATAACCTTGTGGCCTCAGGCGTACAGATGGAGGCAATGTCCGTAGAGGATAAGGGTGCAGGCATAAGCTTTAATGTTTTCTGTTATAATGTTCAGCCGGGCGTGGAAATTAATTATGCAGACGGCAAAAGCAAACTGGCAGAAGGGCAGCAAACGGCTAAAACTGCCGGAAAAACAAAAGTATGCCCAACTGCCGATGATTACACAGTACAAAGCTATGTATTAAATAACGGCAGCAAAAAGTTTCATAAACCTGATTGCAGTGGCGCAGAAAAAATAAGCGCTAAAAATAAGGAAAACTTTAAAGGGCGGCGTGCCGAATTAATCAGCAAAGGCTACAGTCCGTGCGGTATTTGCAAGCCTTAACCGGAGGTTAATTAATGGGATTAGTAGATGATTATTTATCGGCCTATAAAGTAGGCAAAAAAGAGCAGATGGCGGCGCGCATGGCGTTTTTTATCAGCGGGTTTGCGGTTGCCACATGGGCGCCAATGATACCGGCAGTTAAAGATAAACTGCAAATTGGCGCCGATGTATTAGGCATGCTGTTATTAAGCATCGGCATCAGCGCTTTTATTTTTATGCCGTTGGCAGGTATGTTAAGCCGCAGTTACGGCTGCAAAAAAGTGCTGCGTACCGCTATTGCCGTTATGGCAGCAGATTTGATAATTTTATCGCTGGTTGGCAATATTTGGGGCTTTTTGGTATTTCTTGCGGTTTTTGGCGCGGCAATGGGCTGCATAGACGTTAATATGAACCTTAATGCCGTTATCGTAGAAAATGCTTCTAAAAAGCGTATGATGAGCGGTATGCACGCTTTATGGAGCGTCGGCTGCTTTGCCGGTGCAGGTTTATTCAGCCTTTTGGCCAAAGCTGGGCTTGGCATAACAGTTATTGCCGCCATACACAGCCTTATAGTAATGGTGTTTACGGTAATTTACAGCCGCCACTTTTTAAACTTTAAAGGCGCTGGCAACGAAAAACCAATCGCTGTTCCCAAAGGCATAGTAGTGTTTTTCGGTGTGCTGGCGTGCATAACATTTTTGGGCGAAGGTGCAGTTATGGACTGGAGCGGCGTTTTGCTTACAGAAGTAAAAAATACAGAGCTTTCGCTTGCAGGCGTAGGCTATGCAGTTTTTTCGGTAGCAATGCTGTGTATGCGCCTTTTGGGCGATAAAATTGTTGCCGTGCTTGGCGAAGAAAAAACATTGGTTTTTGGCAGTATTCTTGGTGCAGTTGGCTTTTTAAGCGTTATCTTTTTGGAAAACTTTTATGCCATTCAGCTTGGGTTTGTGCTTATGGGATTAGGGCTTGCCAACATAGTGCCCACAATTTATTCACTGACAAAATACCAGAAAGTTATGCCTATCAACGCAGCCGTAACGGCGATAACCAGCATGGGTTATACCGGCGTAATTTTAGGCCCGGCAGTTTTAGGCTTTGTTGCGCATGGTTTCGGCATAACGCAGGTATTTTATCTGCTGGCGGTTTTGCTTGCCGCTCAGGCCGTGGCTGTTAAATATTACTTTGCCAAAATGGGTTAGAAGATTGTTTAAAACTTTAAAGTTTAGTATAATTAAATAAAGTATAACAAGGAGCGGCAAAGATTATGGGCTGTATCATCATCAAGCAGGTAATCAGGCATTTGAAGCGGCGTTATAGCTTAAGGCCGGTACTTTGTTATGCAGTTAATAATAAAATTAACGGACGCTTTGCTGTTTGCGCTGAACGCAGATAGCAGGGCGTCCTTTTGTATTTTTGTGCAGAGTGTTTGAAAGGGGAAGGCCTTATGAAAGAATTGCTGGAAAAGATAGTGGAATGGAATGAAGCAAATGAGTATCAAAAATGTGTTGATGCCATTGAAGCCATACCGGAAAAAGAACGCGGCTATGAACTGACCGTGCTTTTAGGCAGGGCTTACAGTAATTTAGGCGTGCTTGGCGATAATAACTCAAAAGAACATGAGGACGGCGTGGATGTATTTCTGCTTGAAAAAGCCGTAAATATTTTTGAAAGCGTGCGTTTGCAAGGGCTGGATGACTGGTATTGGAACTGCCGTATGGCTTACGCCCTGTGGATGACTTCTGGGCGTGAGCTGGAAGCGCTGGCCTATGCGCGCAAATGGCAGCAGTTAAAACCTGATGACGAAGACGCGTCAAATTTAGTTAAAACTATCGAAGAATATATTGAAGAAGATTACCGTGAACCGGAGCTTTACAGTTTTGAGGAAATGCAGAGCGTCGGTTCCCATATCGAAAAATATTTCGGCAAGTACGGCAGCGTAATGCACGAATTGGCATCACCTGATATTCACGTAGATATTTATGTTATTCCGCCACGGGCGGAACACGAATATTATACGCTGGTAACCTGCGGCATGGGTGCGCATAAAATGGAAGTGCCTGATGAGCTGAAAAACGAACAGCTGGAACGAGCCGAACTTTTAATTAACCTGCCGGCCGATTGGCGGCTTGACGAAGAATCGCTGAAGGATGAAAAGTGGTACTGGCCGATACGCTTTTTAAAATTTATGGCGCGCAGCCCAATTAATAATGGAATGTATTATGATTGGGGTTCAACGCTGGAATTTGATGATATTACCAGCTTTGATGAGAGTACAAAGCTGTGTTCGGCTGTTGTTTTAAGCCCTGGTGTTTTTGGCGAAGCAAGTTATGCCTGTACGCTGCCAAATGGTGATGCAGTAAATTTTTATCAGGCAATACCGCTTTATAAAGAAGAACTTGATTATAAAGTGGAAAACGGGATGGATAAATTATTGCAAAAATGCCCGGATGAAATTTTGGAAGTCATCAATCCCAGCCGTTTAAACGCTGTTACTGATGCAGAAATATTAAATTATGATGACCGCGAAATGGACTGTGCCGCAGATCATTTAAAACTGATACAGGAACATAATCTTTCGGTTGATGAACTGGCAGTATATAACCATATGGCGGCATACATGCGCTGGTGCATAAACCATAATTTAATGGGCGACGTTTTTTTACAGCAGCATGGTGACGTGGCTATAAATGTAAAAAGCGGCAGCCATAAAGATTTGCGTACTTTTGTGCGTGATGAACTTGGCGGCAGGCTTATGATAATTGATTACAACTATAAAGGGGTATGTTTTGCCAACTGGTACAACACCGGCAACCGCAGCATGCCCTACGCCTTTATTAAAGATTTAAAAGCATACGCAAGAGAATATTTTAAAGGGCAAATGCCTTGCGCAGAAGAAGCGGCATACCTGCTTTTGCCCTGGGGCAACGAATATTGCCGGGCTGTTGAAAAAATTATTGAAGAACGTTTTGCCGAATGGCAAAAACTGTGCGGAGAAGAAAATGCTGTGCAGCCGTTTATTGATGAAAGCAATTTTAAAGAACTGCTGCCAGACTGGCAGGGAGCACGGCATTGCCGCATAAGCAAACGGATTATAAAAGACGGCTGTACGGTAGGTTTTTGCTGCCGGGAGGAGCCTGACAGCGACGATACAGGTTGGGACAGCGGCTGGTATTTTGAAGCTGGCGACGAGGATGAAGTTTATGCCGGTGAAGATGCAGAGTATGGCATTTACGATTTAAATACTATCTGCAATTTGTATCCGGAGCTTTTGCCTTTGTTAAACAGCCCTTATGGTGCTGCTTTTGAGCGCAATAAAAGGGGCAGGCTGGTACAGATAAAGGACGAAGAGGAATAAAATGGATAAGGCTTTAACGGATTTTATAACCGAATACCGTGATTACATAACACTTTTTACAGGCATTGTGCTTGCTGTTGGATCGGTAAAAAACTGGAACTGGCTGTGTAACCCGGTCGGCAAGCCGGACGCACAGCTTTTAAGCCGCGGCATGTACCGGCTTATTTTTGGCGCGCTTGGTTTAATACTTATATTTTGCGGTGCAATGATGATATTTGGATGAATGGATAGGTATTTTTTATAAAACAGCTTGCAGAAAAATGCTACCATATAGTATAATCCTATACAGGAGGAATATAAATGGAAATTAAAGGCGGCAATTATGTTTCGCAGATTAAAAGGCTTAGCGACAGAATTTTAGAGCAGATTTTAGCGGAGAAAAACATTGATGCCTTTAACGGCGCGCAAGGGCGTATCTTATATGTTTTGTGGAGCAGGGACGGTATTTCTCTGCGCGAATTGGCAGATAAAACAGGCCTTGCGCCAACAACGCTTACAAGCATGGTTGACCGTATGGAGAAGGCAGGGCTTGTGTGCCGTATGCCAGATAAAAACGACCGCCGCAAAACCTTGCTGGCGCTTACCGCCAAGGCTGAAAATCTGGAGCAGGATTATAAAGCTGTATCCGATAAAATGTCCGAAATTTTTTACAAAGGCTTTTCTGATGAAGAAATCCGCACTTGCGAGGCAATGCTTGCCAGAATTTTAGACAATATGAAAAAATTAGGTTGAACCTCCGATTGTTTACTGGAAAGGATGATTTATTATAACTAATGAATTAAGAACTTACCTTACAGAACAGGTTAACGCTTTAAAAAACGCACCTTCCTGCTGCGCAGAAGCCAAAGCAGTTTGCGCTGAATGGCTGGAAGCAGCCGGTACTGATAAAGAAGCAGAAATGACCAAAAAGCTTATTGCCGAAGTTGAAGCAGACATTATGCCTGTTGACGGTTTAATTGCTTTTGCAGGCAGCGAAGCAGGCGTTAAAGTTTTTGGCGAAGAAATGACTAAAAACGTACTTGCCCATGCCGAAGAAATTAAAAAGAACGGCGCAAAATTCTGCGATTGCCCGGCCTGCACTGCCTGTGCTGCCATTATCGCCAAAAAAGCTGAACTGTAATTTAACAGCGTAAATAGTAAAACAGCACTCCGAAGTAAAATCACTTTGAAGTGCTGTTTGCTTTTTAGTTGTTTAATTTTTTATTTTACGCTTTCGGCTCTTTCCAAAAATCCGCGGATAATATCGCAGGATTTGGCGAATTTTTCTTTTTCGCTTTCATCAAGTTCTACTTCTAAAATTTGTTCAAGGCCGTTTTTGCCGATAACGCAGGGCACGCCTGCGGCAACATCTTTTTGCCCGTATTCACCGTTAAGTGCTGTTGAGCAGGGCCAGATAAGTTTCTGGTCATGGAAAATTGCTTTTATGAGCATTACGGCAACATTGGCAATGCCAAATTCGGTGCAGCCCTTGCCGTCAACTTCAATATCACCGGCGCGTTTAACCTGTTCCTGCAAATCATCAAGGTTAAGTGCGGCAAGCCTTGAGTTATCTTCGCGCATCTGCAAAAACGGAGTGCCGTTAATAAATATGCGCGACCACACAATAAAGCTGCTGTTGCCGTGTTCGCCCATGCACATTGCCTGAATGGAGCGGCGGCTGTAACCGGTAGCGGCAGAAAGCACGCGCAGCAGGCGGTAGGTTTCCAAGCTGGTGCCGGTGCAGAAGCAGCGGTTTGTCTGCCAGTTCATCTGGCGGCGGATGTATTCACAGATAATATCGGCAGGGTTGGAAATACTAATCATAATGCCTTTAAAATCAACTTGTTTTAAATGGCTGATTACTTCGTTTGCCATGCGGATGGTATCGTCGAACATATCAAGGCGTGTTTCGCCGGGTTTGCGGCTGCGTCCGAACGCAACAACCATAATATCGGCATCGTTAAGTTCGTCGTATTCACCGGCGCGTATAACGGAGTCATGTCCGCATAAAGCTCCGCTTACACAGTCGTCAAGGTCCAATGCCTGTGCGGCTGCTTTTTCTTTTAAAATATCAATTAAAACAATGTCATCGGCTTCGCCGGATTGAATAAGGCCCAGTGCTACATGAGAGCCTACATGCCCGGCACCGATAATGACAACCTTTCTTGTTTTCATATACTATACCTTCTTTTTACGTATTACAGCGTCAGCTGCATTTACATAATACTATAAATTTTTAAAAAGTGAAAGTTAATTATTATTTTGCCAGATTCAAACCTTGGACGCGGCGTTTTATGTTTCAGATATTACAAATAATGCCAAAAACAAGCGCAGAACAAAAATTTAATTGTAAATTGTTTGTAAGCATTGTTGCCTGTTATTGTTTTGTTTTTGTATAATTATTATAGAGGGTATATTGTTTAATTTTAAGGAGTGAGGGATGATGAAAAAGGTATTGTGTACATTATTGATGGCAGCATTTATCAGCCCGTTATGGGCAGTGGAAACGGAAGCTGCACCTGAACAAAAATTAATGCCTGCTATTACCGCAGATACGGGCGGCAATGAGCTTGGCGTTGTAAACGATATTCTGCGCGCGGCAAGCGGAAAGGACAGCCCTTTTGACCATGATAATGGCAGAGGCAATGACGATAAATGGCGTCACGATAATGGACGCCGCGGCAATTACAAAAAAGACCGTGACAGATGGGAACGTGAAGAACGCCGTGACAGGCATGACGATGACCGTTGGGATGATGACGATAATGACAGATGGGACGATGACCGCTGGGAAGACGACGATGACGACAGGTGGGACGATGACCGTTGGGATGACGACGATGATGACAGATGGGACGACGACCGTTGGGATGATGACGATGATGACAGGTGGGACGACGACCGTTATGAAGACGACGATGACGACAGATGGGATGATGACCGCTACGAAGATTAATTAAAATATGAAAAGAAAAACTCCTGCCGGCAGCTAAGTTTGCCAAGCAGGAGTTTTATTTTGTTTTAGCGCATATGCTTCATAAAATACATAATATTGTCGATTGTCAGCCGGAGATCATCTTTCGCCCTTAATTTAATCTGCTCATAGGGGAGTGCAACGCGGTTAATGCTGAAAATTCCGGTTACGCCTTCCTCATAGGCTTTTTGAATATCGCTGCCGATATCGCCAACAACGGCAATAAGCGGTACGGATGATTTTTTAGCACGGCGTGCAACGCCAATAACTACTTTGCCGCGCAGGGACTGGGTATCAATTTTGCCTTCGCCTGAAATAATAAGGTCTGCACCTTCAAGCAGGTTATTAAAATGAACGGTATCAAGCACTGTTTCTATGCCAGGCTGTAAGGTGCTGTTAAAAAATGCCGCCATACCGCCACCCATGCCGCCTGCTGCGCCGGAGCCCGGCAGGTTCAGCACATCTTTATCCAAATCGCGTTTAATGATTTCGGACATGTGATAAAGACCGGCATCAAGCATTTTTATACAACCTTCGTCAGCGCCCTTTTGCGGTCCGAAAACAGCGGAAGCCCCATGCGGCCCGCAGAGCGGGTTATCAATATCGCACATGGTAATTACAGGAATATCACGCAGAAGGGGATTAATGCCGCTTGCGTCGATATAGGCAATATCCTTTAAGGTTTCACCGACAGGGACAAAGCTTTCATTTTTACTGTTGATGAAGCGTACGCCAAGAGCTGCTGCCGCACCGCAGCCGCCTTCGTTGGTTGCGCTGCCGCCAAGGCCTACAATAAGCTTTTTGCATTTGTTGCGCAAAGCATCTTCTATAAGCTGGCCTACGCCGTAAGTGGTGGTTTTTTCTGCACGGCGGTTTTCACCGACCAGAGGCAGCCCTGCAGCTGCTGCCATTTCAATTACAGCAGTGCCATCGGGTAAAATTCCGTAAAAAGAATTTATTTCGCGGCCGTAAGGGTCCTGTGCTTTAACGCTTACTTTTTCGCCGCCCAGTGCTTCCAAAAAGGCGTCAACGCTTCCTTCGCCGCCGTCGGCAACCGGAATGCTTACAACTTCTGCTTCCGGATAGTGATGGTGTATGCTTTCTTCCATAATGGAGCAGATTTCCATGGAAGACATCGTGCCTTTAAAAGAATCGGGTATTAAAAGGATTTTTTTCATAAATTACTCCTTAAATCAGCAGAACAGGGACAAGAGCCAGATGCCAAGCATGGAAGATACGCCAAGCACCAAAGTGCAGACGGTCTGGGTTTTGTAGCCCTGGTCAGGAGTCATTTCGCCGAAGTTGGTAACAACCCAGAAATAAGAGTCATTAGCGTGCGATACTACCATAGCGCCTGCGCCGATTGCCATAACGGTAAGGGTGGTAAGCATCGGGGTATCAAGGCCGAGTACGCCCAGGAGCGGTGCAACAATGCCTGCGGTTGTTGTAAGGGCAACGGTGGAAGAACCCTGAGCCGTTTTAAGAATTGCAGAAAGAAGGAACGGGAAGAAAATACCGATAGTTTCCAAAATGCCTGCGTTGGCGGTAATGTACTGTACCATACCGGAAACAGCAATAACTTTGCCGAGTACGCCGCCGGCAGCGGTTACAAACAAAATAGGGCCGGAAACTTTTAAGGTTTCATTGGTAAGTTCGTAAAATTCACCGGTTTTGCCGGAGCTGATAAGCTGGGCAACAGCAAAGATAACGCCTACTGCCAGTGCAATTACAGGTGTGCCGAGGAAAACACATACATCGGCGAAGAAGCCGGTCCATTTAGCCATGTTGGAAATGGAACCCAAAGCCATTAACAAAATAGGAATGATAATAGGAGCGAGGGACATGAACGCGCCCGGAATATTTTTGTGGGAAGCCATAATTTCTTCATAAGTTTTTACAACTTCGCCGTCGTTAATGTCTTCCGGAGTTTTAACTTTCGGGCCGATATATTTGACGAAAGCATAGCCTGCAATAAGCGGGAAAATGGAAACTACCATGCCCATGCCGATAACCAGCAGCAGATTATTGCCAATGCCCAAAGTATTTGCCGCAGCAATAGGGCCCGGTGTAGGGGGAATAAATACATGGGATATGTAAAGACCGGCGCTTAAAGCTACCGACATGCCAACGCTTGGCGCAAGAGTACGTTTAACCAGCGCTTTGCGGATAGGGTTTAAAATTACAAAGCCGGAATCGCAGAATACAGGAATGGAAACAACCCAGCCCATAAGTTCAATGGCGAGTTCCGGGTTCTTTTTGCCAACCAGTTTAATAATAAGGTCTGCCAGTTTAAAGGCTGCACCGGTAATTTCCAAAATGCCGCCGATAAGGGCGCCTAAAATAATAACGATACCGATACTTGTAAATGTGCCGGAGAAACCGGAACCGATAACAGTGGCAATGCCCTGAACCGTTTTGCCGTCAACTTTGGTGTCCACCAGAGGAATACCGGCAACAAGGCCAAGAACAAGAGATACGGTCATAATAGACAAAAACGGATGAATCTTGTACTTGGAGATAGCGACAATCATGACGATGATAGCGATAACAAACGCTATCATTAAACCTAAACCTGACATAATAAAAATTCCCCCTTAATTTAATAGGTATTTTAAAATTCTTATATAGAATACTACATTTTTAAGAAAATGTAAATTATTCTTAACAAAATTTAACATAAAGTTAACGTTAAAACTTTAAATAGCGTATACTATTATAAGCTTTTGGATAAGGCAGTTTTTGTGGTAAAATATAAGAAAAACTATCGGAGAAATATTTATGAATAAACTTTACTATGTCCCCCTGGGGTGCAGTGCCAGAGGATATTTTATTAATGAAATAGCAGAAAAAGGCTGGGAAAGTTCGCTTTTGGTTCTGCCCAGCGGCGTCCTGCAAAGCCGTGCTTTTAAAGAGGGTGCAGTACGCGTAAAAAATTTTGACGATGTTGCAACCGGTCTGCTTAATGCTAACGGCTATGCAGGTTTGCAGCGTATTTCACGCCGCACGCAAGAGCTTATTGTCGAAGAAATTCTGCAAAAATATGCCCACAATAATAAACTTGATTATTTTAACATTCTGGTTGAAAAGAAAGGCTTTGTTAAAGCGGTAACATCGCTTATTGGGCAGTTATCGCGCAGCGGCGCCAAAATGGAAGAAATTTATGAAGCACTTAACGGCTGGGACAGGCCGGGAAAACTTGGGCTTAAAGACCGCGAAATTGCCGCCGTTTATACGGCTTACCGCCAGAAATTAAAAAAAGAAGACTGGTTTGACGTTGAAGGCTTGTACCGCCTTGCTGTTTATGTGCTGCAAAAAGATAACCCTGTTGTTCCGTGGGAAAATTTATATTTCAGCGAGTTTTACCGTTTTGACGGATTGCAGATAGAACTGCTGCGCGAACTGAAAAAACATTGCAATATAAACGTTGGGTTGATGTATGACCCCAAGCGCCCGGAAATTTTTGCGGCAACGGAACATGCCTTTGCCGATTTAAGCCGTTTTTTGGATATGGAAAAATTGCAGCCGGAACTTCCTGAACGTAAAAACAGCTTAAAAATACTGACGGAGTATCTTGGTGAAGAAAGCAGTGCCGTATATTCCGGCAGCGGCATAAAGCTGCTGGAGGCCGCAAGCCGTGAGCAGGAAATACGCACTGTGCTGCGCAGTGTTAAAAAGCTTTTGCAGAAGGGTATAAAAAGCAGTGAAATTATTATTTTGCTGAGGGATTTTTCGTTTTATGCCGGCCTGCGCAATTTAAGTGATGAATACGGTATTCCCGTTTCTTTGCCGCTGACGGCAAAACTGAATAATGAGCCTTTAACGGAGTTTATGTATCTGCTTGTTAAAACCGCCGCTTATTCTGCACCGGCAGCCGCAGCCGGTAATTTATGCACGCTTATGGGCTGTCAGGCAGTAAAAATGCTGTTTGAGTTCGATACGGAGCTGCTTTTGCGTTTGAAAACGGAAAAACTCTATCAATCGGCGGACAGTTTTGTTGCTGACGGCATGGAAGTGTTAAAAGATGAAGAACAGCAGGAATTAAACCGTTTGCTGGATTTAATAAAAACCGTTCCCGAAAATGCCTGCATTAGTGAATATTGCACAGCGGCAGAAAATATTCTGGAAAAGCTGGACATTGCTTCCAAACTTGGCAGTGCCTATAAAAACGGCAGTGCCAGTTACGACGCAATAAAAAACTATATTCTTGCTGCAGGTAAATTAAAAGATATTTTATCGCTGCTGCAAAATGACTACGCCGCCGGAGGTATGCTTAACAAAAAAATAACGGCGCAGGATTTTGCCGATATTTTGTATGAAGCGGTACAAGGTGTTGAACTTGTTCTGCAAAAAGGCGATATGAACGGCGTGCTTATTACAGAGGCTGCTAATATACAGGGAGTTTATTATCCTTATGTTTTTCTGCTTGGAGTGCGCGAAGGTGAATTCCCGGCAGTAAAAACAGAAAACTGGATTTATAACGATTATGAGCGTGCGGCAATGGAAGCGCTTGGTATAGATTTGCCCGGTACTATTGCCGGTTTAAACGAGGATAAATACTTTTTTGCCGCTGCGGCAGCAGCAGCCCTGCAAAGCCTTACCGTAAGCTGGTACAGTGACGATTCCGGCAGTGCATCTGCCTATGTGGAAATGCTGCAAAATACTTTTGCGGATAATTCTCTTGAAGCAGAAAAATGCACGCCGGTTAATATTGACGCTTCCTTATCGGGCGACGAACTGCTTGAAAATCTTGCTTTTGCAAACAGAAATAATAAACTGCTTGCGGAAGCTGTTGAAAACTGGGATGAACGCAGCAGCATTGAATATATAAGAGAAAGCTGTTTTAACCGTTACAGCGGCATACTGCAAAGCAGTGAGCTGCTGTCTGAACTTCCGCGGAAAATTGGCAGCAGCTTCAGTGCTTCAAGGCTTGAAACTTATGCGGATTGCCCGTTTAAATTTATGGTAAGTTATTTGTGGAGGCAGGAAGAATATGCCGAAATGGATGAAGATATAAATGCTGCGGACGAAGGTAGCCTTATGCACGCCGCAGCAGCACAGTTTATAGGTTTGTATTTAAATAAAAGCCTTGCAGAGTATCCGCTGGAAACTTTATGTGAAGAAATGCGGTGCATTTTTGATGTTTTAAGCAGGGAATACGAGCAAAGCGGCAAATTGAAAGACACTGTATTTTTAACTTATCGGAAAGAAAATATTTTAAAACGCCTGCTTAAATTTGTTAAAGCGGAATACAATTATGCAAAAGCATGGTACGGCTATAAGCCTTTAAATGTGGAAATGTCTTTTGGACCGGGCACATCGCTGCCGCTTAGTTTAAGTGATGAAGACGGAGCGGTTTATAATTTTAAAGGGCGTATTGACCGTATTGACGCCGATGGTGAAAGAATTTTTGTTACCGATTACAAGCGCAGCAAAATACCGGACACTAAAGATATGAAGGAAGGTTTGGATTTGCAGATGCCGCTTTATTTGCTGGCAGCAGAACAGCTGACAAAAGATAAAACGGTTTTGGGCGGCGATTATTTTTCTTTTAAAAGTTCCGAACGTGATAAAGGAATAGTTTTTGATGCTAAAAATAAACCGCCGTTCTTTACAGCAAAATCCGTAGGTGAATGGGATAGTTTTGTTGAAGAAACAAAGCAGTTTATTACCAGCTACATAAAAGCCATGCGCAGCGGCAATTTTAAGCCGTCTGCAAAAAGAATATGCTCGAATTATTGCCCGGCGCGTGAAATTTGCAGGCGTTTCAACGAAAAAAATAACGGAGGTGCAGACGGAGATGTTTAATTTTACAGAAAATCAGGCAGCGGCCATTAATACTCTTAACTGCAACGTCTCCGTATCTGCCGGTGCGGGCAGCGGCAAAACAAGAGTGCTTGTTGAACGTTTCATCAATATTCTTGCCCAGGGTATAAAAAATCCACAGCAGGCTGTGCAGCCAAAAGAAATACTGGCAATAACTTTTACGCGCAAAGCTGCGGCAGAGATGAAAGAACGCATACGCAAACGCTTGTATGAACTTGAAAAAGAGGATGTCGTAAATAAAGAGTTCTGGCATAACCACAGGCAGCGTTTTGACCAGGCGCGCATCAGTACAATTCATGGTTTCTGCAACGGAATATTAAAAGAAAACCCTGTAGAAACAGGGCTCGACCCTTCGTTTAATGTTGCGGAAGAAAATGATATGCAGGAATTTTTGGAAGCCAATATCACTGGTTTTATTAAAAAAGCGATTGCAGAAAATGATTCCGGTTTGGAAGAACTTATCCGCAATTACGGAATTAAAGGCGTTAAAGAACAGCTGCTCAGCATTTATGGCATTGCGGATGAGGTTTTGAAACTTGAAAATCCGGCAGAGCCGTATAAAAAAAGTGCGGATTGTGCGCCTGAATTGCAGTCAGAGCTTACTGCGCTTGTTGACGAGCTTATTGCAGGTATGGGCACTGTTGTTGACAAAACAACCAAGCATTATCCCAAATTGCAGAATTTAAAGGAAAACCGCCATTTGGTTATTGAGGCAATTCAGAAATATGAAACTGAAGAAAGCCGAGCGGTGCTAAACCAATATATTGGCGTGCTTACCATGCAAGCTAAAGATAAAGCAGTTGTTGCCGAAGCTAGAGAAGCACTGAAAAAACTATACCAGGCTGCCATTGATGCCCGTGCAGCAGAACTGGTTACCGTATGGCATAATGTTTTGCGCAGCTGCCGTGAATTTGTGCTGGTAAAGCAGGAAGAACTTAATTTAATCGGTTTTGATGATTTGGAAACCCTTGCCTTGAAACTTTTGCTTGATTCACAGGAAACACGGCATAAATACCAGCAGAATTTTAAATATATAATGGTTGATGAATTTCAGGATACCAATGAGCGACAGCGCGAGATTATATACCTTTTATGCGGCGACGATAAGGACAGCCTGAACGGTAATAAGCTGTTCGTTGTTGGCGACCCCAAGCAGTCTATTTACCGTTTCCGCGGTGCCGATGTTAATGTTTTTGCACGTGTACGCAGAGATATTGCCGCCAAAAAAGGCAAAAACATTGTTTTGGATGACAATTTCCGCACGGTGGATAAAATTCTTGATTTCTGTAATGCAACCTTCCCGGATTTGTTGGGGCTTGACGAAACGCAGGATGTGTTTTTTGAAGCGCTGCGGGCTAACCGTTCAGGTACGCTTTTGCCGGAACTTATTGTAATAAACCATGATGAGCAGACAGCGCAGATGGATGCACGCGTAGCGGAAGCTGCCTTTATTGCGCAGAAAATAAAAACCCTGCATGATGAAGAAGGCGTTTTATACAGCGATATTGTTATTTTACTGCGTGCTATGACAAAGGTTGATTATTACGAAAATGCACTGAACTGCAGCGGAATACCTTGCAATGTCGTTGACGGCAAAGGTTTTTATGGAAGGCAGGAAATTATTGATTTTATCAATTTGCTGACGGTTTGTGCCGACAGCAGGCGTAATTTGGAACTGGCAGGTGTTTTGCGTTCGCCATATTTTGCTGTTGATGACGAAACGCTTACTGCTTTGTTCTTTGAATTACAGGATAATGCAGAAAAATATGAAAGCTTATGGCAGGTTCTGCAAAGCGGAACATATCCGGGATCTTTAGCCGAAACGGAAAAAAGCAAATTAAAGCGTTGCAGCGGCGTTTTAAAACAAATTTATGATGCTTCCATGTCACTGCCCCTTACGGATTTATTCAGTTTTATCGAACGGATTCTTAATCTTAATGCTGTTATTGCCGCACAGCCGGGTGGAGAAGAAAAAAACGCCAATTTAAAGAAGTTATTTGCTCTTGTCGCTGAATTTTGCCTGCACAGGCAGGGCGGGCTGCGTGAATACCTTGATAACATAAAACGCCTGCGTGCGCTTAATGCGCGTGAAGCGGCAGCTGTTGCCGGTAATGCACAGGAAGCCGTAAAAATTATGACCATTCATAAATCAAAAGGGCTTGAGTTTCCAACCGTTATTTTGCCGGCACTTGATACAGGGGTTGGCGGCGGCAGCACGCAAATAAATTTTAATAAAAACACAGGGCTTGGCATTAAAGTTGATGTTAACGGAAACTTGCAGGAAAGCAGTGTTTTTAAAGAAATAAAAGCCTTAAACAGTGAACTTGACAAGGCAGAAAAGGAACGCCAGTTTTATGTTGCTGCAACGCGTGCAAAAGACAGGCTGATTTTATCCGGTGTTACAAAAACCAAAGGTGATAAAGGCACATGGTTTAAAAATCTGAAAAATATATTAAGCGGCTATGAAGGCATGATTTTTACCGATGTTGACGCGGCGGAAATATTACCGCAGGAAATGCAGGCGGAAGAAGATACCGAAAGTTTTATCGGCGAAGATGTAATTGCCAATACTCTGCCGCTGCCGGAATACGGAAAAGCCTGGCAGCAGAGTTTTTCGGCTTCATCTTTACAGCAGTATAATATCTGCCAGCGCAGTTTTTATTACCATTATATTTTGCAAATGCCGCCTGTTGAGCCTCAGCTGAACGGTGAAAACGCAATTGATGCCAGAACTTTTGGCACTTTGGTGCATAAAGCACTGGAAAAATATGCCGGTAATGTAAAAAAAGCCTTAATGCAGGCGGCTTATGATAATAATTTACAGGATTATGACCTTAGCGAAGCAGAAAAAATGCTGGAAAAATATCTGCAAAGCAATTTATATCCGGGATTGGAGTGCAGACAACTGCACGAAACCGGCTTTGCGCTGCCGGTACTTGCAAAATACGGCATAAATGCGCAGTGCTACGGCTTTATAGATAACATTATTTATAATTCTGATGGCAGTTTAAGCATTATTGATTATAAAACAGGGCATGTGCCTGATGCACTTCCCAAAGGATATAAATATCAGCTGGCCTTGTATAAGCTGGCGGCAGAAGAAATGTTTAACATGCCTGTTAAAAGTGCGGAGCTGCACTTTTTGCGCGGTTGTGTAAATTTTGAACTTCCGGCAGACTTTAACCCGGAAGAAATTGCAGCCGAACTGCAAAGCATTTTTGCCAAAACAGATGAGCGGGAATTTATATGCAGCACAGCTTATTGCCACAGCTGCCCGTATGCGTATTTCTGCAAAAAAATTTAAGGCGGGAGCGCATATAGTAAAATTTGCTTTAGTATAGTATAATGTATACAAAAAAGAATAAGAGGTGTTTACATAATGAAAACAAAAATTACCGAACTTTTAGGCATTAAATATCCTGTTATCCAGGGCGGCATGGCGTGGACTTCCGATGCTAACCTTGCAGCGGCTGTTTCCAATGCTGGCGGCGCAGGCATTATTGCTACCGGCGGCCGTACCACCGAATGGACCAAAGCAGAAATTCAAAAATGCAAAACCTTAACAGATAAACCTTTTGGCGTAAACTTAATGCTGATGGCACCGAATGTTAACGAAATTATCGAAGTTGTATGCGAAGAAAAAGTTGCTTTTGTAACTCTCGGCGCAGGCAACCCGGTTCCGCATATTGAAAAACTGCACAGTGCAGGCATTAAGGTTATTCCGGTTGTGCCGAACGTAAAACTTGCAAAACGTGTGGAAGCAGCTGGCGTAGACGCAATGGTTATTGAAGGCATGGAAGGCGGCGGGCATATCGGCCAGCAGACCACCATGGCGCTGATGACCAACGTACTGCCTCTGGTTAAAAACGTACCTGTACTGGTTGCAGGCGGTATTGCCGACGGCCGCGGCATTGCAGCAGCACTTTTGATGGGGGCAGACGGTGTACAGATGGGTTCCCGTTTTATTCTTACTACTGAGTGCCCGACTCATCCGCGTGCTAAACAGGCAATTATTGATGCTACCGACACTGATTCCGCTGTTACCGGCTTCAGCCGCAATAACGCAGTACGCTGCCTGAAAAACGAATTTACCAAAGAATATCTTGCCAAAGAAGTTGCAGGCGCTCCGCAGCAGGAACTTAATGATTTTGCAACCGGCACCAACCGCATGGGTGCAGTAGACGGCGACATTGAACATGGCGCAGTGCTTGTAGGCCAGAGCCTGAACGCTCTTAACGAAATTCTGCCCTGCAAGGAAGTTATGGAAAAACTGATTGCCGAAGCAAGAGAAACCCTTGCCAACGCTAAAAACATTGTACTGTAATTTATAAAGTTAAACAGCGTTTCCCGTAAGTGGGAAGCGCTGTTTTTTTATTCAAGTTTATAACTAAAATTATTTTATTGATAACGAATTTTAATTATATACCATTCTTGACAAGATAATTATTATTGATTATAATTTAACTAAAGTTAGCTAAGGCTAACAAAATTAGAAGGGATGTGTAATTATGTCGTTAATTAACAAAGAAGTAAGCGAATTTTCCGTACAGGCTTTTCATAAAGGTGAGTTTAAAACTGTAACCAAGGCAGATATTCTTGGCAAATGGAGCGTATTTTTCTTCTATCCGGCAGACTTTACCTTTGTTTGCCCGACCGAGTTGGAGGACCTTGCTAATAAATATGCCGAGTTCCAGAAAATCGGCTGCGAAATTTATTCTGTTTCCTGCGACAGCCATTTTGTGCATAAAGCCTGGCATGATGCTTCCAAAACCATTAAAAAAATTGAATACCCGATGCTGGCAGACCCAACCGGTAAATTGGCACGCGATTTTGACGTAATGATTGAAGAAGACGGCATGGCAGAACGCGGCAGCTTTATTGTGAACCCGGAAGGCAAAATTGTTGCTTACGAGGTAATTGCAGGCAACGTAGGGCGCAATGCCGATGAACTGTTCCGCCGCGTGCAGGCAAGCCAGTTTGTTGCCGAGCACGGCGACCAGGTTTGCCCGGCAAAATGGCAGCCCGGCGCGGAAACCTTAAAACCGAGCCTTGACCTTGTAGGGTTGCTGTAATGAAAACTTTGTATGACGTTATTGTAATAGGCGGCGGGCCTGCGGGGCTTACTGCCGCCCTGTATCTGGCACGCGCGAGATACAGCGTGCTGGTTGTCGAAAAAGAAAAATTCGGCGGGCAAATTACCATTACTGCCGATGTTGTTAACTACCCCGGCGTAATGCAGGGCAGCGGCACTGAGATTACAGAAACCATGCGCCGCCAGGCAGAAAGCTTCGGCGCGGAGTTTTTGCTGGCGGAAGTTACCGGTCTTGATATGCAGGGCGATTTAAAAACCGTGCATACCTCCAAGGGCGATGTTAAGGCGTTCGGCGTGCTTTTGGCAACGGGTGCGCACCCGCGCAAAGTTGGCTTTAAGGGCGAAGAAGAATTTAAAGGGCGTGGCGTGGCGTACTGCGCTACCTGCGACGGCGAGTTCTTTACCGGGCTGGATATTTTCGTAGTGGGCGGCGGTTTTGCAGCGGCGGAAGAAGCAGTGTTTTTAACCCGCTACGCCCGCAGCGTAACCATTTTGGTGCGCAGCGATGACTTTACCTGCGCGGCAGCTACTGCTGATTTGGCGAAAAAGCATCCTAAAATCAAAATCTGCTACAACACGGTGGTAGATGAAGTTGCAGGCGGCAGCATACTGACGCTTCTGCGTTACCGCAATGTCAAAACGGGCGAGGTGACGGAGTACAGTCCGCCGGAAGGCGAGGGTTTTGGCGTATTTGTGTTTGCCGGTTACACGCCTGCTACGGAGCTGGTAAAAGGGATGGCGGAGCTGGACGATTGCGGCTACATTATTACCGACGCGAACCAAAAAACTAACGTTGAAGGTTTATATGCGGCGGGCGACGTTTGCATTAAAAACCTGCGGCAGGTTGTAACTGCCATCAGCGACGGTGCGCGTGCGGCGACGGAACTTGAAAAATACGCCTGTATGATGCAGGCTAAAACCGGCATTAAGCCGGAGTTTAAAATTCCCGAACGTGCGGTAGGGCAGGTAGAAGCTAAACCGGCGCAGGCGGAAGACAGCGGCGAGATTTTTACAGATGCGATTAAAGCGCAGCTGCAAACCGTGTTCGGCAGAATGGAAAAGCCGTTGGTGTTGGAACTGAGCCTTGACGATAGGGAAATATCGAAAGAACTGCAATATTACGCGCAGGAGATGGCGGCGCTGACAGATAAATTGACGGTAAAGGCAGGCAGCGAGGCGGAAAAACCGTGCGTGCGTGTGCTGAGCAGCGACGGCAGCTATACGGGCATTGCCTTTCACGGCGTGCCGGGCGGGCACGAGTTTAATTCGTTCGTTATCGCGCTGTACAATGCGGCAGGTCCGGGGCAGCCTGTGGACGAAGCAACGCTTGCCAAAATTAAAAATCTTAACAAAAAGCTTAATTTAAAAATTTTGGTGTCGCTTTCGTGCACTATGTGCCCGGAACTTGTAATGGCGGCGCAGCGCATAGCAGCAGAAAACGCCAATATTACCGCAGAAGTTTACGACATTAACCATTTTGCGGAACTGAAAACCAGGTACAACATTATGAGCGTACCATGCATGGTCATTAACGATAACGATGTCCTTTTCGGCAAAAAAACTATTGCTGAGCTTGTGGAAATTTTAAGCAAATATTAACCTACGCAGCACATCTGTTACGGCAGGTGTGCTGTTTTGCTGTAAAAAACTGTAAATATTTTGTTTTCGGCTTTAAAAAATTTGACTTCCAATGCCTTGAAGTGTTACAATAATAACAACATAAAACTTACCTTTAAATCGGTCCTGTGAGACTGTAAGGTAGACTTTTAGGTAACTTGTACTACAAGCCTTCCTATCCTCATGGGGACCGGAAGGCTTTTATTTTTATAAGTAAGCGGCTTTAGCCGCAAGTTATGCTTAAATTAACAAACAGGAGGTTTCTGCAATGGCAAAAGCAACAGTTTCTCTCGGCGGACGGGATATACTGGATTTGGATTCGCTTTCCGTTGAGGAATACGAACTCATCCTTAAAACCGCAGCCGAGATGAAAAGAATTATGAAGCGTGATATTAAAAAGGTTCCTTCGCTGCGTGGCAAATCTATCATCAACTTGTTCTATGAACCAAGTACGAGAACCCGCACTTCTTTTGAACTGGCAGGAAAATATCTTGGCGCTGATGTTGTAAACATTACTACTTCAAGTTCCAGTGTTGTAAAGGGTGAATGCCTGCGCGACACAATTCTTACCGTACAGTCCATGGCTTGTGATGCCATTGTAATGCGCCATCCTATTGAAGGTGCCGCAGCCTATGCTGCTGATGTTTCCAAAGCTGTCATCATCAACGCCGGTGATGGTGCCCATGCACATCCGTCTCAGGGACTGCTTGATATGTTTACCATACGCGAGCAGGGCAAAGATTTTAAAGGCCTTAAAATGGCAATTGTCGGCGATATTTTATACAGCCGTGTTGCACGCACTAACATTGCTGCATGGACGAAACTGGGGGCGGAAGTGCATGTTGCAGGCCCGATGACTTTGATTCCGCACGATATTGAAGCACTTGGTGTAAAAGTGCATAAACGTGTTGAAGATGCTATTGAAGGCGCTGATGTTATCGACATTCTGCGTATTCAGCTTGAACGCCAGCAGAAAGGTTTGTTCCCGTCTGCACGCGAATATGCAAGAATTTTTGGCATTAATGAAAAACGCCTGGCACTGGCCAAACCTGATGTAACCGTGCTGCATCCGGGCCCGATGAACCGCGGCCTTGAAATTTCCTGGGATGTTGGTTACTGCGACAACGCTAAAATCAGGGACGAAGTACAAAACGGTGTTGCCGTGCGTATGGCATTGCTGTTCTTAACGCTGACAGGAGGGAAACAAATTGAAAACATTAATTAAAAACGGACGTGTGGTTGACCCTTCGCAAAATCTTGATGCAGTAATGGACGTGCTTATTGAAGACGGCGTTGTTGCTGCAATTGATAAAAATATCGAAGCAGCTGCCGATGAAGTTTATGATGCTTCCGGACTTGTGGTTGCACCGGGGCTTGTTGATGTGCATACACATCTGCGTGAGCCGGGACTTGAAGCAAAAGAAGATATTGTTACCGGCACCATGGCAGCAGCAGCAGGCGGCGTAACAACCATTGCCTGCATGCCTAATACCAAACCGGTTGTAGATAACAGCATTATTGTCAGCGGCATTAAAGAACGCGCTGCCCGCGAAGGTTATGTAAATGTAGAAGTTATCGGCGCCATCAGCAAGGGCGAACAGGGTAAGGAACTGGCAGAGCTGGGCGATATGGCTGAAAAAGGCGCTATGGCTTTCAGCGACGACGGCCATTATGTAGAAAGCAGCCGCCTGTTTTTACTGGCTGCAAGATATGTAAGCGCTTTCGATAAAGTTTTGATTTCCCATTCTATCGAAGAAGAACTTAACCACGAAGGATATATGCATGAAGGCGCTGTTTCCGCACGCATCGGCGTGCCCGGCATTCCGTATATCTCTGAAGATATCGCTGTTGCGCGCGACTGCATAATTTCCGAATATACCGGTGCGCATGTACATATTGCACATGTTGCTTCTAAAGGCGCGCTTGATATTATCCGCCGCGCAAAGGCAAGGGGAGTAAACGTAACCTGTGAAGTTACCGTTCACCACCTGACTTTAACGGATGAAGCATGCAGCACATACAGCACGGCTACAAGAGTTTCGCCGCCGCTGCGCAGCATGGACCACGTGGAAGCATGCCGCCAGGCATTGAAAGACGGTACTGCGGATGCTATTGTTACGGACCACGCTCCGCACGCACCGGAAGAAAAAGACGTTGAGTTCCGTTATGCACCGAACGGTTTTACCGGCCTTGAAACTTCTCTGGGTGTAATTTTAACCGAACTTTATCATACTGGGCTCTTCACAATTAATGAAATTATTGATAAAATGAGTACAGCGCCTGCGCATATTTTTGCATTAAATGCTGGAAGTTTAAAAGTTGGCTCTCCGGCGGATGTAGCTGTTATCGACCTTAACAAGGAATGGACAGTTGATAATACGAAATTTTATACACGCGGCAACGTAACACCTTTCAATGGCAAGCATTGCAAAGGCAAAGCGGTTGCCACTATGGTAGCAGGTAAATTTGTTATGAGAGATGGTGTAGTATGCGGCAAATAGGCAGAAAGGGTAAACTTGTTTTAAAAGATGGCAGCGTTTACAGAGGTACTTTGTACGGCAAACGCAATGCTGTCGGCGAAGTTGTTTTTACAACTGGCATGAGCGGTTATCAGGAAACTTTGACTGACCCCTCGTTTTGCGACCAGATTGTTGTAATGACTTATCCTTTGGTAGGCAATTACGGTATCAATAAAGATTTTAACCAGGGCAGAAGATGCTTTTTCCAGGGATATGTTATCAGCGAACTGTGCGACCATCCGAGCAACTGGAAAAACGAAAAATCTCTGGAAGATTTTCTTGATGAACAGGATGTTCCGGTATTGGTTGGCGTAGATACGCGTGCCATTACCAGAAAGCTGAGAAACTACGGCGTTTTGCAGGGCGTTATCGTTCCGGACGAAATGCCGCAGGAAGAAGTTGACAAACTGCTGGCGCTGCCGGAAGTTCATGACCAGGTAGCCAAAGTTACAACTCCGGAAATTTATACGATGGGCGAAGGCAAATACCATGTAGCTGTTATGGATTACGGCATTAAGCAGAACATTCTTAACTATCTGGCAAGCTTCGGCTGCCGCCTTACCGTGTTCCCGGCGTTTACAAGCGCGCAGGAAGTTCTTGCTTCCCAGCCGGACGGAATCTTCCTTTCCAACGGTCCGGGGGACCCGAAGGATTTGACTTCCGTTATCGAAGAAGTTAAAAAATTCATCGGCAAACGCCCGATTTTTGGTATCTGCCTCGGCCATCAGCTGATGGCGCTGGCAAATGGTGCCGATACATACAAAATGAAATTCGGCCACCGCGGCATTAATCATCCTGTTAAGGATTTGCTTGAACATAAAGTTATGATTACTTCCCAGAATCACGGTTATGCCGTTGATGAAAAATCTCTGGAAGGCAAAAATATTGAAGTTACAAATATTTCGCTGAACGACCATACAATTGAAGGCGTGCGTTATCTTGACCATCCGACCTTTACAGTACAGTACCATCCGGAAGCAAGCCCGGGGCCTGGCGGTCACGAATATTTGTTTGAACGTTTTATTAAAATGATGGGAGGCCGCTAATATGCCGAAACTGCAAAATGTAAAAAAAGTACTGGTTATCGGTTCCGGCCCGATTATTATCGGGCAGGCGGCAGAATTTGACTATTCCGGTACACAGGCCTGCCGCGCATTAAAAGAAGAAGGGCTTGAGGTTGTACTGGTAAACAGCAACCCGGCTACTATTATGACGGACGTGCATATTGCCGACCGTGTTTATGTTGAACCTGTAAATGTGGAATTTTTGGAAAGCGTTATTAAACGCGAACGCCCGGATGCTTTGCTGGCAACCCTAGGCGGGCAGGTTGGCCTGAACCTTGCCATTGACCTTGATAAACAGGGTATTTTGCGCGAATATAATGTTAAACTTCTGGGTACCCAGATTGAAAGCATTAAACGTGCGGAAGACCGTGAGCTGTTTAAGGAAACGATGGAAAAAATCAATCAGCCGATTCCGGAAAGCACGATTGTTGAAACCGTTTCCGCAGCTAAGGAATTTGCGCGTGAAGTTGGTTATCCGCTTATCGTACGCCCGGCATATACTTTGGGCGGCACCGGCGGCGGCATTGCCAACAACGATGAAGAACTTGACGATATTGTAAGCAAGGGCCTTTTGTACAGCCTTATCGGCCAGGCCTTGATTGAACGCAGTGTTGCCGGCTGGAAAGAAATTGAATACGAAGTTCTGCGCGACGCTGACGATAACTGCATTACCGTTTGCTCCATGGAAAACCTTGACCCGGTTGGCGTGCATACAGGCGACTCCGTTGTTGCCGCACCGGCACAGACTTTGAGCGACCATGAAGTACAGATGCTGCGTCAGGCTTCTATCGACATTGTACGCGAACTCGGCGTACGCGGCGCCTGCAACGTACAGCTTGCGCTCGACCCGAATTCCTACCGTTATTATGTAATTGAAGTTAACCCGCGTGTAAGCCGTTCTTCGGCGCTTGCTTCCAAGGCAACCGGTTATCCCATTGCTAAAGTAGCTACCAAAATTGCCGTTGGCTACACACTGGATGAAATTCAGAACGCCGTTACCCAAAAAACCACGGCATGCTTCGAGCCTTCGCTGGACTATGTTGTTTTGAAATTCCCGCGCTGGCCGTTTGATAAATTTGTTACCGCAGACCGTACCCTCGGCACGCAGATGAAAGCTACCGGCGAAGTAATGGCCATTGAAAGAAATCTGGAAGCCGCGCTTTTAAAAGCTGTACGCTCTTTGGAAATCGGCCTTATTCACCTTGAAATGCCGGAACTGAAAGCATTGAGCGATGAAGAAGTGCGCGAGCGTATTCATCTGATTGATGACCAGCGCCTGTTTGTTATTGCCGAAGCATTCCGCCGCGGCGTAACGATTGACGAGGTACACGATATTACCAAAATCGACAAATGGTTCCTGCAAAAAGTAATGAACATTGTTGAGATGGAAAACCGCATTAAAACCGAACCCATGACGGCAGAATTAATGCTTGCCGCCAAGAAAAAAGGCTTTGCGGATGTTACCATTGCAGGCTATATCGGCAAAACATGGCAGGAAGTGCGTGAAATGCGCAAAGGCTGGGGTATTATTCCGACCTATAAGATGGTTGATACCTGCGCCGCAGAATTTGAAGCTGCAACTCCGTACTATTATTCCACTTATGCTGAAGAAGACGAAGTTGAAGTAAGCGATAAAAAGAAAGTTGCCGTACTTGGCAGCGGCCCGATCCGTATCGGCCAGGGCGTAGAATTTGACTACTGCTCCGTTCACTCTGTATGGGCACTGAAAGAACTTGGCTACGAAACCATTATTATCAATAACAACCCTGAAACCGTAAGTACGGACTTTGATACCAGTGACCGCCTGTATTTTGAACCGCTGACGATTGAAGATGTACTGAACATTCTCGATAAAGAAAAACCGGAAGGCGTTATTGTACAGTTCGGCGGCCAGACGGCAATTAACCTTGCCGGTCCGCTGGAAAAAGCAGGCATTAAAATTTTGGGCAGCAGCGTGGAAAGCATTGACCGCGCCGAAGACCGCGAACGTTTTGATGAACTTTTAACCTCCTGCAACATTCCGCGTCCGAAAGGACATACCGTATTTGACACCGAAGGCGCTCTGAAAGCAGCTGCCGACGTTGGTTACCCGGTAATGGTACGCCCGTCCTATGTACTCGGCGGCCGTGCTATGGAAATTGTTTATAACGACGATGAACTGAAATACTACATGACAAACGCCGTTAAGGCTTCTCACGAACATCCGGTACTTGTTGACCACTATCTGCAGGGTACGGAAGTTGAAGTTGACGCTATCTGCGACGGCAAGGACGTACTAATTCCTGGCATTATGGAACATATCGAACGCGCAGGCGTACACTCCGGCGACTCCATTGCCGTATATCCTCCGCGTACGCTGGCAGAATCGGTTATTAAAACCATTATCGATTACACCAACAGAATTTCCATCGGCCTTGAAGTACACGGCATGATTAACATTCAGTACATTGTACGCAATAACGAAGTGTTCGTTATCGAAGTTAACCCGCGTTCTTCCCGTACCGTGCCTTTCCTCAGCAAAGTTACCACCATTCAGATGGTTGACGTTGCAACCAAATGCGCAATGGGGCAGAGCATCCGCGAACAGGGTTACCGCCCGGGCCTTCAGCTCTTCCCGGATTACTATGCGGTTAAAGCACCGGTATTCTCTTTCAACAAGATGAGCAATGTTGATATTACCCTTGGGCCGGAAATGAAATCTACCGGTGAAGTAATGGCCATTGACTACCAGTATTCGCGCGCACTGTATAAAGCCTGCATTGCTGCCGGCATCAATGTGCCGCATGAAGGCGCAATTCTTATTACCGTAGCCGATATGGATAAAGAAGAAGCCTGCGAAATTGCAGCCGGTTTTGCCGACCTTGGCTATGAAATTGTAGCAACCGGCGGCACCGCGGAATACCTTAATAACCACGGTGTAAAAGTAAGGGTTGCAACCAAAGTAAGCGAAGGCAGCCCGAATATTCTTGATGAAATTAAAGAAGGCCATATCAGTATGGTTATCAATACAACCAACCATGGCCGTGATGCTGAACGCGACGGCTTTAAAATCCGCCGTTCGACGGTTGAGCATGCCATCGCCTGCCTGACATCCCTTGATACGGCACGCGAACTGCAGCATGTAATGAGCGCTATGCGCCGCCGCCGTGTAGTAAGTATTGTTGCTTTGCAGGACCTTTCCTGGGAGGGCTGATAAATGCCTAAGAAAATAGTTGAAGCTAAAGTTATTGGGCAGCATGTTTTAAACAATTCAACAAAATTAATAGAAGTTTACGCACCGGAACTGGCAGAACTTGCCGTTCCGGGGCAGTTTGTAAACGTGCAGGTATTTAACTGCACTGCGCCGCTTCTGCGCCGTCCTTTTGGTGTTGCTGCCGTTAATAAAAAAGAGGGCACCATTACCATGATTTACCGCATTATCGGCGAAGCTACCAAACTGCTGGCAGAATATTGCAGCGGCGATAAATTAAGCATTGTGGGCCCGCTTGGGCGCGGTTTCGATATGAATGCGCAGCATCCGCTTATTGTCGGCGGCGGCCTTGGTCTGGCACCGCTTTTGTTCCTTGCTTCTGCTTTTGGCAAAGGCAAAGCGGAAATTGTTATGGGCGGGCGTTGTGCCGACGAATTGTTCTGGACAAAACTCTATGAGGAATACTGCCCGGTAATGCACCTGACGACAGATGACGGAAGCTGCGGCACCAAAGGTACGGTTATGGCCGTACTGCCGGAGCTTCTTGCCAGCGGCAGATATGACGCGCTGTATGTATGCGGCCCTGTGCCGATGATGAAAGCAGTTGCGGAAGCAGCTGAAAAATACGGCGTTAAATGCCAGGTTTCACTTGAAAAATACATGGCCTGCGGCCTTGGTGCATGCCTGTCCTGCTCTTGCAGCGGCATTGGCAAACGCCTTAAGGTTTGCACTGACGGCCCGGTATTCTGGGCTGAGGAGGTGGGAGAATGGTAAGCGCAAAATTGTATGACGGACGGCTGGCAGTTGATATTGCCGGTTTGAAAATGCAGACTCCGGTTACCACCGCTTCCGGTACTTTCGGCTTTGGCCTTGAATTTACCGACTTTTTAGATTTGGAAAAAGTTGGGGCAGTATGCGTAAAAGGCACAACGCTTCTGCCGCGCGAAGGCAATAAAGGCCAGCGTGCTGTTGAAACACCTTCCGGCATGCTTAACTGCGTAGGTTTGGAAAACCCCGGCAGCGATTACTTTTTGAATGAAACACTGCCTAAACTGCGCAAATATGATGTGCCCGTAATTGTAAATATTGCGGCTTCTTCTCCCGAAGAATACGGCGAACTTGCTCATAAGCTTGATGTTGACGGCGTAGACGCGGTAGAAATTAATATTTCCTGCCCGAACGTTAAACAGGGCGGCATTGCTTTCGGTACATGCCCTGACAGCGCTGCTGCCGTTGTAGAACAGGTAAAAAAACATTTTACCAAAACTGTTATTACCAAACTTTCTCCTAATGTAACCAGCATTACGGAAATGGCACTGGCAGTTGAAAATGCAGGTACTGATGCAATTTCGTTAATTAATACGCTTATCGGCATGAAAATTGACATTGAACGCCAGCGCCCTGTACTTGGCAATATTACCGGCGGTTTAAGCGGCCCGGCAGTACGCCCGGTTGCAGTACGCATGTGTTACGAAGTAGCGCAGAAGGTGCATGTGCCTATTATCGGCATGGGCGGTATTGAAAAAGCCGAAGACGCCGTGGAATTTTTCCTCTGCGGTGCAAGTGCCATTGCAGTAGGTACGGCTAATTTCCGCAATCCCTGCATTGCCGAAACCATCAGCCACGGCATTTTGGACTATATGAACCGCCACGGCTACAACAAACTTACCGATATGATTGGCGCGGCTCTGCCGGAAGGCAGCTTTGCCCTGCGCAGCGGCAGGAAGGAGTAAGCTATGCAAAGTGATGAAAGATTAATAGTTGCGCTTGATTTCCCGACTGCTAATTTGGCAAAAGCCTGCGTGGAAGAACTTGGCGATTCCGTATGCCATTATAAAGTAGGCATGGAACTTTACTATGCCGCAGGCAGTGAAATCATCCGCTTTTTAAAAGAACATAACAAAAAAGTATTTTTGGATTTAAAACTGCATGATATTCCCAACACTGTTGCCAGCGCACTGGCTGTGCTTACGGAACTTGGCGCAGATATGATTAATGTACATGCCATTGGCGGCAAAAAAATGATGCAGGAAGCTGTAAAAGCCGTGCATGCCAAAGCTGCCGAACTTGGCAGGCCTGCGCCGAAGCTGATTTCTGTAACGATTCTTACCAGCATTAATGAAGAACAGTATGCTGACCTTAACTATAAAACAAGCATTGCCGAGCAGGTAATTGCTTTGGCAAAACTTGCCAAGGAAGCCGGTATGGACGGCGTTGTCGCTTCTCCTCAGGAAGCAGCAGCAATCCGCGAAGCATGCGGCGAAGGTTTTTTAATTGTTACACCGGGAATCCGCCCGGCAGGCAGTGATGTTAACGACCAGAGCAGAATTGCCACGCCTTCCGGCGCGCTTAAAAACGGTTCCACCCATATTGTAGTTGGCAGGCCAATTACGAAAGCTGAAGATAAAAAAGCTGCGGCACAAAGCATTGCAGCAGAAATAAGAGGTGTATAAACTTATGATGCAGGAAAAAGAAGTAATGCAATTATTGGAAGAAACCCAGGCAGTGCTGCATGGACATTTTTTACTGACCAGCGGTTTGCACAGCCCGATGTACGTTGAAAAATTCAATGTGCTGCAGCATCCCAAATATACGGAAATGCTTTGCCAGGAACTGGCAGAACGCTATGCAGCCGACAATGTTGAACTTGTTATCGGGCCTATGACCGGCGGTATTCTGCTGGCGCATGAAGTAGGCAAAGCGCTTGGCACCCGTGCTATTTTTACCGAACGTGAAAACGGCAAAATGACTTTGAAACGCGGCTTCCAGATTCCGGAAGGTACCCGCGTATTGATTGTTGAAGATATTGTTACTACCGGCGGCAGCGTAAAAGAAGTTTTGGATGTTGTAAAAGAACACGGCGGCGTACCTGTTGGTATCGGCCTTTTGGTAGACCGCAGCGGCGGCAAAGTTGATTTTGGCATGCGCACCGAAGCATTGCTGCACCTGGACGTTCCCACTTACGACCCGAACGACTGCCCGCTCTGCAAAGAAGGCAAACCGTTTACAAAACGCGGACGTACCGGTAAATAAAAAATTTAAAATTTTAAATTTGCATAACAGCGGATGCTTCTTGCATCTGCTGTTATTTTTTTGCTATAATATCAGGGTTGCGCCTTCATTAAAGGAAAAAATTAAACTTATGGTGATTGAAAAAATATGTTTTACTGGCTGCTTTTTTATTTTTTTACAGGCACTGCACTTGGCAGTTTTTTAAACTTATGTGCCTGCCGTCTGCCGCGTGGGCAATCCGTTGTTGTTGGCAGGTCAGCCTGTGATGCCTGCGGAAAGAAGCTGACGGTAACAGACCTTGTTCCCGTTTTAAGTTATTTATTTTTAAAAGGCCGCTGCCGCTATTGCGGAGTTAATTATGGCATCAGCCATTTATTTGCGGAAGTTTTAACTGGTTGGGCTTTTGTTTTATGCGGAATGCAAGCAGAATTCGGGCTTAAATTGCTGCTGCTTTTTATATTTTGCTGCGCAGTTATTTTAATAAGTTTAATTGATTACGAATTGCAAATTATACCTGACAGCTTAGTGCTTATACTTGCAGTAGGCGGGTTTCTTTACAGCAGTTTGTATTTATCTGGAGGTTTGCTTAACGGACTTTACGGTTCTGTTTTTGCTTTTGCCGTAATGCTGGCAATTTTTTTAATCAGCCGCGGAGGCATGGGCGGAGGGGATGTTAAGCTGAGCGCAGCGGCAGGCTTATGGCTTGGTTTTGAAAATACCGTTATATTTTTATTACTCTCTTTTATTAGCGGAGGAATTATAAGTATATTGTTAATGATAACAGGTCTTAAAAATAAGCAGGACGCTATACCGTTTGGGCCTTTTTTATGTGCCGGTGCTTTTGCCGCTCTATTATATTCCGGTTTTTTGGCAAATTATTATTGGAATTTATTTAATTTTTAGGGAAGTTGAGAATGGATTACAAAAATTTAAAAGATAAACTGTTAACTAATAAATTCAAACATATTATTGCTGCCGATATTACTTCCGATGTTTTACGGATTGCGGTTGTAAATTGCAGTAAACGCATTAATACAGTTGAAAAACTGATATTAAAACAGCTGCCGCAGGAATTGGCAGCAGACGCTTATGTTTTTAATAAAGAAAAACTTGCTGCATTTATCAACGAAATTTTAAAAGAAGAAAATATCAGTAATGGCGTGCTTGTTTTTACTGCTGGTGCAGATAAAACAGCGTTGCTTAACTTACAGCTGCCTTATTTAAAAGAACAGGAATTGCGGGAAGCTGCCAAATGGGAAATTATACATGAACTTGGCAGCAGCGCAGAAGAATTTTGTTATGCGGCCGTTTATAACACGCATTTAAAAGAAGAACTGAACAGAGTAACGGCCGTAGTTATGCCTGAAAATATTTATCAGGTTATGAAAGAAACGGCTGTAAAAACAGAACTGCCGCTTGGCGGAATCTTTCTGCGTTCTTTGGCTATTGAACAAACATTTGCCAAAAACTATACCGATTTTTTGTTATGTGATTATCTTACGGATGATGAATGTGTATTAACCGCATTTGCTGGCGGCATCCCGGCATTACAAAAAACAGTTAATGTATTTGAAGGGGAATTTTTGGCGGCTGAAATAAAAACCATAATAGCTGCGCTGCCGGATATTGAATTTAAACAGATTATTTTAAATTGTAATGACAGTTTAAAAAGCGATATTCTGTCATCTGAAATTGCATTGCCTGTAATTAAAAATGATATTTCACATAGCGTTGGCTTTAACGAATGTTTACAGGCTGAAAATTTGCAGCATTTAAATTCTTTTGCGGCTGCAATAGGTGCAGCATTGTGCTTGGCAAACAACAGCAAATTTAATTTGGTCGGGCATAATAAAAGCAGTTTCAGCCTGCCAAGGTGGAAAATATACCGCGGTGCGGCTGTTTTTGCCGTTGTTTTTATGCTTGCTTTTTGGGGCTGGCAATTAATGGAACTTTTTATAGTGCAGCAGCAGTTAAAAGAAATTGACGGAAAAATTGCCGCCTGTGCTGTCTGGCAGCAGCGTTATGAAGAAAGTGCCGCTTTAAATATGCAGATTAACAGGCGTTTAAAATTTGCTGAAAATATAAAAAAGCAAAATATTACATGGAATGAACTGTTAAATGATATCAGCAGCGCCGTACCGCAGGGATGCTGGCTTGAAAGAATTGAGCAGCAGGAAAATAAAAAGCAGCTTACTGTTACCGGTTACGCTGCAAGTATTGATAAGGCCGTAGAATTTACCGAAATGCTCAGCGGCAAAAAAGCCAATCTTAAAACCGAATTAACGGAACTTAAAACAGAAGAACTAAACGGCAAACAATATACTGCTTTTAATGTACTTATAGAAAGAAGGTAAAAAATGCAGGATTTATATCTGCAATTGCAAAATTTAAAACGTACTGATAAATATTGCCTTATTTTTATTGCGTCTTTATTTTTATGCCTGGCAATAAAAATTTTAGCCACAGACCCGCTTCAAAATTCCATAAATACAAGCAGAGAACTGCTTGAAGAAAAGCAGCAGAATCTTAATAATTATCTTGCTTTTGCAGAACAATATAAGGATTACAGCGCGCTGCAAAAACAGCAGAACGAAGCAGCTTTACTGGCAAATGAATTGCTGCCGCCGCAGATAACAACGGCAGAATTAATTAAAGAATATACCGCGCTTGCCGGCAAATATAACCTGCGTATTGAAAGCATTAAACCTGTTCCTCAGGAAAAACAGAAAAAAGAAGCGTATACATATGTAACGGTCAATATTGTGCTTACCGGCAGTTTTTATAAAGCGGCTGCCTTTTTAGATGATTTGCAGCAGCAAAAACGCCTTGCTGTACCCGCAAATGTTGTAATTGAACGAAGCAAAAACGGTTTTGCGGGTGATGTTGTTTTAACTGCCAGCCTTACTGCTTATGCTTTAAAATAAAGCAAAGTAATTGAACTGCTTGCTATAAGCCTGCTCCAAGTTGTATAATTAAATAGTTGGAAGAACTTATTTTTAAGAGTTAAAAGGATTGAAAACTATGGGATATAAAGAGCAGACTTATGAATTGCTTAAAGATTTTAAGCAGGGTTTAATTGATGACGAAACATTTTTAAAAAAACTACGCAGCAGCGAATATACCGATTTGGGCTTTGCCATGATAGACCATGAACGCAGTTTGCGCCAGGGCTTTGCCGAAGTTGTTTACTGTGAAGGAAAAACGGCAGAGCAAACGGCGGCAATTATGAGCAGGCTGGCTGAGGTTCACAGCAATATAATCGGCACAAGGGCAAACGAGGAAAAATTTGCCGCTGTAAAAAAAGCAGTTCCTGATGCTGAATATTATAAAGACGCAGGTTTTATAAAAATTGAACGCAACCCTCTGCCAAAAGACGAAAAACGTTATATTGCCGTTGTAACTGCCGGTACCAGCGATTTGCCGGTATCTGAGGAAGCCGCACTGACGGCGGAAATTATGGGCAATACGGTTAAACGCGTGTATGATGTCGGTGTGGCAGGGATTCACCGTTTATTTTCTAAAATTGATATTATACGCGATGCCAACGCGGTAATTGTTGTAGCCGGTATGGAAGGCGCACTGGCAAGTGTTGGGGGCGGGCTTGTAGACAAGCCTGTTATTGCGGTTCCTACAAGTGTCGGTTATGGGGCAAACTTTAAAGGCTTATCCGCGCTTTTGGGCATGCTGAACAGCTGTTCGGCAGGCGTTGCCGTTGTAAATATCGACAACGGTTTTGGTGCAGGGCGTTTGGCAAGCATTATTAATCATATGAGGTGAGAACATGAAAAAAGCACTTTACATAGAAGCATTTTCCGGAATCAGCGGCAACATGCTGCTTGGCGCGCTGATTGACCTTGGCGCTGACGCTGCTTATATAGAAGCAGAGCTTAAAAAGATGAATCTTGGCGAATATGAACTGATTAATACACGTGCAGATAAATGCGGCATAAATGCAGCTTATTTTAATGTTAAAATTCCGGGCGTAACGGAAGCCGCCGAAGCAGAAGAAGCACATCTGCATGAACACCATGACGGGCATCACTGCCATCATCATGCCCATGGCTGCGAAGGTGAAGAACATCATCACCACCATCATGAGGAGCATCATTGCTGCCATCAGCACGGTCATACTGCCGAAGAAGCGCATGAACATCACTGCTGCCATACTCATGAAGCAGGTGCGCATCACCATCATGAACACAGAAATTTTAACGACATCAAAACTATCATTGAAAATTCAGATTTAAGCACTAATATAAAAGATAAAGCGGTAAATGTTTTCCGCATGCTTGGCCTCGCCGAAGCAAAAGTTCACGGCAAAAGCCTTGAAGAAGTGCATTTTCATGAAGTAGGGGCAGTTGACACGATTATTGATATTGTCGGCAGCTGCCTGGCTTTGGAAAACCTCGGCATAGAAAAAATTTATGTGTCTGAAATTAAAACCGGCTTCGGTTTTGTGCAGTGTGCGCATGGACTGATGCCCGTACCTGCACCGGCAACAGCCGAGCTTTTGGCGCATGGGCTGCTTTATGCCAAAGGAAACATTGAACGCGAACTGGCAACACCTACCGGAGCCGCATTAATGGCTGCACTTGCTGAACCTTCTGCTGATATGCCTAAAGGCTTCAGCGCAGAAAAAGTTGGTTATGGCGCAGGCACGAGAAACCTTGAAATTCCTAACGTGCTGCGTGCTACGCTTGGCACTGTTGAAGAAGTTAAAAGCCACGCTTTAACGGTTGCGGAATGCAATATTGACGACATGAGCGGCGAAGTATGGCCCTATGTACAGGAAAAATTAATGGCCGCCGGTGCCCTCGATGCATGGATTACGCCTATAATTATGAAAAAAGGGCGCCCGGCGCAGATGCTTTCTGTTTTAATGCATCCGCAGGACTTGCCTGTGCTTGAAAAAATTATTTTAACCGAAACCACTACATTAGGCATGCGCTACTATGATGTTGCGCGCCATTGCAGCGAAAGAAGCTTTATAGAGGTTACACTGCCGCAGGGAAGCGTAAAAGTTAAATTTTCGCAGGCCGGAGGGCAAATTTTAAACATAGCACCGGAATTTGAAGACTGCCGCAAACTTGCCGAAGCAAGCAAAATGCCACTAAAAAAAATAATGCAAATGGCTGCGGCCGCTGCGGAGGCTCAGCTTGAACACTGATTTTGGCACATATATTAAAGAATTAGCAAAAAAATTCAGGGAAAACGGTATAAGTGCTGAAGAAAAAAGCCTGCAATACGGCTGCCAGTTAGTGCTTGCCAAAGGAACGGATAAAGCTGTTTTATCAGTTTATAACGGCAAAAAAGGCATAAAATTTGTTTGGAACGGCAAAAATGCAGCGTTTACACAAGCCTGTAAAGATATACTGGCAGACGGAAGCAGCACAGGCACAAACTATTGCCTGCTGAAGGATTTGCCGGGATTTAACGGTATCTGGGCAGGAAGTGACGAATCAGGTAAAGGCGATTTTTTCGGACCGCTTGTGGTTGCGGCAGTTGCCTGTGATGAGAAAAGCGCTTCAAGGCTTTTCAGCCTGGGTGTTAAAGACTGCAAAATTGTTAGTGATAAAGATGTTCTGAAACTGAAAGATGAAATCTGCTCTGCGGCACTGGCAGTATCTGTTTTAGCGTTGACGCCTAAAATGTATAACTACCGTTACAATCAGCTTAAAGCGGCAGGGCAGAATTTAAACCATTTATTAAGCAGCGGGCACGCAGCAGCACTTACGGGGGTAATCGGCAAATGCCCAGGCTGTGGTTATGCCCTTGTAGACCGTTTTGCCGTGCATAATGATATAACGCAGCGCATTCACGGAAAATATCCCGCTGTTAAAGTTGTGCAGATGCCAAAAGCAGAAGCAGATATTGCCGTAGCAGCCGCCTCGGTATTGGCCCGCGCCGAATTTCTTCGCATTATGGCAGAACTGGAAGCACAGGCAGGCATACCGCTTCCCAAAGGCGGAAGTGACGCTGCAACTAGTTGTGCACGCATGATTGAGGAAAAATTTGGCAAAGAAAGCCTTGCAAATTTTGTTAAATTGCATTTTGCCAATTATAAACGTATATAACCGGAGAATTTATGAAAAAACTGATAATTAATGCCGATGATTTCGGTCTGCATCCATTGATTAATAAAGGAATTATAGAAGGGCACCAAAAGGGCATGATTACAAGCACTTCGATTATGCCGAGCGCTCCTTATTTTAAGGAAGCGGCAAATCTTGCTGCCCAAAATCCTGAGCTGGGAATCGGAATTCATTTAACTCTTGTTGGCGGAGTTGCGCCTGTTTTAAAAAAAGGCGTAAATTCTTTGCTTACTTCGCTGGGAGTTTTTGCAGAAGATTATACAGTTTTTGCAAAAAAATGGTATACTGGTAGTATAAAGAGGAGTGAACTCGAACAGGAGCTGCGTGCACAAATAGAAAAAGTGCTGGAGTCCGGAATTAAACCCACACATATCGACAGCCATCAGCATATGCATGTGCTGCCGGGCATTGCCGGTATGGTTATACGCTTATGCAGAGAATACGGTATACGCAAAATAAGAATGCCGGAAGAAAGTATTTTCTGGACCGGCGGGTTTAGCGCCGGAGCTGGCAGAAAAATAGGTAGGGACGGTTTGAGTTTTTGCAGCGCTCTGGCAAAAAGCAAGGCCAAAAAAGCAGGGCTTATTTACCCGCAGCACTTTTTTGGCATGCTGGCAGGCGGCAACTTAAATGAACTTCTGGTTAAAAACATTTTGCTTGGTTTGCCTGATGGAACGAGTGAAATAATGACTCATCCCGGGGCAGATAATGTTTTGCTTGCACAAAACTTCAAATGGGGTTATCATTGGCATGATGAGTTAAATGCTTTTTTATCTGAAAGCAATAAAAACATTGCCCGTGAACAGGGGATAGAACTAATTAATTTTGGCAGGCTTTAATTATGAACAAAAAATTGATAGGCAGGCTGCTGCTGGTTTTTGTAATTATTGTCCTGATACCGGCAGCGGTTATCTACTTTACATTTGATATAAGGGCGCTTGAATATTTAACCATGTTCAAGCCGTGGAGCATTGCGGCAGCCTTCGGTATTTTGGCCGTTGGGCTTATTTTTGACGGCCTGAGGCTGATGACTCTGGCGCGTGTAACGGATGAACGCCTGAGCATTAAAGAAGTTATCAATGTAGTTTTAAGCAATTATTTTCTGGCGGTGCTTACTCCAGGTGCCAGCGGGGGCGCAATAGCCCAGATTATGTTTATGAAAAGGGCGAATGTGCCTGTTGCCAAAGCAACGGTAATTGTTTTTGTACGCACAATTATGTCGATAACTTTTTTAATTTTACTGGTGCCGTTTGTTTTGTATAATGACGCTTTTTTAAGCGAATGGATGCCGCCGGCAGTTATCGCAGCTGTTTCCGTAATTTTTATTTCCATACCTGTGGCAGTGGTGCTGCTTATGCGCACGCGCTATCCGGAGTTCTGGCTGGTTGCGCTTACAGGCAAGCTGTCGCACGATTACAGGCGCAAATGCTTTAACAGCTATTATGAATTCAAAAAAGCATCGTTTATAATGGGCAGGCATCCTTTAATGATTCTGCGTGCTTTTATTGAATCGGGCATCAGCCTTTTGGGCATTTACGCTACTGTGCCGATGTTCTTTTTAGGCATGAATATTCAATTTGACTGGCTGCAGGTTATGGGCAGGATGGTACTTTTAAACCTGGTTTTATATTTTTCGCCGACTCCGGGCGGCAGCGGCATTGCCGAAGCAGGTTTTATCGTGCTGTTCGCGTCGCTTCTGCCGGAAGGCATGGTAGGCATTATGGCAGTGCTCTGGCGTTTTACGGCCGAGTATTTCCCGTTTTTGCTGGGTGCTTTTATTTCCATCCGCGCTTTTGGTTCAAACATTATTGCTGCCAATAATTTAAAAGAGAGAGAGAACTGATGAAATTACTTGTTACAGGGGGAGCCGGTTTTATCGGCTCTCATCTTTTGGAATACCTTAATGCACAGCATGCGCATGAAACAGTTGTTTTCGACAATCTTTCCAGCGGTTCTGCTAAAAATGTACCGGCAAATATGAAGCTGTGCGTAGGAGATGTTTGTGACGAAGCAGCCGTTGATGCTCTGTTTGCCGCAGAACATTTTGACGCCGTTATTCATTTTGCCGCGCAGACAATGGTTCCGTATTCTTTGCAGCACCCGCAGGAGGACTGCAATGTTAATTTGCTGGGGCTGATTAATATTCTGGAATGCTGCCGCAAATACAATGTTAAATCTGTGGTATTTTCATCAAGCGCGGCCGTTTACGGAGATAACCCCAACATTCCGCTTAGCGAAGATTTGCCGCTTTTGCCGACATCCTGCTACGGCATTACTAAAATGACATCCGAACATTATATGCGCGTTTACCATGATTTGTACGGCATTAACTGCACGGTGCTGCGCTTTGCCAATGTTTACGGCGAGCGTCAGGGTGAAGGTGGAGAAGGCGGCGTTATCAGTATCTTCTGCAAACTCCTTGTTCATAATAAGCCTTTGACGGTTTTCGGCAACGGCGAGCAAACACGTGATTTTGTTTATGCCGGCGATATTGCGCAGGCTGCGGCTAAAGCAGTTGCGCTTACCGGCTATAATGTTATTAATATTTCAACAGGTAAAGAAACCTCGCTCAACAGCCTGCTTGAAGCTTTTAAATCTGCCTGCGGGCATGAACTTACGGTAAACTACGCGCCAGCGCGCAGCGGTGATATTTTCCGTTCTGTTTTAAGCAATAAAAAACTGGAAGCTCTGCTTGGCTTTGTACCGCAAATGGATATAGAGCATGGTATTCCGAAAACATATAACGACTACTTGGCACGCCGGAAGGAAGGTCTTTAATGAAAAATTTGAATCTCCAAAGCCTGATTATTATTGCAGTATTAGCTTTAGTAACCATTTTGTGGGGAATAGGTTCTGTACCGCTTTTTGACCCGGACGAACCGGTTTATGCGGAAACCGCACGTGAAATGATTAAGTACAACGATTACTTATCGCCGCGTATTTTTGACAATTTCTGGTATGACAAGCCGCCAATGTATTACTGGCTTGTAGCTGCTTCAATAGACCTTTTTGGCGACGGGGAAGCGGCAGCACGTTTCCCTGCGGCGTTAATGGCCGTTGCAACTTCGGTAATGCTTTATTTTTCAGTAAGCAATATTTTTTCGGAACGTGCCGGATTTTGGGCATCCATTGTTTTAACTACCTGCGTAGAGTTTTTCTATCTTGGCAAGGCCGCCGTTACAGATACAACTTTACTGTTTTTTATGACGGCCGCGCTTTTATGTTACCAGCACAAATGGTACTGGGTAATGTATATTGCCATGGCTCTGGCCACTGTAACCAAAGGCCCCATCGGCATAGTTTTTCCCGGTGCGATTATTTTCCTGCATCTGCTTTTTACCGGTAATTTACGTGAAATTTTAAAAATGCACGTTATCCGCGGGCTTGTTGTTTACTTTGCCATTGCCGCACCGTGGTATTATTTGATGTATCAGGCGCATGGAATGGAATTTATCAATACTTTTCTTGGTTTTCATAATCTGACGCGTTTTACTACGCCGGAACACCCCGACCGAGTTCTGTGGTGGTACTATCTGCCGGTAATAATTTTGGGCATGTTCCCATGGACGGGCCTGCTTTTGCAGTCAATCCGTGCTTCCATATCCGAAGCAAGCAGCGAAGAACTTGTTAAAATGTCATTTTTTAATATCTGGTGGGTGTTTGTACTGCTGTTTTTCAGCATTTCACAAACCAAACTTGTTTCTTATATTCTGCCTATGTTTCCGGCACTTGCAATTATTATCGGCTGGAATCTTGCAAGGCTTGAAAAGCAGCACGGAGAATCACTGCTTTCGTGGGTTATTGGCACAGTAATTATGTTTGGGCTTTTGGGTGCCGGCTGGCTTATCGGCGGCAATCAGCTGCCGGAAGCGTTCCTGGAAGCGTCTGTGCTCAGCGGCACAACCTTTGTGGTAGGTTTGGTAATCATCTGGTTTTTATGGCGCGAGCGCGATGTTATTTTTGCCGGTTATCTGCATGCAGCAATGGGCTTTTTAACAATGCTGATTGCATTTTCGTTTATTTTACCGCCGGTTGCAGACCGTTTCAGTGTAAAAACAATGGCTGCCGAATTTGTGGCGGGCTGCGATACATCCAAGCCGCTTTATGTAGATAAGTTTTTGCGCCCCGGCTTTATGTATTACACCGGTATTGCCGGTGAGGAAATGCTGCCGAAAACTAATGCTCTGCAAAAAGCCGTCAGCGATGCAGCGCCAAAATATGTGGTTGTACGCAGGCTGGAATTTAAACGTCTGCAAAATCCCGAAGCAATTCAGAACTTGCGCATTGTTAAAGAAAAAGACGGAATTATGATTTTGGAAAAATATTGAGTATAACGAACCTCTCAAAATTTTTTGAGAGGTTTAATTTTTACGCAGCGTTATAAATCTTTATTTTAAAGCTTAAATATGGTATGATTAGATGATAAATGCTGACTAAAATTAAGGAGTTTTTTGTGAGAATAAAGGGAGTTTTATTTGACCTTGACGGCACACTGATTAATACAACGCCTCTTATTTTGGAATCGTTCCGCCATACTTTTGTGGAGTTTGGGCTGCCGGTCCCGTCAAAAGAAGCGCTTGTTGCAGGTTTCGGGCTGCCGCTGCGCACCGCAGCAAAAGCCTATATGCCCGAAAGCATGATAGAAGATTTTTGTACTGCTTACAGTAATTACCACCGCAGCCAGCACGATAAGCTTATTCAGCCGTTTGACGGCGTTAACGAAGCATTGGCACAGCTTGCAGGGCGCGGCATAAAAATGGCTGTTGTAACATCTAAAAAACGCCCGATGGCTCTGCGCGGGCTTGCCTGTTACGGGCTTGATAAATATATTGAAACGGTTGTTACCTGCCAGGACTGCGAAGAACATAAGCCGCTTCCGGCACCGAGCCTGATGGCTTTAAAAAGCTTAAAGCTGAACGGCAGTGACTGTATCGGCGTGGGCGACAGCCCTTATGATTTGCAAAGTGCCAAAGGCGCTGGCTGTTTAACGGCAGCAGTACGTTATACCAGTTTTGACTGGAATTTTATTTTGAATGAAGGCAAACCGGATTACGTTTTAAATAAAATGGATGATTTGGTTAAACTGATAGACAGACTCAATAATTAGGAGGTTATTATGCGCAAAATAGCTATTATCGGCGGTACCGGGGTTTACAGCCCCGACGCACTTGGAGGATTTGAAGAAAAGGTTATTAAAACCCCTTACGGCGATGCGCTTTGCAAAATGGGCTCGCTGTACGGCAATCAGGTTGTTTTTATTACACGCCACGGTGCAGGGCACAGCGTTCCGCCGCATAAAGTAAATTACCGTGCCAATATCTGGGCTTTAAAAAGCCTTGGCACAGAAGAAATTTTTGCAACCACGGCAGTAGGCTCTTTAAATAAAGAGATGAAAGCCGGGCATTTTGTTGTTTGCGACCAGGCGATTGATTTTACCAAAAGCCGCGTAAACACTTTTTATGATACTCCGGAGCGCGGAGTGGCTCATGTGGATTTTACCAATCCGTACTGCCCGCGCCTGCGTGCAAAGGTTATTAAATGCCTTGAAAGAACTGACATTCCATTCCATAAAACCGGCTGCTATGTCTGCACCGAAGGCCCGCGTTTTGAAACCGCAGCAGAAATTAAAATGTTCGCCATGCTGGGCGGTGACCTTGTAGGCATGACCAACATTCCGGAATCAGTACTGGCACGCGAAGCGGAAATGTGCTATACAAACTGCAGTATTGTAACCAATATGGCAGCAGGCATTTCGCCGACGCCGCTTTCTCACAGCGAAGTTGTGGAAGCAATGGCTCAAAGCGGCAAAAACATGGCCCGACTGATTGAAGCCTTTATTGCCGATAACGGCGTTGAAGAAACAGAATGCGGCTGTGCGCACTGCATGGCAGAATTTGGCGGTTTTAAACTGTAAGAGGCTGTTATGGTTAAAACAATGGAATGGCAGCAGAACGCACTGGAAATTTTAGACCAGACTAAACTGCCTGTAGAAATCAATTTTATAAAATGCGGTACTTACCGCCGCGTGGGCGAGGCAATAAAAAAGCTGGAAGTCCGCGGCGCACCGGCAATCGGCGCAGCAGCCGGTTTTGCCATGGTTTTGGGCTGGCAGCAGCTTATGGCGGAAAACCGCTGCAATTTGCCTGCCTACGAAGAAATAAAAAATGAACTTATTGCAGCACGCCCTACTGCAGTAAACCTTGCCTGGGCTGCCAACAAGCTTTACGCTGAGGCAGAACGCCTGACAAGGCAAAGCAAAACGCAGAGCGAAATTGCCTGCGCTTTGGAAAAACTGGCACAGCAAATTTACGATGATGACATTGAATGCAATAAAAAAATGGGCAGGTACGGCGCTGAGCTTTTGCCGCTGCATACCCGTATTTTAACGCACTGCAACGCAGGCGCACTGGCAACCTGCGGTTGGGGGACTGCTCTCGGCGTTATCCGCGAAGCCTTTGCCCAGGGTAAAATAGACATGGTTTACGCCGACGAAACGCGTCCGCTTCTGCAAGGCGCCCGCCTTACGGTATGGGAGCTTATGGAAGATAAAATTCCCGTTACCGTTATTACCGATAACATGGCAGCATGGGCCATGCAGCAAAAAGGCATTAACGCCGTTGTTACCGGGGCAGACCGTATTGCATTAAACGGCGATACCGCCAATAAAATAGGCACCTTTGGCGTGGCTTTGGCCGCAAAATACCACGGTATTCCGTTTTACATTGCCGCACCTGTAAGCACGTTTGATTTTTCCATTGCAGACGGCAGCGGGATTCCGATAGAAGAACGCAGCGCACAGGAAGTAAAAACCTTGCAGGGAGTTATTACCGCGCCGCCTGAAGCCTTAGCCTATAACCCTGCTTTTGATGTTACACCGGCCGCTCTTATAAGCGGCATTATTACCGAATACGGCGTTATTAAACCGCCTTATCGGGAGAATATAAAAAAATTGCAGCTTAAAATCAAGGAGGAAATTTTTAATGAATAGCATGATTAAAGACATTGCCCTTGCACCTACCGGGCATCAGAAAATTGCCTGGGTTAAAGAGCATATGCCGCTGCTTAACATTTTGAACGAGCGTTATGCAGAAAAGAAAATTTTTGACGGTTTAAATATGGTTGTAACCATTCATCTGGAAGCCAAAACCGCATATCTTGCACAAACTCTTAAAAACTGCGGTGCAAATGTGGTAGTTACCGGCAGCAATCCGCTTTCCACGCAGGATGACGTTGCTGCAGCTCTGGCTGACAGCGGAATTACCGTTTTTGCTACCCATGCCTGCTCGCAGGAAGAATACGATTTATATTTAAGCAAAGCGCTTGATACAAAACCTTCGCTTATTATCGACGACGGCGGCGACCTTGTTAATATGCTGCACAGCACACGCCGCGAGCTGATTCCGAACCTTATCGGCGGCAGCGAAGAAACCACTACCGGTGTACACCGCTTAAAAGCCCTTAACGAAGCCGGCAAACTGGCTTTCCCGATGATTGCTGTTAATGACGCTTACTGCAAATACCTGTTCGATAACAGATACGGCACCGGCCAATCTTCCTGGGACGGCATTATGCGTACCACCAACCTTGCCGTTGCAGGCAAAACCGTTGTTGTTGCAGGCTACGGCTGGTGCGGCAAAGGCGTTGCCATGCGTGCCAAAGGTTTGGGCGCAAACGTTATCGTTACCGAAATTGACCCGATTAAAGGCATTGAAGCAGTATTTGACGGTTTCCGCGTAATGCCGATGCGTGAAGCAGCAAAATACGGCGATTTCTTTGTAACCGTAACCGGCTGCAAAGATGTAATTACCAAAGAACACTTCCCGCTGATGAAAGACGGCGCAGTTCTTGCCAACGCAGGCCATTTTGACGTTGAAATTAACGTTAAAGACCTGGAAGCAATGACCGTTGAACCTGCTTACGAAGTTCGCAAAAACATTACAACCTACACCATGCCTAACGGCAAAAAAATCAACCTGCTTGGCGAAGGCCGCCTTGTAAACCTTGCCTGCGGCGACGGCCATCCGGTAGAAGTTATGGACCTTTCTTTCGCCATGCAGTTCCTCGCCATGAAATATCTGCTGGAGCATAAAGGTGAACTGCAAAATAACCTTTATGTACTGCCGGAAGAACTGAATACGGAAATTGCCGCGCTGAAGCTTGAAGCAATGGGCGCAGGCATTGATACCTTAACTCCGGAACAATACGCTTACCTGCACGCCGAATAATTATGGAAAACGAAGCTGTTGAAAAAGCAAGGGCACAAATTGTTAAAGCTGCGCAAAAAATGGCAGGGAAGAATATGCTGCCGGGTTCGTGGGGCAACATAAGCATTAAAATAAACAAAAATGCTTATGCAATAACTCCTTCCGGCCGCGGCTATGACAATTTAACGCCCGATGATATAACCATAGTTGACGCAGCAGGACAAACGCTTGACGGAGCATTAATACCAAGCAGCGAACTGCCTTTGCACCTGGCAATATATAAAGCACTGCCGGAAGCAAACGCCGTTGTGCACACGCACAGCATTTATGCCAGTGCCTGTGCCGCAGCACGCAGGGATATTCCGCCGCTTATTGAAGACATGGTGCAGATAATGGGCGGCGCGGTGCATTGCGCCGAATATGCCCTGCCGGGTACGGAAACGCTTGCCCGAAACGTAATAAAAGCCATGGACGGCAAACGCGCGGCGCTTTTGGCAAACCACGGCGTTGCTGCCTGGGGAGTAACGCTTGACGAAGCCATGATGGTAGCGGGAATAGTTGAAAAAGCCGCTCAGCTTTATTGCATTACGCACAGCCTTGGCGGAGCAGTGCTGCTGCCTCAGAGCGATATCGATGCCATGCACGGTTTTTACGAAGCCCATTACCGCAAACGTCAGTTAGGAGAAGAATAATGGCGAAAACACTTATTAAAAACGCTGAAATTATTACCGCAAAAGATACGGATAAATATTATATCGGTATTTTGGACGATACCATTCAGGTAATATCCAAAGAATTGCCGCAAGGATATGAAGACGCGCAGGTTATTGATGCCGAAGGTAAAATTGCCGTGCCGGGCATGGTAAACACCCATACCCACGCAGCAATGACGCTGCTGCGCAGCTATGCCGATGATATGGTACTGATGGACTGGCTGCAAAATAAAATCTGGCCTGCCGAAGACGGGCTTACGGATGACGATATTTACTGGGGCACAATGCTTTCCATTGCCGAAATGATTAAAACCGGCACAACCTGCTTTGCCGATATGTATTTTGCAATGAACCGCGTTGCCGATGCCGTTGAAGAAACAGGCATCAGGGCTGCATTAAGCCGCGGCTTAACCGGATTCAGCGACGAAAACTATGCAAAACTTGAAGAAAATGCAGCGCTCTTTAAAGAACGCCATAACAGTGCAGGCGGACGCATTCATGTAATGCTCGGGCCGCATGCCCCGTATACCTGTTCTGTTGAATACCTGAAAAATGTTATTGCCAAAGCACAGCAGCTTGGCAGTGAAATTCATATTCACCTTTGTGAAACCAAAGGCGAAGTTGACAACTGCATTAAAGAACACGGCATGAGCCCGATAAAACTTATGGACAGCTTAGGCATGTTTGAATGCGGCACATTAGCAGCACACAGCGTACATGTAGATGAAGAAGACATGGCAATTATGGCAGCTAAAAACGTGCGCGTTGCCCATAACCCGCAAAGTAACCTAAAACTTGCCAGCGGCATTGCACCGGTACCGGCAATGTTAAAGCACGGCATTACGGTCGGCCTTGGCACTGACGGTACCAGCAGCAACAATAACCTTGATATGCTGGAAGAATGCCGCCTCGCCGCAATGCTGCATAAAAACATGACAGGCGACCCGGAAATTATACCGGCAGCGCAGGCACTTGCCATGGCAACAAGCGAAGGTGCCAAAGCGCTTGGCTTTGCTGACGTCGGTAAAATTGAAGTAGGGCAGAAAGCCGATATTGTCCTTTATAACATGAATAAACCTTACTGGCATCCGCGCAACGACAGAACTTCGCTGTTTGTATATGCGGCAAATGCCAATGACGCAGATACCGTACTTGTTAACGGCAAAGTTCTTATGCAAAACGGCGAACTGCTTTACATAGACTTGGAGAAAGTTTATGCCGAAGCAGACGCGCGCGCACGCCGCTTAACCAATAAATAACAAAAATTTTGGGAGGGAAACACAAGTGGCTAAAATTTTATTTAAAAGTAATTTAGCACCTTCTGTTTACGAATTTTTAGTAGACGCACCCCTGATTGCACATAAATGCCAACCGGGGCAGTTTGTAATGATACGCACCGAAGAAGACAGCGAACGTATTCCGCTCACTATTGCCGATTTTGACCGCGAAAAAGGCACTATTACCTTAATCGTTCAAGCAGTAGGCAATACCACAAAACATCTTTGCGAAACTTTTGAAGAAGGCGACGATATTCTCGATGTTGTCGGCCCGCTTGGCCATCCGTCCGAAATGGGCAGGTTTGGCACAGTTGTCTGCGTAGGCGGCGGTATCGGCGTTGCGCCGGTATATCCGATTGCCCGCGCTTACCACGAGCTCGGCAACAAAGTAATTTCCATTGTCGGCGCACGCAGCAAAGATTTAATTATCTGGCGCGATAAAATGCAGGCAATCAGCGACGAGCTTATTATAACCACGGATGACGGCAGCGAAGGGCATAAAGGTTTTGTAACCGACCCGCTGCGCGAAATGCTGGAAAAAGGCGAAAAGATTGACCTGGTACTTGCCATTGGCCCGGTAATTATGATGAAAAACGTTGCCGCAACAACCAAACCTTTCGGCACCAAAACAACCGTAAGCCTTAACACCATTATGGTAGACGGCACCGGCATGTGCGGCGGCTGCCGTGTAATGGTGGGCAACGAAAATAAATTTGCCTGTGTTGACGGTCCGGAATTTGACGGGCATCTGGTTGACTTTGCCAACTTAATGCAGCGCCAGATGATGTACAAAGACCAGGAATCTATTGAATACAGCTGCGGAGGTCATTGCAAATGCGTGGAGGAATGAGAAACCCTATGCCGGAACAGCCGGCTGATGTAAGAAATAAAAACTTTAAAGAAGTTGCTCTCGGCTATGATATGAAAACCGCTGTTGATGAAGCAGAGCGCTGCCTGCATTGCCCGAAACCGCTGTGCGTAAGCGGCTGCCCTGTTAATGTTGAAATTCCGGCTTTTATTCATGCTGTAAAAGAAGGCAACATGCAGGAAGCCATTAAAATTTTAAAACGCAAAAACAGCCTCCCGGCAGTTTGCGGTCGCGTGTGTCCGCAGGAAAACCAGTGCGAATCCAAATGCGTGCTCGGCATTAAGGGTCAGTCTGTCGCTATCGGCCGTCTGGAACGCTTTGTAGCAGATTACGCGCGTGAACACGGCTTAGATAACGTAGATAACGAAAAAGCTGCTCCTAACGGCAAAAAAGTTGCCATTGTAGGCAGTGGCCCTTCCGGCCTTACCGCAGCAGGCGACCTTGCCAAAATGGGCTATGATGTAACCATTTTTGAAGCACTGCACGCACCGGGCGGCGTTTTAATGTACGGCATTCCTGAATTCCGCCTGCCAAAAGAAATTGTGCAGCACGAAATTGACGCATTGAAAAAGCTGGGCGTTAAAATTATGGTAGACTCCGTTATCGGCCGTTTGTTTACCATTCAGGAACTCTTTGAAGAAGAAGGCTTCGACGCTATTTATGTAGGCACAGGCGCAGGTCTGCCGCACTTTATGAATATTGAAGGCGAAAACCTTAACGGCGTATATTCTGCCAACGAATTTTTAACGCGCGTTAACTTAATGCGTGCTTATCAGTTCCCGAAAGTTGCAACACCGGTTTACATCGGTAAAAAAGTTGCCGTTGTCGGCGCAGGCAATGTTGCTATGGACGCAGCACGTACCGCAAAACGCCTCGGAGCAGAACAGGTTTATATTGTTTACCGCCGCAGCGAAGAAGAAATGCCTGCCCGCAAGGAAGAAATCGGCCATGCAAGAGAAGAAGGCATTGAACTCCGTCTTTTAAACAACCCTGTACGTATTTTAGGCAACGAAAAAGGCTGGGTTAACGGCATGGAATGCATTAAAATGGAGCTTGGCGAACCTGATGCCAGCGGACGCCGCAGCCCGGTAGCCATTAAAGGCAGCGAATACGTGCTTGACGTTGACATGGTTGTAATGGCGATAGGGCAGGGGCCTAACCCGCTGTTAAAGCAAACCACGCACGATTTGGAAACCAACAAACGCGGCAACATCGTTGCAGACGAAAACGGCGCAACCTCCATCCCCGGCGTATTTGCAGGCGGCGACATTGTAACCGGCGCAGCAACCGTAATTTCTGCCATGGGCGCAGGCAAAAAAGCCGCTCAGGCCATTGATGAGTATTTGAAGAATAAATAATTTATTGTAAATTGCAGCAGTTTACTTGTATAATTACGGGTAAACTGCTTTTATTTATAAAAACTGCTTATAAATCTCGGATATCGTTGTAATTGTATACAACCAAAACAAAATGACATATGCCTGTATTTGGTGTATAATAAATAATGATATGGTTTACAATAATTAAAATTTTACGAGGTGAATTATATGCGTTTTAAATTAAGAATGGGCGTTTCAGGACGTCATTGCCATTTAAAAAGAGAAGATATGGATATTTTATTCGGTAAAGGCAGCGAGCTGCACCCTATAAAACCGATTGTGCAGCCTGGTCAGTTTACCTGTGAAGAAAAAATTATTCTGGTAACGGATAAAGGCGAAATGCCGCTGCGCGTTATCGGGCCGCTGCGTCCTTATACGCAAATCGAGCTTGCCAAAACAGATGCCCGTCAGCTTGGGCTGAACCCGCCGATTTGCTTCTCCGGTTATCTTGACGGCTCGCTCGGCGGCAAAATCGTCGGCCCTGAAGGCGAAGTTATTTTAAAAGAGGGCATTATGCTTGTACAGCGCCATATTCATTTGTGCCCGGAAACTGCTGCTAAATATCATTTAAAGAACCATGATATTGTTGCTATGGAAACAACAGGCTCACGTGCACTGCGTTTTGAGCACGTTTATGTAAGAACCGGCCCGGAGCATGCGGACGAAATTCATATTGATACCGACGAAGGCAATGCATGCGGACTTGAAAACGGCGCTTTGGTTGATATTGTAACCAGGCTTTAATTGTTATTGAGGAAGAACAATGCGCAAAATATTGTTTTTTATGCTGTTATTAGTGCAGCTTACTGCGGCAACGGCGTTTGCGTATACCAATAAAGAGGACGGGTTTAAAACACAAAGTCCGTCCTCTGCTAATTACGTAGAAGCTGTTGGCAAACATTTTTACGGTTTTATTGACGATAACGGTGCTGCGGCAGGGTATACCGAATGTTTAAGCAGTGAACAGGCTTCAAAATTTATAGGAGCCCCGTTCAGCACGGCAGCATTTGATAAAACTTACAGCGATATTTTACTTTTACAGCGTAACGGTATCAGCAACGAACGTATTAATCAGCTTGTAGCTGAACCGGTTGTTTCACCGCTTTTTGCTTTTGCAGAAAATGAAGAACCTGATTACCTGGTTTCGGCGCAAAAGTTTGGCTCAAACAAGTATATTGCCGTTACTTTTAACGTAAATCCGGAAACTGAACCGGTAACAATATATTATACTTCTGCTAATGATAAGCTTTATATGCTTATTGCAGAACAGCAAACGGCTGTTTCCAACGCTGTTGAAAACCAGCCGGAAAATACCATTGGCATTATTGGCGGTGCCGATGGCCCGACAGACATTTACGTTAAAGATAATGTTTTGGCTAAAGAAACCAACAAAACTTTTCTGAAAAAGTTTAAAACCGTTAAGCCGGTTGATAAAAACACCGCGTTTACCTTTGGAGAAAAAACAGCCAACGTAAAAGTAACCCTTCCGGATGATTGGTTTTACGTGCAGTTAGCAGACAGCAGATATAATGAAGAAGCTGTCGGTGTAACGGTTGCCATGCCTCAGGAAGCTATGGCGCTGATTCTTAAAGAAGCGCTTGATATTGGCGTTACCGATATAGAATCGGCAGTTATTGCATCGCAGGCTGCGGCGGCTGATAAAAGCATAAGCGCTGAATTAACAGATAAAAAAGATGATATAATGGATATTTTCCGTCATGGCATCATAATATTATCTTTTAAAGCCGGCGATAAAACTTTTTCGGAATTTGTATTTGATAACCCTAATAAAACGGCTTACGGCGTAAATGAAGCGTTGGAAGATATAAAAGCCGCTCTTATTGAGCAGGGAACGGAATTTAAAACCTTTGCTTATAATACGGATTTTAAAGACGGGCAGGGGAGCTTTAGCCTGCAAACTGAATTGAAGCCTGCTGAAACTGATTTTTATTACACCTTATTTGCCGAAGGCAAAGTTATTGGCAAAGCTGCTTATCTGGCTTTTGTATTTGACCGTAACGGTGATGATGAAAATACGGCACTTAAATTTTGGAACGGCAAAACACTTTTAAAAGATTAATGTCCACATTCGTACTTAAAGTAAAAAGAGGGTACAGATGATGAAAAAATTATATGCTGATATTTTAATGACAGGTTTGCTGTGCAGCGCTGCTCTTACGGCTAATGCCTTTGAATATGTAAGCAGCGAAGCAGGTTTTTCCGTTAACATTCCGGATCAGAACATTATGCTGATAGGCGAAAATATGTTTGCTGCCGAAAATCGTGTTTTTGACATTGACAAAAAACTTGTAAAAACCAACGGTATGCACTTTGTTACCGGGCTTAACCAGGAACAGCTTAAACAAAATTTTAATACAGCTTTTACAACGGAAAAATTTACTGCTGACCTCAATAATATTAAAAAAGCTTTAAAAAGCGGCACTGCTGCTGACGTTTTGCAAAGCAGCAGCTATAAATACCTTACCGAAGCCGCGGCTGGTGCTTATGTAAATTACAGCGGCGAAAGCAAAGACCTTGCCGGTTTATTGGAATTAAACAAACAATTTGCCGGTATGGCGAACATCAAAAAGGCATCCGTTGAAAATATTAAAGGCAAAGATGCTTTAATGATAGAATCGGATATTGAAAATATAACCTTTGAGTTAAAGCTGCCGCTGAAAAAATCGGAATTATTGCCGCAAGAATCAGTTGATGAAGAAAACCTGAAAGACCAGGGCTTTAAATTTGAATTTGCTGATGACGGCTATTTAGTTACTAAAATAGCAAATTTATATAATATTACAGAAAAAACTTATTTGTTATCGGCCAATGACAACCTTTATACGGTAACGAGCCTGTTTGCTTCAACTAACGAATTGCCTGACGATGTCGACAGCCTTTATAAACTTGATAATAAAGGCTTTAATAAATTAAGCAAACAGCTGGTTAACAGTTTAAAATTTACAGAACCTCAGAAAAACGGCAATAAACCGCTTACAATCAATGATAATATCAGCGGACGCAAACTGCAATTGCCGGAAAAATGGCTGTACACAAGAACTGATTTCAGCAGCATTTACGGTATTAATAAAGGCGGCTTTGGGCTTACTGCTTACAGCGCTTTGCCGGAAACTTCACTTGATGCTGCAAATAACGCTATTAAAACCTTTGGTATAAGTTTTGATAACAGCACAAATACCTTGAAAATGGATTTGTCGCAGTTTACAATGCCGGATTTACTGAATTTGTTTGATGAAGGCATTGTTATGGCCAGCGGTAATTTTAATAATGTTGCGCAAATTGAGCCTGATTTCAGCAAGTATGTAAACGAATATAAAACTATTTTCGATAATCCGGAATTAACAAAATTTATCTTCCACAATAGTATGAACCAGCTTTTTAACAGCCTGCGCCTGGAAGATATTGCAGCCGTAGAAAAATACCTGAAAGCAGAAAACTTTAACTATACTTTTGACATTAATAATTACAATGCACGCTTTAATTCTGATGCTGATTTAAAGGCTCACATACCAGACATATTTAAAGTGCTGCAGGAAGCAAATGTTATTGCCGGAAATGCCGCTGACGCAGATAAAGTGCGCAGCAGCCTGAGTAAAGATAAAGTTTTTGCAATGTTGGATACCAATCTTGTGCCGTTTAACTGCTATTTTAAAAACCAGCTTTATTTTGACAGAAGCCAGCGCTTTAATAACCTGTTATATTTTACAAAAGGCGATAAGGCTGCTGCCAACCAGCAAATTATGAAGCAGTTTAATACAACCGATTTATATCTTTATTGATTTGTGTTATAATAATAAAGTATCAAGAGGCTTATGCTGAAAATGCCTGAGCCTCTTATATTTTTGTAATAATGTTGTAAAAGCCACCTTCATAAATTGGCTGTAACAAATTTTAAAACACATGCACATATAAATTAACGTGTTTATTATAAAAACGCCTTAAAGCGCAAATATGAAGGCGTAAATAAAAGATGATAATATTTCAGATAAAATCAATGAGAGTATTGATTAGAATAGGTAAAATTAGTCAAAAATTAATATAGAATTTATCGTCCGGTATAATTTGTTAAGTAATTTGGTGAATGTGAACTCATGCAAAACCATGTCAAATATTTTGGCTGGTTTTGCGTTTGGCTTCCTTTTGCAAATTTTACATAATATATATTATCGGACGTTATTTTTATATATTTATCTTTCCTTTAAACTTCTGTTTTATCTCTTCTCCCAATACTAAAATCAAAATTAAACTAATACAGCGAACAGCAAACAAATGTTTTGACTCCTTCTTAATTAGCTGTTATAATAGAATTATATAAAATCTATTTCGGGAGGCTTTTATTAATGGCCAGACATAAACGCTTTTCTAATTTTGAAGGACAAATTACCGAAGAAATGCTTACTGACCGTCAGCGTCAGATTTTAGAATATATTCGCAAATGTGTGAAAGATAAAGGTTATCCTCCGGCTGTGCGCGAAATCGGCAAAGCTGTAGGATTATCTTCAAGCGCCAGTGTTCATAATCATCTTCATAAATTAGAAGAATACGGCTTTTTGCAGCGTGACCCTTCAAAGCCGCGCGCACTTGAACTGACCCAGGATGCTGAATGGCGTCAGAAAACCGTTGTGCCTGTACCGCTTGTTGGCCGTGTAACGGCGGGCGTTCCCATTTTAGCTGTTGAAAACATTGAAGAAACTTACCCCATTCCACTTGATTTATTGGGCTGCTCCGATGATGTTTTCATGCTTTCCGTAAGCGGTGACAGCATGATTAAGGCCGGTATTTTAGACCATGACTATATTGTTGTGCGCAAGCAAAATTTTGCCAACAACGGCGATATAGTTGTTGCTTTAATCGACGGCGAAGAAACTACTGTAAAACGTTATTTCCGCGAACTCCGCTGCGTACGTTTACAGCCTGAAAACGATGCTTATCAGCCCATTGTTGGCAGCGATAATATTCAGGTTATCGGTAAAGTAATTGCCGTTTTTAGAATGCTGTGATTTTAAACTTATATTATTATTACGCCAAAACGAATACATATAAGTATTAAAAAGATGTTAAATTGATGTCATAATTTTAGAAAGTAGGTTTATTTTTGGATTATTTTATAAATAATTGGTTGACTCCAACTATTATTGCTCAATTTCTTAATTTAATAATTTTACTTGCACTTTTGTATAAATTTTTTAAATGGTGTTTTTCTGATAATTCATCTTCAAATAAATCTAAAAATAAGAAAAACAATGATGATGACGACTTTATAGACTATATGGATTAGAAATAATAAAAAGAACTGTTATTTTTGTTGGCTTAAATATAATTTTGCTTTACAAAATAACAGTTCTTTTGTATTTTATTTCAAAACTATCGAATATATTGTATTTATTACTATGGCTGCTGCTATAAGCGACACTAAAAATAATATTATAAACTTTATAATTCGCCAAATTTTTCTCATAATAACTAATTACTCCATTACCATTTTTCAGGTATAGTTTCAAACTTCCCTATAACATACATTGTACCAAGCATTTCCGTAAGCAGAGTACCTTCATTATTAAAGGTTTCTACTTTTATGATAATTATTTTGTGCCCGCGCTGAATTACCGTGCCAACAGCAGTAGCCACATCTCCGGCATGGAGGTTTTTTATAAAGTTTATCGTGTAATTAATAGTTACTACTCTGGCCCCTACACTTGCGCTTGCCATCCCCAGCGCAGTATCTGCAAGTGCTGCCAGAGAACCGCCGTGGGCAACTTCATATAAATTGGTGTGCTTGGCTGCGTCAATAGGCATTGCAAGTGTTACCTTGCCGCATTCAACGTCAACAAGCTCCATGCCGCACAGTTTAACAAAACTATTAATACTATATACATCTTTGATAATTTGCGTATATTCATCTTTTGCGCTCATTAACTTTACCTCCCTGCCGGTACAATTTATTCTTTGGAGCCTACCATACGCGCTGCGCTCATAATGGCAATACGGCCATGTTCAAAAGTCAGCCCACCCTGAAAATATACATTATATGGCTCACGGCACGGGCCGTCAGCACTTAATTCAATAGAAGCGCCCTGTACGAAGGTTCCTGCTGCCATAATAATTTCATCCTGATAACCCGGAATCATGGCAGGAACAGGCTCTACATGTGCGTCAACCGGCGAATTTGTCTGGATTGCAACACAGAAATTGCATAATTTCTCACGTGTTTCCAAACGTATAGCCTGAATAATATCGCTGCGCACTTCTTCCGGCAGCGGTTTTACCGAATAACCAAGGTTTTTAAAAACAGCCGAAGCGAAAATTGCAGTTTTTACGGCCTGCGTTACAACATGAGGCGCAATAAACAAACCCTGATAAAATTCGCGTGCCGTATCACCCAATGTTGCCCCCATCTCGCCGCCTAATCCCGGAGCGGTAAGACGGTATGAAGCAAGTTCCACCAAATCGGCGCGTCCGGCAATATAACCGCCGGTAGGAGCAAAACCGCCGCCCATATTTTTAATAAGAGAACCTGCAATCAAATCTGCGCCGACTTCCGTGGGTTCCTGTTTTTCAATAAATTCGCCGTAGCAGTTATCTACAAAGCAGATAACATCAGGCTTAACCTTTTTTACGGCTGCGCATATCTCGCCTATCTGCGCTACATTAAGCGTTTTGCGCACACTGCTGTAACCACAGGAACGCTGAATATGTATTAAGCGCGTTTTATCTGTAATAGCGCCGCAAATAGCTTCTAAATCCGGCTTGTCGTCCTGCATGGGAATTTCTTTATAAATAACGCCTAAATCTACAAGCGAACCCGGTGTTTTTATGGGACTGCCGATAATGGTCTGCATGGTATCATAAGGCGTTCCGGTTGCAGCTATCATCTCGTCACCTGCGCGCAATACCCCCAAAAGAGCCACTGCCAGCGCATGCGTGCCGCTTACAAACTGTGAACGCACCAGTGCTGCTTCCGTATGGAAAATTTCTGCGTAAATTGCGTCAAGGTTCTCTCGCCCAACATCGGAATAAGCATAACCGGTTGTAGGTTTTAAATAATAATCTGAAACCATGTGGTTACGGAAAGCCTTCATTACTTTTTCCGTGTTAAATAAGGCCGCTTCTTCGTATATTTTAGAATATTTTTCTACATCATTAAGTGCTGTTTTTTCAATTTCTGCAAAGTCTACCATTTAAATTATTCACTCGCTTTTTAAAATATATTCATTGTATGCTTCCAAATCTTCTACCGGCAGAATAACTTTCATTACTGCGCCATTTTCGGTATATTCCTGCTCTAAAACATTGGCTGTTTCATGAAGCTGGGCAGCTTTAGCAGTTTCCGCATAAGGAATACATAAAGTAACTTCCAAGGCTTTGCTTTTAAGATGTGATTCTATCATCTGCTGCAAAGTTTCAAGGTTTAACTTTTTGGCTGCCGATATGCAAACGGTATCTTCTTCCAGCGCCAATCTGTCAGCCAGTTTGCTGTCCGGAGGCAGTTTATCTATTTTATTATAAACCGTAATAACAGGCTTTGTTTCTGCGCCGATTTCTTTTAAAACTTCGTGTACCGCCGCGGCCTGTTCTTTATAAAGCTCGTGGCTTACGTCGATAACATGCACCAGTAAATCAGCTTCCGTTACAACTTCAAGCGTAGAACGGAATGCGGCAATCAGCTGATGCGGCAGGCGCTGAATAAAACCAACCGTATCGGTTATGATTATTTCCTGCTTGTTGGGAAGCGTCAGCTGGCGTGTAGTTGGGTCTAACGTTGCAAAAAGCTGGTCTTTGGCATAAATATCGGAATTTGTAAGTGTATTAAGAAGTGTTGATTTGCCGGCATTGGTATAACCTACAAGGCTCACTTCAAATACATTGTTCTTTTTGCGCTTGCTGCGGTGCAGGGAACGTACGGCTTTAACCTTTTCAATCTGGTCCTTAATAAAAGCAATGCGGTCGCGGATTCTGCGGCGGTCAACTTCAAGTTTCGTTTCACCAGGGCCGCGTGTGCCAATACCGCCACCGAGCCTTGAAAGCATAAGGCCTTTGCCCATAATACGCGGCAGTGTATATTGCAGCTGTGCCAGTTCAACCTGTAATTTACCTTCGTTGGTACGTGCGCGCTGGGCAAAAATATCAAGAATCAGAGCAGTGCGGTCTAAAATTCTGATGCCCATAACACTTTCGATATTGCGCTGCTGTGCCGGGGAAAGTTCATCGTCAAAAATACATAAGTCGATATTTTCCTGCTGGGCATACAAAGCAAGCTCCTGCACTTTGCCTCTGCCTATAAAAAACGCCGGGTCAGGTTTGGGGCGTTTTTGTATAAATTTCTTTATTACAGTTGCACCTGCCGTATCGGCAAGCTGTTTTAATTCTTCAAGTGAATCGTCAACCGTCCACAGCGAATCGTTTCTTCCCCACTCCATGCCAATTAAAATGGCTCTTTCAGACATGACCTGCAAAGAGGCAGTTCCGGTCTGCTTGTCAAGTATGCGCTCTATCGTGCTTACGGTATTAACAAAGTTAATGTTTTCAGCATCTTCTATACTATACGGGCCGTAACATTCAGCGGTGTAGTTTTCATTGCTGTCTATGCCGGTTATCAGCCCGAAAGTCAGTTCAGATTTGGTAAAATCCGGAGAAATAACGCCAATGGCAACCATAGCATCATATTTATTGTTTTTTAAAGCGGAAATATCAACACCGCTTAAATACGGGTTGCCGCCCGGATGCGTATGTATGCAGCGTATACCGCTAAGGCGTCCGGCTCCGCGCCTGCCGCTGAAAGAAGGCAATTCCACAGTAGCATTGTCGCCTACTGCAATTTCTATAATCTGGCCGCTGCGTGTAATATAAACGGAAATTTCCCTGTTTATATACTCTGTAATATCCGCAAGCTTAACAGCAAGCTCCTGAGAAACAAGCTGCGGCGACTGCATATCGTACAGTTTCTGCAGTTCTGCTATAACGCTGTCGCGTATGCCTTTTATATTACCTTTAATTTCACGCATAATTATACCTCAAAGAGCAGACAGTATTTCTGCCTGCTCTCTTTCATAAACAAAATTTTACTGACGGCTGCGTGCCGGCTCAACATTAACTTTATAGCCTTTAATTGTGTTGCGGTGCATTACGCCAAGCACTTTTTCGGCAACGTCTTCCGGCACTTCAACAAACGTAAATTTATCGTAAATATTAATTTTGCCAATATCTTTGGCCGGTATATCGGCTTCAATAGCAATGGTGCGCACAATATCCTGCACGCTTATTTTCTGGCTGCGGCCGATATTCATAAAGAAACGCACCATGCCAGGGCGTCCGCCGGTATTGGTTAAATCTTTGGACAATCCTTCTTCTTTCGGAGCTTCAAGCGCTTTATTGCCTTCCTGCATTAATTTTAAGGCTGCGGCAATAATGTCTTCCGAAGCATAATCCTGCAAAAGTGTTTCCGCAATAGGCATATAATCATGGTAATGGTTAAGCTCCAAAACCGCCTGCATGCGGGAAATAATAATTTCGCGCTGGCGTTCAACAACGTTGGCCGTTGTAGGCAGCTGACGGCGCATAATTTTGGTATTTGCTGCGCGTTCGATAAGTTTAAGCTGCCTGAATTCACGCGGGGTAATAAAGGTCATGGCAGTACCGGTATTGCCTGCCCTGCCTGTACGGCCAATACGGTGTACATAACTTTCAGGGTCCTGCGGAATATCAAAATTAATAACATGGGTAATATTATCAATATCAATGCCGCGTGCCGCAACATCGGTTGCAATCAAAATATCTGCCGTGCCTTCACGGAATTTTTTCATAACACGGTCACGCTGGGTCTGGCTTAAATCGCCGTGCAGGCCTTCTGCCATATAACCACGGCTGGCGAGTGCGATTGCCAAATCATCAACGCCTTTTTTGGTGCGGCAGAAAATAATAATCTTGCCGTCAATTTCAGCATCGAGCAAACGGCACAGGCCTTCTACCTTGTCTTTGGTTTCAAAATAATACTGCTCAATCAAGGGTACGGTCAGTTCTTCCTTGCTGACGGTAACATTTTTAGGAGCCTTCATATATTTTTTGGTAAGGCTTAGAATCGGGCGCGGCATGGTGGCGGAAAACAGCAGCGTCTGCCTTTCTGCAGGCAGGTTGCGCATAATTTCTTCCATATCGTCAACAAAGCCCATATCAAGCATTTCGTCAGCTTCGTCCAATACTAAAAACTTAATATGGTCAAGTTTAATGGTATTGCGGTTAATATGGTCAATTAAGCGTCCCGGAGTGCCTATTACAATCTGCACGCCGCTTTTTAAGGCACGAATCTGTCTTTCGATAGGCTGGCCGCCGTAAACAGGCAGAGCCTTAATACGCGAAGTACGGCCGATTTTACCTACTTCTTCGGCTACCTGAATAGCAAGCTCGCGGGTCGGCGTCATAATAAGCGCCTGAATATGCTTATGATCGGTAATGCTTTGAACCAGCGGAATGCCGAAAGCAGCAGTTTTACCGGTACCGGTCTGCGCCTGGCCGATAACGTCATAGCCATCCAGCACCAGCGGAATGGTTTGCTCCTGTATCGGTGAGGGTTCTTCAAAGCCCATGTCTGTTAAAGCTGTAACTATTTTTTTATCCAGCAGCAGGCTGCCGAACATCTCTTTTTGATTTGTTGTCATTTGTCTTTATTCTCCGTTTCTTTTTCCTTTATTCTGTCAATAACCATCGAAATCGCGGTTAATGCACTGCGCATTTTATTATCGGTACGTGTACCGCCAAAAACATGTTTGGCCCATTTTACGCCATCAGTATCGGCAACGGCCATATATACCAGCCCGACAGGCTTATCTTCCGTTGCTCCGCCCGGGCCTGCTATGCCTGTTATGCCAACGCCATAAGTTGTGCCGAACAGTTCACGCACGCCCTGCGCCATTTCGCAGGCAACCTGCCAGCTGACTGCGCCATAGGCTTCAAGGCTTTCTTCCGATACATTTATCAGTTTATGTTTAGCCATGTTGCTGTAAGTAACAGCACTGCCCAAAAGGTATTCACTGCTGCCCGGAACATCCGTTACAAGGCTGCTGGCAAGGCCGCCTGTGCAGGATTCTGCAAAAGCTATTGTGCTTTCTGTTCTTAACAGTTCCTTGCCAAGATAAGAAGCAAGTGTTTCATCATCCGTACCGTAGATATACTGCTTTAATCTGGTATTTACCAGAGCTTCCATTGCAGCAATTAAGGTTTTGGCTTCGTTAACTTCCATACATTTTGCGGTAATGCGGATAATTATTTCTCCCCTGCGGGCATAAATAGCAATGGTAGGATTGGTTTGTGAAGTTATAATATCGTCCAGCTTTTCGGCAACGGCGCTTTCACCAATGCCGCGCAGCCTGATAATATGCGAATAAATAATTCCCTGTTTGGTAAAATGGTTTATCAAAAAAGGTTCCAGCTGCTTTTCATATACATGCTGCATTTCAGAAGGCGGGCCGGGCAAAAGCACAATCAGTTTGCCTTCATGCCTGATGGCAAGCCCGGGAGCAGTACCAACTTCGTTAGTTAAAATTTCGGCTCCCACGGGTATCATGGCCTGCTTTTCGTTATTGCCGGACATGCACAGCCCTCTTTTGCAAAAATAATTATTAATGCGGTTCCATGTGTCCAGGTCAAGATAAGTGCCCAAATTAAGCGTTTCGCATAAAACTTCTTTGGTAATATCGCCGCGGGTAGGGCCAAGGCCGCCGGTGGTAATAACAATGTCAGCACGCTCCAGAGCATTTTTAAACACATCTTTTAAGCGCCCGGCATTATCGCCGACAGTAGTCTGATAAAGTACATCAAAACCAAGTTTATTCAGCTGTCTAGATAAATACTGAAAATTAGTATTTAAAATTTCACCCAGCAAAAGCTCTGTACCAGTATTGATAACTTCAACTTTCATGGTCCTTCCCCCTTGAGTTTATATTCTTTCGCCTACAGATTCGTAAGTGAAGCCTTGCAGAATATTAACCTTTACAAAACAGCCGGGTTTAATATCGCCGGGATTTTCAATAAATACCAGTCCGTCGATATCGGGAGCTTCACGGTAAGAACGCCCGTAATGCAGGCCCGAACCGTCTTCTTCAATGCCTTCAACCAGAACTTCAAGAGTCTGTCCTTCGGTATCCTTATGAATTTCTTCGGAAATCTGTGCCTGCAAAGCCATTAATTCATGGTAGCGTTCCTGTTTTATTTCATCTGGAATCTGATTGGGCATAGCTCCGGCAACAGTGCCTTCCTCCTGAGAATAGGCAAAAACACCGGCATTTTCAAAACGCTGCTGTTCAACAAATTCTTTTAATTTTTCAAAATCGGCATCCGTTTCACCGGGAAAACCGACTATAAACGTAGTTCTTATAACAATTCCGGGAATACGTTTGCGCAGCTTTGCAAGAAGCGTTTCCACTTCTTCCCTGGTATCATATCTGTTCATTGAAGCCAGCAGCCTGTTGCTTGCATGCTGCAGCGGCAGGTCAACATACTTGCATACCTTATCCAAAGATGCAAAGGTTTCTATAAGCTCATCCGTAAAATTATTGGGGTAACAATACATTACCCTAATCCATTTTAAGCTTTCAATTTTATTTAACTCTTTTAATAAATCAGCTAAAAGCAGTTTGCCTCCCGGTAAATCTTCGCCATAGCGGGTTGTGTCCTGCGCTACTACAATCAGCTCTTTTACGCCGTTATCGGCCAGTGCTTTGGCTTCTTTAAGCACCTGCTCCATTGGCTTGCTGCGGTATGGCCCGCGGATTTTCGGTATTGCGCAATAAGAGCAGCAATTATCGCAGCCTTCGGCAATTTTTAAGTAAGCCGTATATGAAGGCGTTGTTAAAATACGCGGCAGAAAAGTTTCTTTGCTGGTATATATAACATCTGGTTTGCTGCGTTCAAGCATTATAAAGCGTTCGCCGTTCATAACACGTTTTATAATGCTGCCTATTTCGTCATACACTTCCACGCCGGCAATGGCATCTGCCTCGGGCAGTTCGTTAAAAAGTTCTTCAGCATAACGCTGGCTTAAACAGCCGGTTACAATAATATATTTGCAGCTGCTGGATTTTTTATATTCTGCCATCTGCAAAATGGTATTAATAGATTCTTCTTTCGCAGATTCGATAAATCCGCAGGTATTTACTATAATTATTTCCGCTTCTGACGGGTCATTGGTAATTTCATAATTTTCTTCGTGAATCAGCCCTAACATGGTTTCAGAATCGACCAGATTTTTAGGGCAGCCCAAGCTTACTATACCTATTTTCACTGTATATCCTCCGCTTTAATTTTCAAACCGTACGGTTTCAAGCCATTTGTTTATAAGTTTATCAGCTTTTTCCTGCTGTAAATATGCTGTGTTCAGCCACAGTTTTTGCGTATCTGTCTTATCATCCATTAAAGTTTCGAGCCCTGTATTCTGCTGCAGCAAAATACGCTTAATTTCTTTTTCCGTTAAAAGCCAGCGGCAAAAATCCTGTGCTGCCAGATTCTCCCCGCTTTCAGCGGCAATGGCGACGCCATAAAGATTTACCGGCGTACCTTCTACCGGTTTTGCAACATAAGCAGGAAAAGAATTTTCAAGATATTGGAAAATAAAACTGCTGCGGGTTATAGCAATATCAGCATCGCCGGTTGCTGCCATTCTTATTGAGGTAAACGGAAATTTTGCATACTGGGGAATATTTTTATGAAGCTCACGCAAATAACCCAAAGCATTATCTTCGCCCCAATGGCTGGCAAAGGCATATAAAAAGCTGCGCGTACTTTCCGTATCGCTTAAATTTTCAAGCGCAATACGGATACCGCGGATTTTCAATAAATCTTCCCAGGTACGAATATTTTCCTGACCGGCACGGCGGGCAAAATTCTGGTTTACCAAAAGAACTGCCGGGTCATAAAAAACACCGTACCAATAGCCGTTTTGGCTTTTAAATGCTTCCGGCAATATTGCAGTTTCGGGTATTTCAAATTTGAGCAGTTTATTCTGCTGCTCCAAATTTACCAGTTTGCTGAATTCCAGCAAATAAATATCGGGCTGCTTCTGCCCTTTGCCGGCATTTTCTTCTGCAAGCCAGACTTTATAATTGCTTTGGGAAGCATTATATTCTTCAGCCAGCGCCTGAAGCAGCATTCTGTTCTGGTCTGATGCAAGAATTGCTTCGTTATTATTTTTTAAATGCACAACATCATCAAAAAAAGAACAGCCTGCAATACAAATTACTGAAATAAAAGCTAAACAGGCCGTTACAAGCCTTTTTAAAGCCATAAAATTCCTCATCTTTTTTTAGTTTTGCTTCTGCTGTTTTTACCGGCAGGCTTAGCTTTATAGCCGGTATTTATTTTCAGCAGGCATTTATCTCCGCTGCCGATAAGGTCATTGCGGCCCGCTTTAAGCAAAGCCTCTTTAACAAGCATACGGTTACGCGGATTTTTATACTGCATTAATGCCCTTTGCATTGCTTTTTCATGCGGGTTGCGTGCTACAAATATTTCGCGCCCTGTTTCCGGGTTGCAGCCGGAATAATACATAGCCGTTGAAAGACTGCCCGGTGTTGGAATGAAATCCTGTACCTGCTCCGGCTGATGGCCTATATCACGCAAAAATTCCGCAAGCTCTATTGCGTCATCAAGCGTGCAGCCAGGATGGCTGGAAATAAAATACGGCACTAAAAATTGTTTTAAACCGATTTCTTTGTTCTTTTTAGAAAAGGCACGCATGAATTTCAGATAAACTTCTTTACCCGGCTTGCCCATATTTTTCAGGGCGCGCGGCGCTACATGCTCCGGGGCTATTTTTAACTGGCCGCTTACATGGTAACGGCAAAGTTCGTCTAAAAATTCCCCCGTTTTTTCTTCCAGCAAATAATCATAACGGATGCCGGAACGGATGAAAACTTTTTTTATGCCGGGAATAGCCCTTATTTTACGCAAAAGCTCTATATAATCACTGTGACTGCTGTCCAAATTGGGGCACGGTTTTGGGAAAAGGCACTGCCTGTCACGGCAGGCTCCAACTTTAAGCTGCTTGGCACATGCCGGATGCCGGAAATTAGCTGTAGGCCCGCCAACATCATGAATGTAGCCCTTAAAATCAGGCATAGCCGCAATAATTTTTGCTTCTTTTAAAATTGATTCATGGCTTCTTGACTGGATAATACGCCCCTGATGGCTGTGAATAGCGCAGAATGAGCAACTGCCAAAACAGCCGCGGCAGCTGATAATGCTGAAACGCACTTCTTCAATAGCCGGAACTCCGCCCAAAGCTTCATAGCTCGGATGATAGGTACGCTGGTAATCAAGGTCATAAATGGCGTCCATTTCCTGCTGTGTAAGCGGATACGGCGTAGGATTCTGAACAAGATATTTACTGCCGTTTTTCTGTACTACTGTTTTGCCGTAAAACGGGTCCTGCTCTTTGCTTTGCAGGTAATGCGCTTTAGCAAACAGCTTTTTGTTTTTTAGGCACGCTTCATAAGAAGGTATTTCAACATAGTCATCCATACCTTCCAGCGAATCAGTAAGATACGCCGTCCCGCGGATATAATGCATATCCTGCATGGAAGCACCACCGCTTAAATAGTCGGCAGCTTCCGTAATCTGCTTTTCGCCCATGCCGTAAATTAAAAGGTCGGCATGGCTGTCTGCCAGAATGGACGGCAGAAGTTTGCCTTCCCAATAATCATAATGCGCAAAGCGCCTCAGGCTTGCTTCGATGCCGCCTATAATAACCGGCATATCAGGCCAGAGTTTTTTTATTTGCTGTGAATATACAACCGTTGCGTGGTCGGGGCGTTTACCCATTTCGCCGCCCGGTGTGTAATTGTCTTTTTTACGTTCTTTTTTTGCTGCCGTATAATGGCAGAGCATGGAATCAAGATTGCCGCCTGAAATAAGCACCGCAAGGCGCGGTTTGCCTAAAACAGCAAAGTTTTCCGGTTTGCGCCAGTCGGGCTGGCACAAAAGAGCAACCTTGTACCCCTGCGCTTCAAGTACACGGCAAATAACGGCAGGGCCAAAGGATGGATGGTCTACATAAGCATCGCCGCTTACAAACAAAAAATCCAACTGTTCCCAACCGCGTTCTTTAATTTCTTCTATTGAAATTGGCAGAAAATCTTTCATTATTTATGAAAGCCCTCCAAAATTATTTTTTATATGTTCTTACAACCGAACCGACTTCCGGGTCTTTAGGCAGAGTTTCTCCGTTGACGGTTATTTCCATGGCACCAATGTTGCCATAATGCACACTGATATTTTCTTTTGCTTTAAAAGACTGCTGCTGTCCTGCTTCCATTATGCCGCTGAAAACAATCTCCCCATCGGCAGTAACTTCCATCCAGCAGCGGTCATTTACGCATTTTAAAGCAAGGTTAACGCCATCATATACAGGTTTGGGCGCTGCTTTTTCTTCGGCAGGCACGCTGTCTTCCACTGCGGCGGGTTCCGATACCAGATTCTGCGAAGAATCGGTATTCATAAACCAGGCTATGCCGCCTGCAACAACGATAACCAAAGCCAATACCACAATATAACTCAGCCAATTGCCGGAGGATACCCTTTCCGGCTTTATCTGGGGAGAAATACTGATTTTTTCAACCATTCTGATAGGCTTGGGTGCTACCGCTTCCTTGGTAAGGCCGCTGTTCTGTGCTTTATAAATGTTGACGAGGTCCGGCCCGTTAAGCCCCAAAAAATTACCGTAAGTGCGGATAATGCCTTTGGTAAAAACATCACCGGGAATTTTGTCAAATTCGCCTTCTTCTACCGCATCCAGGTAAAGTTTACGGATACTGGTAGCCGCTTCTGCCTCTTCCAGCGACAACCCTTTGGCCAGACGTGCTTCTTTAAGCATTTTGCTGACATTATCCATATCCATAACCGTTTCCTCCATTTAATTATTAGTTGTAAAAAATTTATCTTCTATTACGGCTTTAGGCATAATAAGTTCGCGCGGTTTACTGCCGGCAGCGTGGCTGATAATGCCCAACTCTTCCATGCAGTCCACAAGCCTTGCAGCCCTTGTATAACCAATGCGGAATTTACGCTGCAACATGGACGAAGATGCCTGTCCTGTATCCATAACAAGCCTTACTGCATCTTCAAATAATTCGTCGCGCTCGTTGTCAAATCCTGCTGTCTGCCCGGCAACATTCTTATCGCTTTCCAATGCCTGTTCCGTTACTTCACTGCTGTATTCAACAGGAATAGCCTGCTCTTTGATAAAATCAACAACACGGTTTAGTTCATCATCACTTACAAAAGCGCCCTGTACCCTTACCGGCTTGTTAATACCAATGGGATAAAAGAGCATATCGCCCTTGCCAAGCAGTTTTTCGGCACCGCCCATATCCAAAATAGTACGCGAATCGGTCTGCGAAGAAACGGCAAACGCAATACGAGACGGTATATTGGCTTTTACTATGCCGGTAATAACGTCTACCGAAGGACGCTGCGTTGCCAGTATAAGATGTATTCCGGCAGCCCTTGCCTTTTGTGCAAGGCGGAGAATTGCATCTTCCACGTCAACCTTGGCAACCATCATCAAATCGGCAAGTTCGTCGATAATGATAACAATAAACGGCATTTTTTCTTCTGCATGCTCATTAAAGCTGCTGATATCGCGTACATGGCTTTCGGCAAACGCCTTATACCTGCGCTCCATTTCGGCAACTGCCCAGTGCAGAGCAGAAGCTGCCTTTTTGCTGTCGGTAACAACTGGCGTTAAAAGATGCGGTATGCCGTTATAATTAGAAAGCTCAACAACTTTCGGGTCAACAAGAATAAGTTTTACATAATCTGGAGAATACTTGTATAACAAACCTGCTATGATTGTGTTGATACATACCGACTTGCCGGAACCGGTTGAGCCTGCAACCAGCAAATGCGGCATTTTGCTCAAATCAGCAGTAATAATGTTGCCGCTGATATCCTTGCCTAAACCAATAGCCAGCTTGCCGGAAGAATTTTTAACGGCTTCGCAGTCAACAACCTCTTTAAAAAATACAGTATCATTTTTTAAGTTAGGTACTTCAATACCTATTGCGGCCTTGCCCGGTATTGGCGCTTCAATGCGCACGCCGGGAGCAGCAAGTTTTAACGCAATATCATCGGCAAGATTAACTACGGAACTTACTTTTACGCCGGGGGCAGGTTCAAGTTCAAACCTTGTTACAGAAGGCCCGCGCGTAACAGCAACCACAGAAGCTCTTACCTTAAAATCGGATAAAGTCTGTTCCAGAATACCGCACTGATGGCGTATTCCTTCTTCAAGGTTATGGTCTTTGGTAACAGTCGGCGTATTAAGCAAAGATAACGGCGGGAATTTATAACCGGGAGCGTTATCTTTTTCGGAAGGTTCAGCCCCTTCTTCCGCTTTAACAGCTGCCTGCTCCTCTGATTTTTCTTTAACCAGATCAGCACTGTCAGCAATATTAAGCGGTTTATTTAAAGTAAAATCATCTTTGGTTTCAGGTTTTGCAAATATCTTTTCGGAAGGTATTTCTTCATCCGAAAAATCAATTGCTTTCTGTCTGTACGGGTTTAAAAAGCTGCCGGCAGGCGCCATATCCTGCTCAGGTTTAGTAAATTTTTCCAAAACAGGTTTGCTTTCCTGTTTAACGGCAGGTTTTTCAACCGCAAATTCTTCCGGAGCGGCAAAAAATGCCTGCGTTGCTTGCGTAGTATTTTCCTGTTTTGACTCATCATCCTGCAAATAAGCATCATAAGCATCGTCTTCATAGGCTTCGCTGCGGTAATTTACAAGGTGCTCGCTGATTGAAGGCTTTTTAGTTTTTCCGAAAATTCTTTTAAAAGCGCCTGGTTTTTCAAGCCCTTCCGTAAATTCGGAAAATTCTCCGTCACGGTAAGGATTAAAAGTATTTTCTTTAGAAACAGTAATATTTTTTTGCTTTACAGGCTGAGAATATTCAGTTCTGCGTACATCTTTTTTATTTTCTCTTTTACTGATGCCGGAAAAGGAATTTTTGATTTTCACAAACAAAAGCTGTAAGGAAACCCTGCTCAATAAAAGAACGCTTGCCAAACCAAGCACAACCAAAATAATTAGCGCTCCGGCTGTACCGGCAATTTTACGCAAAGTCCATAAAATTATACCGCCTATAAAACCTCCGCCTTCCGGGAATGAATATAAATCCAGTTCCTGACCGGCAGGAGTAAAAAGATGATGTGCAAGGCCTAAAAAGCATATAAGCAGCAAAACAAACGCAGCCACGCGGCGCGAAATACTGAAACGCCCGGAAAAAGCCAGCAGGTAAATGCCGCAGATAATAAAGGCAAGCGGAACCAGAAATGCTCCCAGCCCCAGTAAATATGCAGACATTTCCGACCAGAAACTGCTTGTAACGCCAATGTCCGACGCCGCAACAAGCAGCCCTGCCAAAAGCATAAAAATGCCTGCAATTTTTCTTTTGCGGCCTTTATTCTTTTGTTCATCTGCAACTTTTTTATATCTTGGCAACTGCTGGCACCTCTTTATTTAATCAAACTTCCATAATAATCGGTAAAATCATCGGGCGGCGGCGTGTTCTTTCATACAAAAAGCGCCCGAGGCTGTCGCGGATAGCGCCTTTAAGAACGCTCCACTCCGTTACATTATTTTCGGCACATTTATCAAGTGCCTGTTCTACTTTTTCTTTGGCTGTTTCCATAAGGTCTTCGGCTTCACGCACATACACAAAACCACGGGAAACAATATCCGGGCCGGAAACAATATTGCAGGTATTTTTTTCGATTGTTACAACAACAATCATAATGCCGTCCTGCGAAAGCTGACGGCGGTCACGCAGTACGATATTGCCAACATCGCCCACGCCAAGGCCGTCTACCAGAATTTTACCGGCAGGAACACGGCCGGAAATACCTATACTATTGCGCGTAAGTTCAATTACAGCGCCGTTTTCGCCGATAACAATATTTTCGCGCGGCATACCCAGCGACTGAGCAAGCTGTGCATGTTTAACCAGATGGCGATATTCGCCGTGCACCGGCATAAAGAATTTCGGACGCACCAGATTGTGCATCATTTTAATTTCTTCCTGGCTGGCATGGCCGGAAACATGTACGCCATTGCTTTTTTCGTAAATAACATCGGCGCCGAGTTTATAAAGGTTATCAATTGTGCGCGATACGAGTTTTTCGTTGCCGGGAATAGGCGTTGCCGAAATAATAACGGTATCGCCCGGAAGAATTTCAACCTTTTTATGGTCATTATTGGCCATACGGGTTAAGGCAGACATAGGTTCGCCCTGGCTGCCGGTAGTAATAATTACAATCTGGCTGGGCTGGTAGTTAGATGTTTCATCAACATCAATCAGTACGCCTTCCGGCACCTTTAAATAACCCAGTTCAATGGAAATATTAACAACATTTACCATGCTGCGTCCGATAACGGCAACTTTGCGTTTATATCTTACAGCACTGTCAACAATCTGCTGAATGCGGTGAACATTGGACGAAAAAGTTGCCACGATAATACGGTTTTTGGCATAACGGAACTCATCGTCGAAGGTTTGTCCTACCATTTTTTCACTTGGGGTATAGCCCGGGCGTTCGGCATTGGTGCTGTCCGCCATAAGCAAAAGCACACCCTCATCGCCATATTCCGCAAAGCGGTTAAATTCCGTAACCTGCCCGTCAACCGGCGTCTGGTCAAATTTAAAGTCGCCGGTGTGAATAATAAGCCCGACAGGCGTACGGATAGCCAGTGCTATTGCATCAGGAATACTGTGGTTGACACGCATAAAACCAAGCTTAAAAGCACCGGCAGATATTTTATCTCCGGGCTTAATTACATGGCAGTTATCGGCACTTACGCCGTTTTCTTTCAAGCGTCCCTGTAAAATGCCCAAAGTAAGGGCGGTGCCATAAACAGGCACATTAATCTGCTTCATAACATACGGCAAAGCGCCGATATGGTCTTCATGGCCGTGAGTTAAAAAAATCGCCCTAACCTTATCTTTGTTTTCCAAAAGATAAGTTATATCAGGAATAACCAAATCTATTCCAAGCATATCCTCCTCAGGGAACATTAAACCGGCATCGACAAGTATAATATCATCACCATAACGGAAAGCCGTCATGTTCTTGCCGATTTCGCCGAGTCCTCCGAGCGGAATAATATTTACTTTATGTTGTGTTTTACTCAAAAAAAATACACCTCCAAATTATTTATTTTCCGATCAAGTATCACACAGATTAACGCAAGTATTAACCGTACACTTACTCTACCGTATATTATACATTAAAGTGAGTTTAAAAACAAATGTTTCCCCTTTGAAAAACTTTATTTTTGTAAATATTTCGTGAAAGAATGTTTATATAAAACAAAAACGCCCCTTAACGGAGCGTTTTTTATATTCAAAATTATTTTGCGTAGTCAACTGCGCGTGTTTCGCGGATGATAACTACTTTTATCTGACCGGGATATTCCATCTCGGCTTCAATCTTTTTGGCAACATCACGCGCCAAAAGTATTGCCGAAGCATCATCAACCTGTTCGGGTTTAACCATGATCCGGATTTCCCTGCCGGCCTGTACGGCATAACATTTTTCAACGCCATCGAACGATTCAGAAATTTCTTCCAATCGGGTCAATCGTTTCAAATAGCTTTCCAAAGTTTCCCTGCGTGCACCCGGGCGTGCTGCCGATACGGCATCGCATGCCGAAATGAGCACGGCCTCAACGCTTTTCGGCTCGGTATCGCCATGATGAGCTGCAATAGCATTGATAACAAGGTCGGATTCACGGTATTTCTTGGCAATTTCAACGCCAAGTTCAACATGGGAACCTTCAACTTCATGGTCAACAGCTTTGCCAATATCATGCAAAAGACCCGCACGTTTGGCAAGGTTAACGTCCACACCAAGTTCAGAAGCCATAATTGTTGCCAGATGGGCAACTTCAACAGAATGGTTAAGAACGTTCTGTCCGTAACTTGTACGGTATTTCAAACGTCCCAAAAGTTTAACCATTTCCGGATGCAAACCGTGCACCCCAACCGAGAACATAGCCTGTTCACCGGCTTCTTTAATTCTCTGTTCAACTTCTTTTTGTGCTTTCTCTACCATTTCTTCAATGCGGGACGGATGAATACGCCCGTCATTGATGAGTTTTTCAAGAGCTATACGTGCAACTTCACGCCTTACAGGGTCAAACCCCGAAATAATAACCGCTTCCGGAGTATCGTCTATAATAAGATCTATGCCTGTCAGTGTTTCTAATGTTCTGATGTTTCTGCCCTCGCGGCCGATAATGCGGCCTTTCATTTCATCATTCGGCAGTGCCACAACAGAAACAGTGGTTTCGGCAACATGGTCTGCGGCACAGCGCTGAATAGCAAGAGAAATGATTTCACGGGCTTTTCTGTCCGCTTCATCTTTAGCCTGCTGTTCAAGCTCTTTAATCATCATTGCAGATTCATGCTTAACTTCTTCTTCCACAGACAACAGCAATTCTTTTTTTGCATCTTCGGTTGACAAACCGGATAATCTTTCCAGTTCACCCAATTGTTTCTGGTATAACTCGTCCACCTTGGCCTGGCTTTCGTTAAGTTTGGTTTCTTTTAAAGCCAGATGTTCCTCTTTTTTCTCAAAGGAATCAATTTTTCTGTCAAGGTTTTCTTCTTTTTGCAGGAGTCTGCGCTCCTGACGCTGCAAATCGCTGCGGCGTTCTTTATTTTCACGTTCCATTTCGCTGCGCATACGGTGGATTTCTTCTTTAGCTTCCATCAGCGCTTCTTTGCGTTTGGTTTCACCGGCCTGCTCGGCATCCTGAATAATGCGTATTGCAGTTTCTTCGGCAGTGGCTATTTTGCTTTTCGCAACATTTTTGCGGGCAAAATAACCCACAA